>Ga0181590_10003582_pt1 | contig 12968 bp, 9 predicted proteins | sample 071ome_34_FD_132446 | JGI IMG/M metagenome (GOLD analysis project Ga0181590, IMG submission 132446) | Coastal salt marsh microbial communities from the Groves Creek Marsh, Skidaway Island, Georgia - 071411BT metaG (megahit assembly) | ecosystem: Environmental > Aquatic > Marine > Intertidal zone... | reverse complement strand
CCTCCGCTGAAGGGGCGCTGCTCATGGCATAGCTAAATGTTGTGACACATAAGGTGGCCACCATGGTGGCAACACCGGTCAATAGGTTTCGGCCTAACGATCGAGTGATCATATGATTTTCCTACTCTTGAGAATGTATTTTTTATTGTTATTGGCACTGGCAGAAAACGCGTCATCGCGTCGAGGGTATTTTTAAAAGAGTCTAAAGCGGCTGTAAACCACTACCGATTCATTGGCCTAATTAGCTAATGAATTGGCCATTCAGGATGTGCCTCGATCGCTTTTTTAGGAACGTTAGTTCTATAAAATCTGCGCTTAAGACGGAATTGGTCCAGTTGCTTTGTGTTTAGAAAAATGAAACAGTGGTCATTCTTATAAGTTTTATTAATGTGGCAGATTCATTCCAATAATGATTTAAAAAGCGGGTGAATATGGCCTATCTTGATATATAACCTTGAGTGTTTATCGGAGGGAGCATGAACTTCCAACGTCCGCCCCATGAAACATTTTTTGATGCGTTATGGTTGCAATACCAAGAGATCACCCCACAAGCCACTGCCATTCACGATCTATTCGAACGCAAAGGCGAAACCGTGGTGAATGACCATGTTGCCTTTAGAACATTCGCGGATTCCCCCATCAGTTTGACGCAAATGGAACCCGCCTTATTCGATTTGGGGTATGAAGCGTTTGATGAATATCATTTCGAGCAAAAAAAACTGTATGCGAAAAGTTATAACCACCCTGAGTCGGACACCAAAATTTTTTTGAGTGAACTGTTGTGGAAGGAATTATCAGAACCTTCGCAAAGCCTTATTCAATCGCTTCTAAAACAAGTGGATCCAAATCGCGCCTACGGATTTTCTGACGGACGCATATGGGCTATGCCAAGTCATCAAGATTACGAAACACTATTAAGCGAATCGGAATACGCTGCGTGGATGAGTGTATGGGGGTTAAGAGCCAATCACTTCACGGTTTACGTGAACCAACTGAATAACCTGACTCATCTGAATGATGTGGTCGCGCTTCTGAAAGAGCATGACTACGCCTTGAATGAGCAAGGGGGCGTTATTAAAGGCACGGAAGACATTGGGCTCATTCAATCCAGTACGTTAGCCGATAAAGTGGAAGTGACATTTGCCTGCGGCACAAAAGCAGAAGTGCCCTCATGTTATTACGAATTTGCACAAAGATTTAATGTGAACGGAGAACTCTATAAAGGGTTTGTCACCGCCAGTGCCGATAAAATTTTTGAATCGACCCACGTCAATCTATCTAACAATAACTAACGGGAGAGAGCCATGGACGCAACAAAACCCACGGTGGTATTGATTGGTTTAGGACGTATCGGCGCTTACATCGCTCGTATGCTTCACGATTCAGGGAAGTATCGGGTGGTCGGTGCCGATATTAACGCTGACTTATGTGCATTAACCACTTGGCCATTTAAAACACAAGCCATTCAACCGGGTCAGTATGACGATGTATTAGCAGGTGCCCAGGCGGTTGTCAGTGCATCTGGGTTTAGCGAAAACCCCAATATTGCCAAAGCGGCATTGAAAGCAGGGTGCAGTTATTTTGATTTAACGGAAGATGTAGCCTGTACCCAAGCCATTAAAGCGATTTCGGCGCAAGCAGAATCAGGCCAGGTATTCGTTCCGCAGTGTGGACTGGCCCCCGGATTTGTGGGCATCGTCGGTAACAGCTTGGGCAAAGAATTTGACGAGCTTGATACATTGAAGCTACGCGTAGGTGCTTTACCAGAATTCCCTGCTAATCAAATGATGTATAACCTCACATGGTCAACAGAAGGGCTGGTGAATGAATACGCTAACCCTTGTGATGCCATCAAACAGTTTGAACGAACCAAAATCGAACCGTTAGAAGGTCGCGAAACATTTTCTATTTCGGGTGTCGAATACGAAGCGTTTAATACATCAGGCGGGCTGGGGAGTTTATGCGATGATTTAAATGGAAAAGTTAGAGACCTGACGTATAAAACCATTCGTTATCCTGGGCATTGTCAGCTCATGCGTTTCTTATTTAGAGATCTCCGCCTAAGCGAGGTTGGCCCTCGCCGCGATATGCTCATGAACATTTTGGACTCCTCTGTGGCAGTGACCAAACAAGATATGGTGCTTGTATCTGTGGTGGCCACAGGCAAGGTGGATAATGTGCTAGAACAAAAAACACGTTCGTTTTTAGTGAGGCATACACCAGAGGCCAGCGCGATTCAGATCACGACTGCCAGTGGTCTTTGTACGGTGCTCGATTTGGTTTTGAGTGGTCAATTGCAAGGCACAGGATTCATCGGACAAGAGCAAATTCCGCTTGATACCTTCTTAAGCAGTGAATTTGCTCAACCATATCGTCAAGCACAGCTCAGTTAGCTCGCTCGTAAAAGGGAGATGAATATGTCACATCGTGCACAAGAATTGTTAGGCGAATTGTACCGAGAAAATCAAAAATATGACTGCGCCTATATCGGCAGAATGGGGTTCACTAATGGTATTTACACAGAGGTAAAAAGTCCCATTGATGGCAAGATGTTATGGTCCATGGCGAATAGTGAAGCGGACACCATTAACAATCTAGTGTCTGCAAGCCAGGCGGCTTTCAAACAATGGCGAACAGTGCCAGCCCCAAAGCGAGGTGAGTTGGTGCGCATTTTCGGAAACCTCGTGCGTGCGAAGAAAGAAGAGCTGGCCGCCATCATCACCCTAGAGTCAGGAAAACCTTGGCAAGAAAGCTTGGGCGAAGTGCAAGAAGTCATCGACGTGTGTGATTTTGCGGTAGGCCTGTCTCGGCAGTTGTATGGATTAACCATCGCCAGCGAACGTCCCAATCATAGAATGATGGAACAATGGCACCCTTTAGGCGTGGTAGGCGTTGTGACGGCCTTTAACTTTCCCATGGCGGTTTGGGCATGGAATGCCGCATTGGCTTTAGTGTGTGGTAACACGCTAATTTGGAAGCCCAGTGAGCAGACACCCATGTGTGCCTTGGTATGCCATCAGCTGCTGGTTCAAGCAGCAGAGGAATGTGGGTTTGATAAAAATGTTTCGTCCGTGGTGTTTGCACCTAAGCATCAGGCCCAGGTTCTGGTTGAAAACCCCGGTGTGGCCTTAGTTAGCGCAACCGGTTCCTGTGCTATGGGTAAAGAGGTCGCTCAAGTGGTTGCGGCTCGAATGGGGCGCTACTTACTCGAGCTGGGTGGTAATAACGCCATGATTGTCACGCCCTCGGCGAATTTGGATTTGGCTATTAGAGCCGCCGCGTTTGCTGCACTGGGGACGACAGGGCAAAGGTGCACGACCCTACGTCGGCTGATTGTTCATGAGAGCAGAGTCGACGAAGTCATTGAAAAACTGGCAACCGTGTATGCCAGTGTCTCTATAGGAGACCCCTTCGACGAAAAAAACTTGTTAGGCCCACTGGTCAGTCAGGCGAGCTTAGAGCGTTTTCATTGGGCCATTGAGCAGTCGAAGCAACAGGGTGGACGGGTCGTAGTGGGTGGTGAAACCATTTTACAAAGCACGGGTGGGCATTACGTGACCCCTGCGATTATAAAAATTGATGCGCAGGCTGCCATGGTGCAAGAGGAAACCTTTGCTCCCATTTTGTATGTGATGACTTATCAAGAATTGGACGAGGCAATTTCGATCCAAAATCAAGTGGCTCAAGGATTGTCTTCTGCCATCTTTACCCAAGATGTATCAGAGGCTGAATGGTTTTTATCCGCTTCGGGTAGCGATTGCGGGATCGCGAATGTCAATATTGGTACCTCCGGTGCAGAAATTGGCGGTGCATTCGGGGGTGAAAAAGAAACGGGTGGTGGGCGCGAAAGCGGCAGCGACGCTTGGAAGCAATATATGCGTCGCGCAACCAACACAATTAATTATGGAAAGGACTTACCCTTGGCGCAGGGCATCCGCTTTGACCTTTAGCTGAGAAAACGGGCTAATAACAATGTCTGATTTGTAACATGAACAGTAGTACTTAAAACTTAATTTCAAATAAACCGCCTCCACTATCGAATGGCTCTAAAATACACTGGCGCTGATAGGGATATCAGAGCTTAAGGTAGAGAGCCATGGAGGCAATCAAGCTAACGCTATTAGGCGTTTGTTTCTTCTTTTTAAATGTCAGTGCATATGGGGCGATTGAAATTGCCCATGAAGCCAAAGGCATACATCGTTTTCAATATTCCCACTCTACTCGAAATGGCGTTTTGTCCCCAAAGGACTGCATCTATTGCGCTTTTAAAACCTATCGCTTTGATTCGTCTATCAGCATTAAAAAGCACGGTGAGTTAGTTTCAATCGAACAACTCTTGGCGGACTACTACCGGGCAAAACGGGTTGTTATTCGAGTGGAAGATGGCACCGATGTCGTTAAAGGAGTCAAATATAAATGACCCCTTTATTCACACGTTGGCACCGAGTATTGATATTGATGAGCCTTGTGTTGTCGCAACTAGCCTTGGCTGACGATACCGAAATATTTGGCGTGACCAATCAAAATCAAGGTGTAAATCTACTGTTGGTCGTGGATACCTCGGGTTCCATGGACAGCGATGTCTACCTGAATTCAAATTCCTACGATATGAACACTCGCTATGAAGGCGGGTACATTCCGGATCTTTTGTATCATACAGTCAATGATGCTCGTTTAACTGGGCATAGAAAGAATACCTTAGATTCAAGCTGTGCCCCCTATGCGAACGCCCTAGAGCAGAATGGCTTTTTAGAGGGCATGGTCACTGAGACATGTAGCACCTGTGATGTGAATTCATTTCTGCATTATTTTGGTAGCCAATTTAAATGTGGAGAAGGCACCGGGAATGTTTATCTTGGCAATTATTTAAACTGGCTGTCCAATGGTGGTCGTTATAAGACGGATCGAATATCCGTAGTCGAAACTGCGGTTAACGACATTTTAGATAGCGTTGAAAATATAAACGTCGGTTTAATGCGTTTTGATGAAGGTGCAGATGAAGGCGGCATGGTGGATGTTCCTGTGGGGCCCGTCAATGTTAGTGGCCCATTGATATCCAATGCTCTGGCTAAATATAAAGAAGACCCCGAAGGAGAAACGCCGCTGGAAGAAACATTTTATGAAGCGGGCTTATATTTTAAAGGTGAGGAATGGCATTTCGGAAAAGAGGCCAAACCGAATCCAAGTGTGCCTGCATCGCGAGTGTCTTCTGCGCGGTATCGTTCACCTATCACACAAAGCTGCCAGTCCAACGCCATTATATTATTAACGGATGGCCTTCCGTCCTCTGATAACTCGGCAAATACCTTAATCAAGAAAAAAATAGAAGGCTTCGACCTTCCAGATGGCCTCAATAAAAATTGTGTCGGTTTTGGCCAATGTATGGACGAATGGGCATGGTATTTAAGAAATGAAGATCAATCGTCATTGCCCGGCAAGCAAACGATCTCCACTTATACCATCGGCGGGTTTGATCTAGACATGGGGGATGCCCTGCTGCAACCTGTCGCACATCAGGGTCAAGGTTCCCACCATAATGCGAATAACCCCACTGAACTGACGAACGTGCTAAATAACATCATTACTCAGGCCTTCGATCAGCCCACATCCTTTAGTGCACCTGCGGTATCGGTCAACGCATTTAATGGCACTCGACACCAAGATGACCTTTTCTTTGCCTTGTTCCAGCCCAAGAATGGCATTCGTTGGGAAGGCAACCTGCGCCGTTATAAGCTTAAAGATGGTGTGCTTGTCGGCAAGGATGGTACGACACCGGTAGTCGACCCCGTCACCGGGGCGTTTACCAAAGACAGCCGAGATATATGGGATGATAACAATACAGATGACGGCGAAGACGTCACCCAAGGGGGCTTTGCGGGCCGCTTAAACCCCGAAACGCGGCAAATCCTTTCGAACACTTCATCAAATCAGCTCGCATCATTTGACGAGGTGGCAACAGCGCAAACCCTAAACATGCTCGACGCTTCGGACAGTGAAGTCCTCAATACTAAAAATTGGTTTCGTGGCTACGATGTCGATGACCAAGACTTCGACCAAGATCATGACGAGCCAAGAGGAGCGATTGGCGACCCACTTCATACCGAGCCGGTTGTCGTAACCTATGGTGGCAGTCAGCATAACCCCAAAGCCACTGTATTTTTCGGAACGAATGAAGGTGTGATTCATGCAGTGAATGCCAATACCGGAGAAGAACAGTTCGCGTTTGCGCCCACCGAATTACACTCAAACATTCATCAATACCGTACCAATAGCGGCAGTGCCCAAGAACGACCTTATGGTATGGATGGGCCGATCAGCATTCTTATGCGTGATCTAAATCGAAACAATGTGGTTTACGCTAATGGCACTTCTGTCGAGCCCGGCGAATACGTGAACCTTTATGCGGGCATGCGAAGAGGGGGTCGTAACTATTACGCATTGGATGTGACTCGGCCAACCTCGCCGACGCTCAAGTTTGTGATTCGGGGTGGCGAAGGTGACTACGCTCGATTAGCCCAGACCTGGGCTAAGCCTACCGTGGCAAAAATTAAAATGGGTACCCAAGAGCGAATCGTGCTGGTAATAGCAGGGGGGTATGACCCAGCAGCCGATGACCGAACAGAACGAGAAGATGACTCCATTGGCAATGCGATTTACATCGTTGATGCAGAAACGGGCCAGCGGTTATGGTGGGCAAGCCGCTCAGGCGCGAACTTGAATATACCCGATATGAAAAACAGCGTTCCCTCTGGTGTCACCGCGGTGGATGTGACAGGTGATGGGCTGCTGAACTACTTGTTTTTTGCCGACATAGGCGGTCGTATTTTTCGTGTGGACTTTAATCCCCGTGCGACCAACGCCAATTCATTAGCCAAAGGTGGAATAATTGCGGACTTTGGCGGCGCCGATAATATTCAATTTTTTAACCGCCCTAATGTATCTCTAATAAAAGACAAGCAATATGGAGATGCGCTTGCCATTGCGATTGGCTCAGGGGATAGAACCCGCCCCGTGACCGATGTATCCACATCAAACCGCTTTTATATGATCAAGGATTATTCTCCCTATCAAGCTCCGGTGGAATACGATCAACGGCAGATTTATTCAGGGTCTGTCTCCACATTGAACGCATTAACGTTGTCTAAACGAAATTGGATACTAGACGGTAATGACTTACTAACAGAAGGACGAGACGGCTTTACGAATGAAGTGAAGCGCGCATTTGATCAAGCCGGAGGCTGGTTCATCGATTTAGATTACACGGGCGAAAAATCTCTTTCTGAATCCACGACGTTTGCCGGCGCCATTTTATTTACCACATTTGCTCCATTAATAAACTCTAACGATACGGTATGTGGCTCTAACTTAGGCCGCTCTCGGTTCTTTGCCGTACAACAAAAGTATCCAATGGCAGCACTTGATTTAAATGGCGATGGTGAAGTGGATGAAGACGACAGTAGCCGAATTGTTAAGCATGCCGGTATTGCTCCCAAGCCTGTGGTGGTTTACCGACAAGGTGGAAAAAAATCCATAGCGATTGGAACCGAAATTGTGGAAGACCCTAGATTTAATGATCTCGACCCGACAGGGGCAGGTAACGATGATCAGAACCAGTGTGAATCGCACAACTGTTATGTGACACCTGTGTACTGGCGGCAAAATTTTGGTAAGTAAAAGCGTTCACGAAAAAAAAGGGGGCTGTATAGCAGCCCCATTTTTTTGTATCGAATTTAATATCGATTACTGATTTTCAATTGTCATGTAGACCAGAGTTTGGTTTAGCAATTGATAGGCAATTTCACCGAACGTGATCGGGCCAGTTAGGTTACCTGTCTTTTTCCCTTCCAGTTCAGAGTACAAGAAGTTCAGAATACAGTTGCAGCCAAATGCCGCCTTGGAAGTATCTTCACCTTTCATTGCTTCGTTAAACATCGCCACGTAATCGTTAACCGGTGTGGCGAATTGATATTCAACATCGGCGAAAACCGGTGCATACAAAGCAACGCTATCAGCGCCCACCGCTTGAATACTCACGTTCACATTGAGGCCGTTGTAGTCGGCAACCAAGGGTAAACGTGTATCAATGTTGTTGCTATTAACATAGTCGTTTAACTTGGTTTCAACACCGTCTACAAAACAGGTATCCACATTAAATCCCGTTTCTGGGAATTTAATTTTTGGACCATTGCCCTGTTCGAAGAGGTTTAGAATATTGATGTTCGCCACCTGATTGGCAGGTAATTGAACATGCATGGCTACTGCTTTGTCTTCAGTCGACATGGCGCCCGGACCAAATACGGTCTTAGGCTTAGTTGATTCAATATCATCTAAATGCACGCCAGAAATCCAGCCTACGATCGGTGAGAAAAACATATTCTCAAAACCAGGTGCATTCTGGGCGTATTCAGAATGAACAGCAGAACCTGCAGGAAGAATAGCGATAGTAAAGCCATTATCCGGTGCATCGCTTGCAATACGGCTGATCGAGTTGGCATCGTAAGGGGTAATACGCGGCTGATTATTGCCTGATACGCCGTTTACTGTATTTACGAAGATTTTATCCTTACTGACTTCACCACCTGCTTCGGCCATGAAGTAGGGGATACTGCCCCCAATCCAATTACCAGAAGGCAGTTGTGAAAGCAGGCTCTCATCAGCTGCAATAATTAGAAACTCGCCAGCGTTGATTTTGTCGATGGTGGAACCTAGGTCCAACAACTGGCTATCGATAGAAATGTTTGACATATAGATCTCGCTTAATCCTTTTTACATAAACTTGTCGTATCAGCGTTAGCTGGCAACCGCAACGTGTTGTTCTAGTTGTTGAATCTCAGATTTTAAAATCCGAGTATTGCGGCTGAAGTATTGTGCAATGATACGACCGGCTTCGTGTTTGTCCTCAGTGGCACGTGCTTTCACTAATAAAAGCTTCAATGCCATTTGGTTTGATTCGATATTCACTTGTCCGCTTAAAATTTTCTGCCAGATGTCATGCTCGTCACCTGGAATCAAATTGTCCTCTTCTTGTTCATTCAGCTGATTCACCATTTTAGAAATCGCCATTAACTCGGGTTTGAGCTTAGCCATATTCTTTTTAAGGTAAGACAACAGCTCACGAGAGATTTGGGTACGGTCGTCACCGGTTTCGGCTTTACGGTACAAGCTTTTTAGCTGTGTAATGTAAAGATTCAAACCTGTGTTTTTCGACAACAAATCCACTTCTCCGGTAAGGATGCTGTTCCAAATAGGGTGATCAGCGGTGAGAGTGACTTTCTTATTTTTCTTTTGTTCGGTTGCTTGTACTGGCGTTTCACTTGATTGGTTCACACCAATTTGCGCGTATTCACTTTTAAGTTGTGAGCGGTTCTTAATGAAGAACTGACGCAGAGTACCAACAGATTCTTGTAGAACGCTCGGGTCGTCTTTGGCGTTGGCGCAAGACAATTCTAATTTCGAGATTAAGAAGCGCAGTGAAGGCAATGACGTTTTGAAACTGATCTCGTGCTTGATGATGGCTCGCCAGATCGGATCCGTTTCAAGGGGCAGCTGGCTTTGAACCTGGCCTTCTTGTTTCTCGGTTTCGGCGTCGGAAATGATTTGGTTAATCAGGCTGCGTTCAACACCTGTGATGGCATGGATTGTATCTGAGGTGAGCGACTTAGATGACGCGAGTAGAACGAGCTGTTGAAGTTGATAAGTGTAGTTGGCGCTTTCTGGCCCAATAAATGCAGGCGGGTTAAGCGTTCGACTTTTGTTGAAGGTAGAAGAACTGGCGGTGAGTTGTATGACCGTACTAAAACGCCCAGTTTTAGTATGGTGCCAGCGTACCGCTTTGGTATTGGCTTTTGGTTTGCCCGTACCAAAAAGGCCTCTTTTTGAGAGCTGTTCCTCAACCTGAACTTCCAGTATTTCGTTTTCTGGATCCAGACGAATATCTTTGATGGCAAATGGCGCATAAATACCTAGTATTTGCTCCATTTCCCGCCGGCTCAAGCGCTCCATACGCTTACTCCTTGTCCTAAATGAGAATTGATCTTGTTCATTATAATAATAAATTATGAGAACTGATTCTAAACTAATGAATTGTTATTACAAGTGTTTTATGCTCTGATGGATTAGACATTCAAAGCCAATACAAGGAAGCAATAAAGATGAAGAACGCAGTCGCGCAAGAAGACGTAATTGGGGAATACCTTAAAGGTCATTCATTACAAATATTTGAAGCAGGAACCGCCTTGCTCAATCAAGGGCATATTCCAGAAGGGTGCTACATATTAGTGCACGGAGAGGTAAAGGCGCTCGTCCATGAAGACGAACTTGAGCGTTCTTCTTTTTTGAACGTTGTCTTACATGAAGGGGATGTATTAGGTGCGAAAGAATTATTTTCGCAAACCCCTCTTGCCTACTCTTGCATTGCAGATACAGAAGTATCAGCCTATTTCTTGTCGCACGCTGATATTCAAAAGGTGGTGCAAGAGCAACCAGCGTTCTACGAAGTGCTGATTCGTGCCATGGCGAAGCAATTTAGCTTTTTGGAGCAAGTGCAAATCGATCAAGCCCTTGCCTCCGCACCGATCACCGAAGTGGACTTCATGGTGTCCAAAGCGCGTGCGGCCCATTTGGATATCCAGGATCTACCCGAGTCGACAATCGATGAGACCATTCAAGCGGTGGCCGATGCGGTAGCCGCGCAGGCAGAAAACCTAGCCAAGTTAACGGTTGCTGAATCTAATATGGGTGTGGCTGCCCACAAAATTGAAAAAATTAAGCTAGGCACCATTGCTGTTGCTGAAGATTTAATTGGCAAGCCGGGTGTCGGCTCGGTCATTGAAGAGCGTGAACACGTTAAAGGCGTAGCTCATCCTATGGGTGTGGTGTTTGCCATGATTCCGGTGACCAACCCTGTTGAAACCTTGACCTTTAAGTTCTTAATTTCTCTGAAGTCGCGTAATGCTGTCATCATGAGCAGCCACCGCAAGGCTCGTAATGTGGGTAACCAAACCATTCAGATCATTCAGTCGGTGCTAAAAGAAAAAGGCCTGCCTGTGGACTTGGTTCAGGCGTCACAACTACCTGCTAACCGAGCACTAACGAATGCCTTTATGACCCACCCTGATGTGAATTTCATTTTAGCGACGGGTGGTCCATCCATGGTGAAGTCGGCCTATCAATCAGGTACGCCCGCTATAGGGGTTGGTAAAGGTAACGCCCCGGTATGGATTACGGCGGACTGCAATTTAGAAAAAGCCGCTAATGACGTGATCTTTAGTAAGAGCTTCGACAACGGGATCGTGTGTGGCTCTGAAAACAACCTGCTGGTCGCCGAAAGTGTTTACGACGATTTCTTGTTAGCGGCCGAAGCCAATGGAGCCGCGGTGCTCAACCCCATCGAGGTCGATAGCTTACTCGACGCCGTGTTCTATAGCGGTTCTTTGAGCGCCGATTGGGTGGGTAAGTCAGCGCAAGAGGTGTGCGAACACGTAGGTATTATTCGTAATTATCCTGTTAGGTTGATCATGGCACCGGTACCAGAAGGGGAAAAAGGCGCACCACTATTGAAAGAAAAGCTAGTGCCGATCTTGTCTGTTTCGAAAATGGAAAGTAAGCAGCAGGCGCTTGCGATGGCAGAACAAATTTTGGCGGACGAAGGGGCGGGCCATACGGCCATCGTTCACTCAGATGATCCTGAGTCAGTCGAAGCCTTTGCCAAGGTTGCTGACGTGAGCCGGGTGTTGGTGAACACACCAGGAACATTAGGCTGTATCGGTGCGAACAATGGCCTTTCGTTGTCTTGGACGCTGGGTTGCGGCACCCAAGGGGGCGGCGCGACCTCAGACAACGTCAGTTACGAGCACCTGTTAAATGTGAAGCGCATTGCCTACGCGGTCGATCACAGTTAAACCGATTTAACATCTTGTTCAGTTGAGCATGGCTAAATGGCCACTGCTCAATCACGCTTTGCCCGATGAAAACTTGTCCTTTCATCGGGTCTTTTTGTTTATGCAGTTTCAACGGCGCTAGGGTACAATGCCCGCCTGTTTCACTGGCTGTTGTATTGCGCTATGGCGAAAGCATTCGAGTCCCAATTCCCTCGCAAACCCTTTAAATCTAAGGGTGCCAATGTCGTACGTTGCCCTGAGTGTATGCTCGCTCAAACGTTTTGTATTTGTGGCGATAAGGTCCAAGCGGAATTGGATGAACGCTTTCCGGTGGAAGTGTGGCTGCTCATGCATAAAGAGGAAAGCTACAAACCCAGCAACACAGGGCGCCTAATTGAAGATGTGCTGCCAAACGCGGCCCGCCGTTTCTATTGGCATCGCACCGAGCCCGACCCTGAATTTTTGGCCCTTCTCGAAAGCCCGCAATACCAGGTGTACATTATTTTTCCGGGCGACCGTGGCGGCTATGATGAACGCATCGTGTCTGAGGCTTCGTGGGAAGGGGGAAAGACCCCCGTGTTTCTCATTCTAGATGGCAGCTGGCGTCAAGCGGGCCGCATGTTTCGGTTGAGCAAATACTTACAGCATCTACCGGTATTGCCGCTATCGACCACCCGAGAGAGCCAGTACAAACTAAGAAAAGCACCGGATGAATTTCACCTGTGTACCGTAGAGGTGGCCATTGAGCTATTGGCGCAGCATCATCAACCTCAGGCTGCCGACACGCTGCTGTCGTATTTCCAACATTTTAACGATACCTATGCGCGCTCGCGCCGAGAAACCCTACCGAAATCGACCAAGGGTTAATGGCATCGAGTCGCCGTGCTTTTGGGTATCGGCTCGCGAATACTGTCGGAATGAATTCCGACCTACTTTAAAATGGATTAACCAGCGGCACACCCATGTAGGTCGGACTTCAGTCCGACAAAATAAAATGGATTAACCAAGCGGCACACCCATGTAGGTCGGACTTCAGTCCGACAAAATAAAATGGATTAACCAAGCGGCACACCCATGTAGGTCGGACTT
>Ga0181590_10003580_pt1 | contig 12969 bp, 11 predicted proteins | sample 071ome_34_FD_132446 | JGI IMG/M metagenome (GOLD analysis project Ga0181590, IMG submission 132446) | Coastal salt marsh microbial communities from the Groves Creek Marsh, Skidaway Island, Georgia - 071411BT metaG (megahit assembly) | ecosystem: Environmental > Aquatic > Marine > Intertidal... | reverse complement strand
CTTCATACATCTTTTGTGCTGAGTGGGCAATATCTTTGTGCACTTGGGAGATCTCCTCGTATTGATTTCTATGTTGAACGCCAAGAAGATTGGCTAATTCATCAGAAAACAATTTTCCAACTACTGGAGAACCATCATTCCATCGATAATCTACTTTAGTATTATGGTGCATAAAATACTTCAAATTTAAAGTATAAGAGCCGTCATTATTTAGCTTAACAATTTCTCTCATTTTGTTTAAAAATTTATCTTTTCCATATGGTGCTAACCCCATTACCTTGTACTCGTCTCCGTAATTTGGAAAGCCAATAAATTGAGTAATTGCTTGATAAAAAACCCCTAAAGAATGAGGAAAATAAATTCTTTTTTTAACATCTATAGTATTCTTAGACGCGATCCCCCATGAGCCACTGGAGAAGTCACCAAAACCATCCACTGAAAGAACAATTGCTTCTTGAAATGATGAAGCATAATAAGCAGAAGCCATATGTGCTAAATGGTGATCAATATAATGCATTTGAAAATTTAACTTTTGTGAATCAAACTCTCTAAGTAACTCAGAATGAATTTGAATGCGTTTATATTTATTTTTAAATCTATCTATAAAAAATTTAAAGCTTTGTCCTCTATAAAAAAGATAAAAGATTTTTTTTATTAGATTGGATTTTGGATTTGAATTTATAGCTACATGCTTTATATCATCAAAGCTTATAGAGGCCTCCATAATGCAATACTTGATTGCTTTAGTTGGAAACCCAGCCCAATGTTTCTTTCTATTGAATCTCTCTTCCTCGGCCGCAGCAATTAATTTTCCATTCTTTAAAATACAAGCGGAGGAATCACCATGATAAGCATTTATACCAAGTATATAAGTATCATTATTTTTCTTATTCAAAGTGCGATCTCGGAATTAATAGGCGAAATCCATATAGGATCCGTTGTATTATCATATTTCACATAAAATTTAGATTCGATTTTAATGCCGCGATAAGGCTTTATTTGATAAGGAGAATCTAAGGTTACAAAAAAACAGCCAAAATTCCTTAGTGCATAGAAAGGAAGAAATTTAGCGACTTTATTTAATTCAATAGGTGAATCAGAGCAGATAACTCTGAGATACTTTATTTTAAGTTTTATGAATAAAAAATTCCTAGAAGTATACGATGGAATTGCCCATATTTTTCTTTTTTTCTTTCCCAGAAAATAAATACTAAATGGAATTTCTACAGGCGGTTTTTTTGAATCTAATGAAAAAATATTACGCTTCCATAATGAAGAAATACTTGGTAACAAAATATATCTGAAAGAACTCATCTTCGAATAGCCTAATTTTCTCATCATTCTTGAAACAGAGCCAACTGGTGTATAGTTAGTTATTGCGAAATCCGAACCAACGGTTTTTGTAACCAACTGATACATTTTATAAGGCACAACATTTCTGAAATTTTTATCTGTAAAAAGCGTAGTATAGTTAATGCATTCGACTTCTTTACCAGATATGTCTCGTGAATTTTGATGTAACAACAAAACAGCCCCAACAATATTGCCATCATCTAAAGATGCCATAACACCATAACCATATCTTTTGCAAAAATTTTCTCTTACAGCGCTAAAAATATGTGGGTATCCAAATTTATTTTTCTTGAAAAACTCTAATACCTCAAGGTATTCATTTTCAGTTCTTATAAATTTATAATTTATAGCCATATTTAACTAGTAATAAAATCAACTAAAGCTCTTTTGAAGAAATATTTTAGCTGATATATTCCACCTAAAGTAATCCTGACTTTATTTAAAGAAAAACTGCTTTCAATATTGAACCTATGAATATGGTAATTTGACTGTTCTTTTGACCATGCTTTGTTACATGTCATAAGTGAGTATTCGTAATTTTTCGAGATTAAATCAAAAGCATTTTTTGAATAGGATGAAAGCTCTCCTCCCACCCAGGTAAAAAATTTAACTTTTTTATTAATTACACCTTCCAGTAACTTTTTTGAAATAACAATTTCATTATAGAATTCAGACTTTTTTAGCTTCGAAGAAAGACGCGTATGATTACAAGTATGTGAACTAATCTCATGGCCCATTTTGGACATTTTTTTTATTTGATTTTCGGAAAGTGAAGTTCTAAAACTTGAGCTCTCTATTTCTTGTTTTAAATCAGGAAAAATTTTAAACTTAGAGTTAGCTATTGATATTTCCTCCTCTATCGTTGGTTCACTACTTCGGGAAATATAACTATAAGGAATGGCAAAAATAGCGCTTATCCCTCTTTCATATAATATATTTGCGATCTGAAAATTTGATGCATTTCCATCATCAAATGTGAGAATAAGTTGTGGCTTTGTATTTCCAGATGATATGCTGTTTATTTTCTTTGGGTCGATTATCTCAAAGTATTTTTTATAAAATTCAAGATGTCTAAAGAAGTTTTCGTTGTTGCATGGATAGGTGTTATGGTAATTAACAAAATAAATTTTATTAGCTTTAGACGTCAAAAAATTGAAAGTAATTTTAAAAATATATTTGGAGCCCAGAAGCTCCTTAATTAAATTTTTAACGGTTGACATATTAACTACTAAGCCGTAAATCAATAATACTCTTTAGCTCAGAATAATTAAATCCCATATGCTTGAAAGTATCAAACTCGTTGATATTGCAATTGAAACTGTTTAAAAAATCATTATAGGTATAAATGACACTTATATTTTGATTATTCTCTACTAAACTAATAATTTCAAGCTGGTGATCGTTAATATGCTCATCTCTTGATTTTAGTCTTGGTACGATGAAAGTATGGCTATAAACATTTTTAAGTTCTGAAAATAAGCCCACGCCCCCATGAATTATATGAGTGTTACAGTCATTAATAATTTTAGTTATGTCCTCTTTTGATTTAAAACTAAAAATATGAACGTCCTTTTTTTCATATGCTTCTCTTTCAAGTAAAGAATGGCCTAACTGGATATAAACTTCCCCTTCAAAAATTTCAATCACTTTTCTTGAAATATTTTCAAGTGTCCTATGTCTTTTCTTTAAATTACCAAAACCAATAAATATTTTTCTATTTTTTTGTTTCTTAGGTAATGGCAGGTACTTTAAAGATGGGATAAAAAGGTTATGAAATTTGTATTTTTTATACAGCTCTTCAGACTGGGAAATTCTATAAACATTAAAATACTGGATAATCTTCCCTGTTAAAGAAATTTTCTTTTGTGATGCCAGTGTTTCTACGTATATGCAATTCAATTTATGACGAAGAATTAATGCAGATAATAAAAAAGGTATTATCAAGCCTGCGCCGAAACTAATAACATGTGTAGGGTTCTCTTTTTTTATTATTTTTAAACATTCAGCGATATTCTTTAGAAAAAACAAATCTCTTTCTGAATGTTTTATGAAATGACAATTCTTATTGCTCAATTCATTAGACTGTATCTTTGAATTGAAAACATAAAAATGATCAAAACTTTTATATGTGTCTGAAATATGATTTAATTCCGTTAGGTGTCCACCTATTGAGGAAACTAGGGCGATCTTAATTTTCATTTTTGAATAGTGAAATTAGACTTTGAGAAACTTTCTGAGCGCTAAAAGTATAAATATTTTTTCTTTCATGTTGATTTAAATTATTAATAGCTAGCAATAAACTCTCATGGGAGTTGGAATCAATAATTGAATAAGCACTTGATTCAAGATATTCAAAAATACCAATCTTATTAAAACTTAGAATATGCGTACCAGAGAGGTATGCCTCTAACGCACTGTGACTGAAATTTTCGCATTTAGATGGTACTATTATTGTTTTAGAATTCATAAGCAGATTGTCAATAAAGCTCCTATCCTTAGTAAATGGTATGAATTTAACAGAATGAAAAGTGGAAACTTCTTTTACGAGTCCATCAATAGATATCAAGTCATTTTCTTCCAAACCACAAAAAACAACATTTAATCTTTTATTCAATCGAGACAATAGAAGGAAAATTTTCTCAATCTTCTTCTCGTGTGAGTATCGACCCAAATATAACAAAGATATTTTTCTATCATTAAAATTTATATCAACATCTTCAAATTTCTTTATAGAATCTTTGCTTATACAATTAGGAGATATTTTAGACTTAATAAATTTTAAGAAAAACACTAAACTTTCCATCTCTTGCCTTGACGAAAAGATAAATTTAGAGTTTGATAGCAATAATAATGGGATGGCAAAGAAGGAATATATTACTTTTTTGATGATGCTCTTTGAAAAAAAATGACAAGACATCAATGAACCATGAGGTGAGATGAAAACTTTGTTTCTAGTAAAAACCGTTATGAATAGAGCTAAAAGAACGGGCATTGTAAAAAAAGAATGAACAAATAAAATCCTATTGCTTTTAACTGACTTAAAGATTTTTATAGCAAAATTTAATGAAATACCGTTTCTTAAAGCAGAACTTGAATATGAAATATCAAATTTCTTTGAAATTTCTGATTTGTATTTTTTTATATCATCATATTTGCAACCAAGGTCAGTAGTTAAGACTTTGAGATTGGCATGAATAGCTAATTCCTCTGCTAAATCTTTTAAATATGTTGTTGGACCTCCAATTTCTATATTTGGAAAAAAACTGGGGGAAATTAAGATAACTTCAGACTTCTTAACTCTTTTCAATTCTATAAATTCTTGTTAGAGATTGATTTGAATTAGTAATTGATGCTAGTAAATTAATAACCAAGAAAGGTAATTTTACTAAAAACTTAAAGTATTTATTTTTTGTCTTTCTTACAATGGAATTGTTTTGAAATCTCGATGAGGAAGTATGAAAAATTTTAGAAAATGAATTTTGGAGCATCAATTTTTCTAATGATTTTATTGAAAAATAAGATAAATGCGCTGGTGGACATATCATAGGATCTATAGCTTTGCTTATTCTGCTTAGAATACTCGCTTGATTTGGAACACTGATGACCACTATTCCACCATCATTTAAAATTTCCCTACATTTTTTTATAAATCTATCAGGCTCCATTAGATGTTCAAGTACATGACTAAAAATAACTATATCCACTTTCCTGTATTTAGATGATAAAAAATCAGATTGGTCTATTTTAAGCCCTTTGATATTTTCTAGGATTGAACAATCATATTCTGAAGGTTCGATTGAAATTACCTCATAACCAAGCTCTAGAGCCTGCTCAGAAATAAACCCAAGTCCGGCCCCAACATCTAATAATTTGAGTGGTGGTATCGCTCCAAGCAAACTTAAATTCTTAAACAAATCATCTGCATCTTTAGTGCTATTTGGATTCAAAAGCTCGTTAGCTCTTGTTTGAAGAAAAAAATCTCTCGACTCCCTTTTCGAAAGTCTTTTCTTAGATGTATAAATTGATTCCCAGTCAATATTTGGCTCTTTTGAAACAAAAACATGAGAGCAATTTGCACACTTCATGTATTCATATTTCTGCTCTAAAACAATCTTTGTAAACCACTTAAAGAGATTATCAGAGTTGCAGACTGGACAATTACGTGCTTTTGTTTTCATTTTTAAAAAAATTAAATTGTAAATCAAGAAAAAAAATTATAAAAACCATTAATATTGAAATTCTATTTGCATGCAGAAAATCTCCAGCAAGGGAGACAGCTAGAATAAACATAACTATAAGGTTATTAACGTTAGCAAGTAATTTTCTCCAGTCTACGATTTTCATAATTAAAAAATATTGATAATAAAGCTTTAACATTAACCCTAGCAAACCACTTGTAAGGTAATAATATATATACTCATTATCAAATGCATAATTTGGGAATGTGTAACCGATACCAATAATGGTTGAATTTTGTTCGGTTGATGCCTTATCGAAGAGGTTAATTATACTTGTCCCACCATCTGTAAACCTCCCTCCAGAGATGTTGTAAAGAAAAGAGTGTAAATCTTTAAATACTATGTATTTATCAAGATAATTTAAAAAAAATTCGAATGAAAACATGATTATCAATAAGGCAAAAAATATTGCTAAACCATAAATCTTTTTTAAGCCAAATGAAGAAAAAATATAACTCAGTGACAAAAAGGTTGCCAAAATTACAAAGCTTTTTGACCCAGTAGTTACACCTGCAAAAAAAACTAAAAATATCGACAAGTAACTTAATATGTAAATAAGGGATGGGACTTTAAAAATATTTTTTGTGGTTGTATCAAAAAAACTTAAAAGGAGCAAAAGCAGTAGTCCAAAAAATACACCTGTTTCACCTGGGGAATTAAAAATTCCTCTAGATCTATATTCGCTACCCCATAAAGTTTTTGCGTCATGCAAAGATGGATCATAAGAAAGGAAATTTATTGCAAACTCATAATCTCCTGAAAATGTTATGTAGATATGAATGATGGATAAAAAAAATGATAAATATATAATTGCAATATACGAATGATAAAGAAGAATTTTTGTATCGAACTTCCTAATTAAACCCATATAGAAGATACTTAATACTATTGGTAATAAATGATTATCAGCATAAGATAAGAAGGTTCGAATTTCAAAATCACTACTCAAAGTTGACAATAAAACTGAATAGAAGAAGATAGTAATTTGTATCCAGAAAAATGCACTCAGCAAAGGTCCGGTTAGATAAATTTTGAATACGTCTCTTTTAACAAAATTCCCAAGAAAAATGAATAATAGCGCGAGATACAATAAGTGATAAAACATTAATCCCAGACTTTTAACTAAGGCTGGTGCAATAGACAAAATCAAAATAGAAAAAATAGCTATAAAAGATTTCTTATTAATCAAATAGTTCAATTACTTTCCCTAAATTATTTTCTTTGAAATGTCTAACTGCACGAAGATGACTGACCTTCTTTAGTTTTGTGAAGTCACTAAAACAATGTTTTATTGCGGCTTTATAAGCCTTGACATCTCTTTTTACTTCAATCAAAGCATCATCAAGTTCAAAAAATGAATTGTCGAATTTTGAGGTAATTACTATTTTTCCAGATGATATTGCCTCATAAAGTTTAAATGGATAAATATTCTTATTTTCAAAATGAGGATTCAGGAAAATATCTATCTTTCGGTATTCCTCAACAAACCTTTCTTCGTTAAGCTTATGAAAAAACTTAAAATTCTTCTTAGTTAACTCAAGTTCGAGGAATCTTTGAGCATCTGGGCCATCCCCAATAACAACAAAATCAAAGTTTTCATCACTTTCAAGTATTAGATCATAGACGATATCACTGCCTTTTTCGATTGATAACCCCCCAGCATAACCAATGATTTTTTTATTCTTATAATTATTGCAAATGAGCGCTTTGTTAATAATTCCTGGCAATATAACAACTTGGGTATCATCATTAACAATACTCTTGATAGACTCTTCATTAACTGAGAAAACCTTCTTGACCTTTTTTTTAACTCTCTGAAAATATAAAAAATCAAGAAAGGACTTCATAATACTTGTCTTAAATCTCGAAAATATACTATCTTCAACTTCAAAAATAAACTCTATATTCTTATTTAATTCAGATATCTCCCTAGCAATTTTTAAGGATAGTGCGTCAAAATTGTAAATCCAAATTTTTTCTACAGCCGATATATCTATTTCCTTACTTAACTGAGCAAAAACCTTCTTAAAACTTCTCATAAATATTAAATTAAGAACATAGTTGATTTTCCAATTCATGGAATAATTATTCAAAAAAGGCTTAATTCTTATTTCGTTACAAATTGGCTGACAAGCGAAATTACCAGTGAACATATTTAGTATTTTTACTGTTTTATTTTTTTTCCCAAGTGAATAAATAAGAGTTGAAATTTTTTTTGTAGCAGCAATATGTCCGGAATTTTCCGGCTTCATACATGATGGACCAGCTACTAACAGAATCATTGTTTGGTTAAGAAGAAAAATCCATTTCCATTTGTGCAAGCTTTTTGCCAGTTTTCCTTAATACCGACCATGCTATTAGAAAATTTGTTTACATTCCAACCATTTTGATTAAAAATATTCGCCCATCCCTTCTCATCGTGAATCTGAATATGTGTAATGTCATCGTGATATGATGAAATTCTATAACTGCCATTATCTCCCAAAGGGACAACGACGAAAATTTTATTAGAGATCATTGCTGCTTGTTTAAGAAATTTTTCGATATCTTCATCAGTAAGGTGCTCCATAACATCTTTGCTTATGATCCAATCAAACTTATCTTTGAAGTCTGGAATATCGCCCTGAGGACTGTATTTACAAAAATCTTTTACAGCATTGTCTAAATTTTGAATTGAATATTTTGAAACATCAAAACCATAAGCTTCAATACCTAAAATTCTCAGAGCCTTTATTAAAAAACCTTTGGCACAACCTTGCTCAAGAACTTTGTCATTGTCTTTAATGTTTAGATTTTGTATCATATAATGAGCCATTCTTAAAGTGAGCTCGGGCATCCAAGAGTAGTTTTGATAGCCAGATTTCTTTGTTTGCACCCCTCTCTCATAATAGTCCTCATCAAAGACGTCATATTTCATATTGCTTGCTCCTTAAAAGTTTTGTCAAGAATTTTGTTTCTTTGATCTCTTCTTTAGTTATGAAGGGGTCATTAAAATCTATTTTATGTGGCTCAATACTTAAATATGAACAAGAGACCGGGCCATAGAAAACAGCATTTGTAAATTTTTGAGAGAAAAACTCCATAGGGATTAAAGTCTCTCTAACTCCTAAGAATATCCCATCGATTTTTGGCATATTCTTCTTGAGGAATACATAATTTTTCATGCTTGGGTGTGGCTTAATTACTTTGAAGTAATTAGAATATTTTTTATTAATATAGTCAAAAAAAATATTTAAGTCCTTTTTGCTTTTGATATTACAACTTGGATAAGCAATCAAAATATCTCGATCTTTGGGTATGTCAATAAAATCAAATCTATTAGAGACAAGTATTAAAATCTCATTAACAATTTTTGAGTCTAGAGGCCTGAAATAATGTTTAATAATTGGGAAACTAAATAACCTAGGCAGTTTATAAATTCCATGATAGAAATTAACAACTTTCCTTCTTAATAAAAGCTTAATAGCAGAAGCTTTATAGCTAAGAAAACTCAAATCTCCATCGGTAATAAAACTCACAGGCTTTGAAGGAAATTTATAACTAGATAGGTTTGCACTAAAGATTGTTTTTTTCGAATTAAATTCATGATCAATTCTTCCTGAAAAAGGCATTTTAATATGTAAAAAGTCAATTTCTATATTTCCAAATAGTTGTTTAATAAGCCGACTTGCCAAAAATTTCTTATGACTAAAGCTGAAATTATCGAAATCTGAGCTAAAGATAATGTAAGTAATTTTGTCGAGTCTTACTTTACTAGAATATTTGATCTGAAAGGCTTTCAAATAGATTATTTGAATTATTCCTGAAATAATTGCCTTATCCAGAATTTCCTTTCTACGTCTAATAAATTTTCTAACAAAATAAAGATAAATATTAAGAATTGACCTTAAGCTCTTTGAGAAAAAAATACTTCTCCAAAAAAAAGAACCCATCCATAAGTAATTCTCTAGGAACATTGACCCATGAAGACCAGACTTAAAAGAGGTAAGAGCTAGGCCAGGACTGTAACAACAAATTGATCGAGGCTTGGAATTATTTATTCGGATGACCTCTCCAGAAAAAATTAAATCCTCATGATTATTACTTTCTTGTATTTTATTGATTATCTCTTCCAAATGTATTTTTAGGTTATTTCCAAATCCAATAGAACATACACTTGAAGGAACTGAAAAAAATTGAGTTTGATTAAACATTGATTTTGTTTCATTTTTAATACTATTAAGATATTTCGTAATAAATTTTCCTTTGTGCATCATATCTTTATTTGCTCGACCATCATGATAAGAAGCGTGATCGAGTAATGCCATTGATAAGGCTCCCATCTCCGTTATCCCATGGTCTATATACTTATCCCAATTTCTTGCAAGATACATATCTGACTCCAGAAGGATATAATAATCAGAGTCTTGAGAGTTCAACCATTGCAAAGCACTCAGATAATTGTGCTTGAAACCTTGATTAACTTTATTTCTAGTAATTTCTATATTTTGTCTATTTTTAAAACTATCTGAAATTAACTTAAAATTATTTTTTTCAGAGCCATCATCAAAAATCCTTACAGTAATTTCAGAATCTGAAGAAACGTTACTCAAACAGGAATTTAGAGATTTAATTGCCTCTTGAGGTCTATTAAAAGTCAGAAATGCAACAGAAAATAGCTTAGAGGGCATTTAGTACCTCTTCTATTAATTGAATCTGAAACTTCTCCATATTTACATCAATCTTCTCAAAATTTTTCTTTTTCTTGTTTTTAACATGGTCATAAATATCTCTCCAGAAACTATCAAAAGGATCTGTGATTTCAATTTGCCCTCTACCCATGAACTCTAAATAAACTTTATAAGTTTCACCATAGCCCTTCTGCACCCTTAGATAGGAATCTTTTTTATCACAGATAATTTTGAATTGTTTTTGGTCTAAACTAGAACTTTCTTTGAAATCTACATTCAGCCTAAATTCTCCAAATTCAAAACTAGCTCTTATTTGATTCTCCACTCTATTTATTTCTACAAAGCTGTCTGAAAGATTTAAGTCTATTAAGTCTTTTCCAATATATTCTTTAAAAATTGCAACAGCATGAGGCAATAGGTCCTGGAAAAGATATTCATTCTCTTGCTGGCCAACTGAGTGAAAAATAAAATCAAGAGAATATTTTTTTAGGCGAGAAGTATCTATTGAATCAATATAGAATTTACTTGCATAGTTAACCAAAACATTATCTGAACTTGAGTTCAAATAATGTATGTGTTCAATTATGTTTTCTTTACTCAAGCCACTCTTTAGCAAACTCACATAATCTAAAAGAGGTTTTTCAATAATCAGATAATCGAAGTTTGAAGCAAAGTTAATGTATTCAAAATGTGTATAAGTTGGAGAGCATATAACTCCAATATTATATTTTTCAAAACTAACTAAATTTTTTGGTTTTATGTTTAAAGACCCGCCACAAAGACCAATAATTTCTTCTGTACCAGGAAGAAATATATCTATATTAGACTCTGGAAAAAGAGTTTTTAATCTTCTAAAGTGATGGAAAGCAATCTTACCGAAACCTATAAAAGCTATCTTCATATATTAATTTAAAAGATAGTTAGCCATCAAGGAGTTTGTTACATGTTCTTTCCTATCACATTTACAGCCGGCTTTTTCGAAAGTTGAACTTGGAGCTATAAAATTTTCTCCGTCATACGAATAAAAAAGATCCCAAAAATCTCTCTCAATGAGGCTGCCTATTTGAAGAGACTGAAGATTTGGCGCTCCAGACTCAGAACAATGCGCTAAGCTTCCATCATACGCAATTGTAGGAAAGATATATCTTGCGAAACAAGGAAGAGTTCGTGTTTTTTCTTGAATATCAAAATCAGCATCCAGATCAAGAATTAACACTCTACAATTTTCTGAATCATATGACTTAATTAATGAGTTTAACTTATCGTAATAGTTCTTGACTTGAATATGATCTAAAACAAATCCTGTATTATTCTCATCAAGAGATATGTGTCTCGGAACTTGTGGAAATGTGAATCGAATCATATCAACTCCAGCACTAATATAGTCCTCTATGAACTTTTTGACCTCATCTTCGCCTGAATTAAACTCATTGATTAGATAAGTTACAGATAAATCTATAGGTGATTTTTTGGATCTATTTTCTGCAATTAATTTAATATTTTTTAAGACTTTATCGTATAGATTTGCTTTTGAATTTGGAACACCATGTACAATGTTATATGATTCATTATTTCCCGAATCAACACTGACACTAAAGTAACTTTTTTCTTGCAGTGAGTCACTGCATAAGACTTTCCTTAAATCCTCAGAAACTTTAATTGCTTTTGTATGAAAACCAATGATTGATTTGTTCTCCAATGTTCTATGAGCGAGTTGATCTATGAATGGCGAATTCAATGGATCTGTAGCATAGCCAGCAAAAATAATTTTCTTAACTCCACCTTCAGATATTTGATCAAGTAATTCTAGATATCTACCAAGTTCTAGTCGATTAGGGGAATGTTCAGCAGACAATCCATAACAATATGGACATTTTAACCAGCATAACTCTTTGGTTGATTTTGGTCCTGGTTGGATTTCAACCTGATGAGGTATAACAGTTTTATTTTTAATTTCTTCAATAAAATTGGCTGGGCTTGCAATATACTTTTGAGAATAACTATATCTTGCGTCGATATTTTCTTTTTTCAATGTAAATCTCCTAATAAATTAAATTTCTAGCAAAAAAAATTGCTGGCTTTCTCTAGGTCTTCAGGGGTATCACAACAAAACCAGTTTTCGTGGCAATCATAAAATGTAAAAGTCTTTTCTTTAATTGCTTTATTAAAAATATACGTTTCAAATTGATTTTCAAATTCTGAATCAAATTCTTCAAACATTCTCTGAAGGAAGCTTTTATTAATAAATGTCATTCCAACATTCACCTTTATTTCTTCTCCATTAGAATCATAGGCTCTTGACGCATATCTATGTCTAAGAAATTCATTATGTGGAGAATTAGCTAAAAAAGTCCCAAGAAAAATTGGGAAAGACCCTGATAAAACACAAACACCACAATTGGATTTTTTTAATTCAGTAAATTGTTGAGATATATCGTGAGAATATATTGTGTCCGAGTTACAAAAAATTAATTCTTTAGATGAAATATATGGCATTACTCTTCTGATTCTTTCCGCAATCTCAATATTTTCCGGTTGAGGAATATAATGAACTCTTTCATTATTTAGTTCATTCAAATATACCTTGAGCTTTTCCTTGAGATAACCAGAGGCAACGTAGATATTACATGAGGTTTCTTTGAGAAGTTTTTCAATTACATATGACAATAAAGGTCTACCTGAAACTTCTAACAAAGGTTTGGGTATAT
>Ga0181590_10003560_pt1 | contig 13006 bp, 7 predicted proteins | sample 071ome_34_FD_132446 | JGI IMG/M metagenome (GOLD analysis project Ga0181590, IMG submission 132446) | Coastal salt marsh microbial communities from the Groves Creek Marsh, Skidaway Island, Georgia - 071411BT metaG (megahit assembly) | ecosystem: Environmental > Aquatic > Marine > Intertidal zone... | reverse complement strand
TGAATTATTTGGAAATTTGACTCCAAATCCATCCGGGCTAGGTACCAAATCACGTTGACCAGTTCGCCATGAATGTAATTCTTCATCTGAAATGCTGCTTATACATGATTGGATTTCTTCAAGATGAAATTTAATAGCATTTTTCACCATCGTTTGACACTGTTCAAATGATACAGAACTCCATTCACCTGTTTTCCTTGGATGCTTCTCCCATTCCATTTGTTGTTTTAGTAGGCAGGTTTCAAAGTGAACTTCTACCCGACGCATAGTCCAATCCGTAAGTTCCTCAATTGTGCTTGGTATGACATTCTTATCGAGTGGGATAAGGTGTTGAGCAGGAAACATGATCGTTGTATCGGTTGAAGGTCGACCCATTTCATCCAATGGAGTGGGTTGCATCGTATCCCTGTGCGCTTCTGCTGGAATAAGAAAAGGAGATTCAATTAAAACCCGACAGAACGCTTCTTCAACTGCTTTTCCAACATACATAACCGGGTACTGAGGGATTTGAAATTTGTACACCTTTTCATAAAACCACTGCCTTTGACACCCCTCATACGTGATCACTTGACTCGCAGATAATCGGTTGTATTGCCCTATGGTGTCTTCTGTATGGTCAAGAGAATTCACTGGCATGGTAAGACCAGCCCTCGACTGTTCTTGAATTCCATGATGGATGTTATTGAACTTCAATTCGTGTTTTCCTTGAATCGAACCGAAGTTGAAGCAGACCGTTTCTCCAACCAATTTCTGCTGACATGATTCGAACACGCATTCCAAGCTGAAGGTCCAACAATGTGTTTGAAATTGATGAGCCAAAAGCAACGACTTCTGCTGCGTGCTCCCCATCCCAAAGAGAAAATGAAAGCATTGACCAAGGTTTCCCAGTCAAACGAATTCCAGATTGATGCTGGAACGAGAGAATGATGCCTTCGACATTCGCTCTTGTTTGTAGTAAACCTAGTCTTGTTCGATCTTCTCGTTGTTCATTATCGGACGTAGAAATTTGAGATTTATCGTCCAAATACAATCTTGGTTGGTTTCTCCAAACACCAGATGATGCTGATTCAATGAAAACATCCTGCTCTAAGTAAGTGTGCAAGGATGGATAGAGTCCTGGCTCATTTTCCTCAACAACAACGTGCTTATCGCCTGCTACCAACACACAACCGAGCACATGCTCTCCATAATGGTTCGGCAGAGGCCCCCATCCTCCTGTTAATTTTCCACGCACATTCACTCTTGACTGAATTTCAGACAATTTTTGGAATGGTGGAGAAATACTGAATTTTTCAACGGGAAAGTCATCATGTTTGCTCTTGAATTGTAAAACTTCACCATCAAAATTTGATGAGCACCATGAACAACCTGCATGTTTGGCCTTACATCTCAATTGCTCAGAGAGTGGAAATTGAACTACTCCTTCAACTAGTTTTTTCATTTCTTGGTGTGTTTCCATATAGGAGATATCTCTTTTTTCTACTTCTATTTTGTCAAGAGGTTGAAATTCTATTCGCTTCCCATCGCCTAAATACCATCCCGAGATATATTTTGGGATCTCACCTTCAAAACAACATGACCACAGCCAAGAATAAAATTCTAATTGTGATTGTAATGAAGATGCGAAGGGGGAAGTTGAGTTACCTGACTTGATGTCAATGATGTGAATTTCGCCAGACCAACGGTACACAATGTCGAGTTCGCCAGAGGCCCAATCATTCGGGTGGTACAATCGCTGTGGTTGAAAGATGCGTGGGTCTTTGAACCAAGGTCGAGAAATTTCCCATGCTTCACTCCACGTAAGCGGAACACCATTTTCTTGCCACTGTGGTTGTGCACCTTCATATGTGAATTGAGATGATTGCACATACTCCGGAAATGGATGTGAAGGTGGTTGGCTGTACTGAGGCGATGGAGTTTCAAAGATTTGAGTTTCATTTCGAAAATCTTGTAGAAATGGTCCGCCATTTGCTTCAAAGCATAGTTGAACTTGTTCAAAAATAAAGTGTAAACCATGTGTTATCCTATTTCTTAGATCATCTGAATCAATCTCCAATGAACTGATTTCCGTTGAATTTTTTGGCAACTTATCCAATCGATGTTTAAAATTCTCAATTGCTAATTGTACAATTGAGTTAAGTTCATTTTCAGCCCACTGAAACAAGTCATCCCTTTGATGACATTGCGGTGGGTGTCTCATGAGCAGTTCACAAATCGCTTCTTCCACAACATGTCCTCGAATCATAGGCATGTTGACCGGTTGTTGCAAACCAACCTGCGTCTTCAGCAACCATTGGCCTTTGCATCGCTCAAACGTTGTCAATGATGAGGCAGATAGGCGTCGTCTTGACCTTCCAATATGCCCTCCGTGCGGTGGTTTATTCACTGGCATGAGCATCTCCATCATGAGTCAAATGAATAATAATCTCCACTTGCTTGTTGTTCTCTATCCTTACGACTGTCGGATTTGTTTATTCTTGGTCTTCGAGAATCGTGGTCTCTTCGGAATGTGATGTCAACATTCGAAAGAAATCGATTCATGCCATCTCGAAGATTGAACGGACCATTTGCAATTCCTTTCTTTCCGCCCTCGCCATCAAATACGAGTAACGAATCACTTACTATGTCAATGAAGTAGACGTCGTGGTCGATAACGAATGCTGATTTTTCGTTTGACTCCATGGTTCGACGAATTGCTTTGGCCGCTTCCATTCGAGCATTTGCATCTAAATGTGCACTTGGCTCATCCAACAAATAGACATCAGCTTCTCTTCCAAGACATATGGCAATACAAACGGCTTGGCGTTCGCCACCAGATAATTTCTTCACTCGTTTTGGAAGAAGTTGGTCGACACCGAGTGCTTTGATGACATTGACATGAAATTCGCCGCTTCGCCATTTTGCCCCGAGTTCGCTATCGAGCCATAATTGAACTGAACCATCAATATCAACATCAATATGTTGGGGTTTGTAAGAAATTGTAGCATCAGATGTGATCCAACCTTCATCATACTCAATCTCATGAGCAAGCATCTTAATCATCGTAGTTTTTCCTGTCCCATTTGGTCCTACGACGCCAATAACTTCTGCTCGATGTACGCTTCCATCGCCGGATTCCAATTCAAAGTCACCTAAACTTTTCTTTAATTGCCCCCATTCGATGACCGGAGAGCCAATCTCTTGAACTCGGTCTCTATGCTTCAAGAATTTGATTGGCTTTTCCCGAATACGAACATTTTCTTCTGGCAAAAATCCGTCGAGATAGGAATTGATTGCTTGACGTGTAGAACGTGCAGGTGTGAAGATTCCAAAGGCTCCTTTTTTTCCGTAAACGATGTGAACAAGGTCAGCAAGTACGTCAAGCACCGCTAGATCATGTTCAATAACAATTACGCGCTTTGTTTGAGACAGATCCTGAAGAATTCTTACAATTCTCATACGTTCATGAATATCGAGGTATGATGATGGCTCATCGAAAAAGTAAACATCAGCATCTCGAAGCATTGCTGCACATATTGCGACACGTTGTAATTCACCACCAGAAAGTTGCTGCATAGTTCTATCAAGCACATGAACGATACCAAGTTTTGAGCACAAGTCATCATACATTCCTCGTTCGTCAACTTTCTTGAGGAGTTCTGAAACCTTGCCTTTGATTCGCTTTGGCAACTTATCTACGCTTTGTGGTTTGACTGATATTTTCACACTATCGCCTTGAACCTCGCCTAGAAAATCACGAAGTTCGCCCTTTGGTAATGACTCAATGACGTCCGACCAATCAGGCTCGGTGTTGGTCCACTCTCCTAAATTAGGTGTGACTCGACCAGATAAGACGTTGATTGCAGTCGATTTACCCATCCCGTTTGGTCCTAATATGCCCACGACACTTTCTTTGGTTGGTGTTGGAAGTCGAAACAGCCTGAAACCGTTCATTGAATATCGGTGAATCATGTCAGTTTCGAGTTCAGATGGCAAATTTTCGATAATAAGTGCATCATGTGGGCATTTGTTGATGCATATCCCGCACCCGATGCAGAGAGATTCTGAAATGTGTGGTTTTCCAGTTTTGTCATCCAGAATAATACATTCTTGACCGTTGCGAACAGGGGGGCAATAAACATAGCATTCATCATTGCACTTTTTTGGTTGGCAGTTGTCTTCTTTGAGAACTGCTACTCTCATACGAACCACCGTAGGCAATGTTTTGTCCAGCCCGAGTGGGCCGTGGACCTCTTCAAATTAAGCCCTTGAGGTGCTCATGGCCTTTGATAAGGCGAATAGTGCAAGGTGTAGGGAATTTCATTCCAGCCTTGCGAAGAGCATCTCTTGCTGTGAGGTAATGTTGAGGGTGGACTTGGATGGTGATTACTCGTTGTCCACGATTGACCCGAGCCGCAGTGCCAACATTTTTTCCGAAAGCACATCGCATACCTTGGGAAACACGGTCTGCACCAGCACCTGTAGCTTGTTTGTTTTCTCTCAAGACATGGTGTGGGAACGTGTGAATCCGAAGTGAGTATCCTTGTGGACCTGCCTGTTTTCTGATGGTGGAGTTTGAAACAACACGAGCGGCTTCGAGAGCAGTGTGTCGAATTTGACAATCATTGTCTGCACGCAATTCGATGATGACTGGAAATTGACCAGTTTCTGCAGCACGGCGATTTCCAACATGGAATTGGTGGATTCTGTTGTTGGGTACACCACCCATGTATTTGCGACGGGTAAACGCAGGACCCTTGAGTTGTCGGTACATTGAAGCTGGTTTGCGTGCCATAATCAGACCTCTTGCATGTCATGCGAATCATGTTCCCTTTATCATACCTACGATGCTTATTCAGCGTGACGAAATGACAAAGTTTTGGAAGTTCTTCATCAAAGCATTCATGGACTCATAGAGAATCCCAACAAACATGGTGGAGAAATTAAGAAATTTCCTTCGCCAAGAATCTGAACATCAATGGCTTTCATTGTTCATATTTTTCCTCTTTGTTCTCGGCGGTGCATTTGCTATTTCAGCAACTGAACATTACTCTGGTGGTTCAATCGATACATCGGAACATTCACATGATGGTCTTCAGGTTCTCGATATCGTGTACACGGAGAATAGGGACTTAATTTCATCAACATACAAGGCCGATTTTGGATACGCATTGATGTGGGAAAAATCAGATGGTGAGAGTGAATTTCTCCTTCATCCAGCGAACACCGGTGCAAATACTCATGTGACATTTCTAAAACAACTCGACAATGATTCAATTGTCTTTTCATACCGCGATAATACACTATCTTTTGCTTTCCCGAATTCAGTTGAAGACCACTATCTTTCAACTCCCGAAGAAGACAGTGAATTCGTGATTAACGATGCTCAAGTCAACGCGAACGGAGAAACACTTCTCCTTGTGTATGAAGACGGCATGAAAACTCTCCGAGGTCTTCCCTCAATTGATTCTGATCTAACATCAGCAATGTCGTCTTCAACTCAAGACGACTGGATATCAATTGAACATCTTCACGGCGATGTCTGGGTCGTTCTTGGAATGCATATTGCGAGTGGAGTTTCAAACCCTAACTCGCCGCTTACCTACATGACCGTGGGTTTTGTTGAATGGGATGGGACCTCATCCACCCCGGTCATGTTCTCCAAACAAACATTTGAGCCCAGTCAAATTCATTCGGTGCATGTCCTTGACAACGGCTCAATCGTCGCATCTGGAACAACCCACTTTCTTCTCGTTGATGACTCAGCTCAAATTCATTCGTTTGAATTAAGTTCATCGATTTCGATTTCAGATGGAAGCTCTGTATGGTTTTTCAACGATTTAGATTCTAAACAAGTGGGAATATTCTCTGATGATGGAATATTACATCGTCAACTTTCTATGAAATTACCATTGCAGCCTTCAGTTTCTGGTTTTGTTGACAACATGATTTACATTCACGGGCAAGATATGTTCGGTCAGGATATTGTCTATCAATTTGATACAACACTGGATGGCTCTATACAAAGCGGTCGAGGTTTCTTGAATGCGAGTTTCATTTTTGTTTCCTCAATTATTTTTGGCGTCATGATTTGGAACATCTCTCTTGTTTGGAAAAAGTATTGAACAGACCGCTGAATCCAGCGATTCCAAGTTGATGGTGAAGAATCTTCATGTGCTATCGTCGGAGACGGCAAACCTGCACGGCGAAATGAGGACGGATGTTCATGGCAAAGAGGGGAATGATGGACCAGTTTGATGAAATCAAACAAGCACATCAAGATACGATTTTGTTCTTCAGAATGGGCGATTTCTATGAATTATTTTATCACGACGCAGAAGTCGCATCCGAGGTCCTAGGACTCGCCTTGACATCAAGAGACAAAAATGCAGAGACACCAATTCCAATGGCAGGATTTCCATGGCATGCACTTGAAGAACATCTTCGCAAGATGTTACTTGCTGGATATAAAGTAACGATTGCAGAACAAGAGGAAGAACTCAGGGAAGGTGCAAAAATTCTCGAGCGTGTCGTAACCAGGGTCTACACACCTGGTACGTTGTATGAGGAAGGCTTGTTGCAACAAAATGAGCGGGCAATTCTCCTATCTCTTGTGTTGTCCGAGAACATATTGGGGCTAGGAATGTTTGATGCGTCTACAGGTCAAATTTGGGGGAGTACATATCAAGCATCAGAGTTGAATCAACTGATTGATGATTGTTTGACCTGGCAGCCTAGCGAACTGGTGGTGAACATCAAAGATGCATCGAACCCTGTGCTGCTTCAGATTGCACAACAACTTGACTCATGTGTATTAAGCACACATTTTGTTGCTCCAAACGTCATAAAAAGTAGATTAGATGCAATTGTAAAACAAACCGATGTGAGTCAAATCGATGTTGATTCGCACCCTGCTATGAGTCAAGCAGTTGGTTTAGGAGCTGATTACCTCTCGTTCCTCCATGTAACTAATGACTTGTCTTTTTCCGAATTTATCATCCGCTCAGATTCAAAACATCTTATTCTCGATCAAACCACTCTTCGTAATCTTGAACTCACCTCTACACTAGCAGGTGAATTCGAAGGTAGCTTATTGTCAAAACTCAATAAATGTAGAACAGCAATGGGTCGTCGATTACTTCGTGAATGGATTTTACAACCATTACTTGACGCAGAGTCAATCGAACTTCGTCAAAATGCTGTGAGTTCGTTACAACGTTCAGGACGACGACTTGATGGTTTACGCGAATCACTCAAGGGCGTTCGAGATCTGGAACGCCTTTCCACCCAATTGGCTTATGGTCGTGCAAATGCACGTGACCTTGTCGCAACCTCTGATGCTTTAGGACGTATGCCAGCCATCATATCATGGTGTGAGGAAACAAACGATACTCTGCTGACGAACCTCTCAAAAAATTTGGATTCGTTGGAAGAAATTGGTAAGCAAATACATGCAGTGCTTGAGGAGAATCCGCCATTAAGTCTCCGGGATGGAGGCCTCATACGGAGTGGTGTTGATGAAGAAATTGACCAGTTGAGGAGACAATCTGAAGAAGGAGTTTCATGGTTTCAATCCTTAGAAAATGAATTGCGTACGAGTCTTGAGATTCCTTCGTTAAAGGTGAGGATGAATCGACAAATTGGTTGGTACATCGAAGTCACCAAAACTCATGAATCTAAAATCCCGGCGAATTGGCATCGGAAGCAACAGATGACAAACGGATCTCGTTATACAACAGAAGAACTTGCTTCACGAGATGACGTTCTTATGAATGCGGAATCGAGATTAAAAGAAATAGAGTATCGTAAATTTTTGGAACTTCGAGGATACTGTCGGGAGTTCACAAGTGAACTTTCGAGCATCGGGCGGAAGATAGCAGCGATTGATGTGATTCAATGTTTTGCGACGGTCGCTCGAAACAATCAATGGACGCGTCCAGAAATCACATCATCGAAGCAAATTTCCATTTCAAAAGCTAGACATCCAGTTTTAGATTCACCCACATTTGTCCCAAATGATATCTCAATGAATTCAAAAGAATCATTTTTGTTAATGACGGGTCCGAATATGGGTGGAAAATCAACCTATTTACGAACTGTTGCACTTCTAACAATACTTGCTCAGGTAGGCTCATTTTTACCCGCACAAAAAGCGAAAATTGGACTTGTCGATCGAATCTTCACCCGAGTTGGTGCGAGTGATGATTTGATGAGAGGTCGCTCTACTTTCATGGTTGAAATGATTGAAGTCGCACACATTCTGAAAAACGCAACGAACGATTCACTCGTCTTACTGGATGAGGTTGGAAGAGGCACATCGACCTTTGATGGTTTGTCCCTTGCTTGGTCGATATGCGAAGATATCTCAAATCGCTTGGGCACAAGAACACTTTTTGCTACCCACTACCATCAACTGACAGGGCTCGAAGGTGAATTACCCGGTTTCAAGAACATTCATGTTCAAGTTTCACAATCTTCTGGAAAATTAGAATTCTTACATTCAGTTACCGACGGGCCTTGCGATGATTCGTACGGTATCCAAGTTGCCGCATTAGCAGGCGTCCCCCAACATGTTGTCGAACGCTCACTGGATGTTCTGAAGTTCTTGGAACAACAAGCTTCGGGAGCACGAGCCGGTGAAAAGTACGCTCCTGTCGCTAGAGACCATTTACAAAAGAGTCTGTTTGGCATCTATGCAGCGCAACCAAGTGTCGAGGAATCCTCCATTTCAAGTGAAATAATCCAATCTATTCAAGAGGTAAATCTCGAACAGATGTCACCTTTGGATGCACTTCAGTTCTTGTATTCGTTGTCAAATAAAATGAAAGGTGATTAAATGGGAAATGGCCGTATTCTTCAGCTTGATGATGACACCATAGGCCATATTGCAGCTGGAGAGGTTGTTGAGCGTCCAGCACAAGTGATTAAGGAATTACTTGAGAACAGTATCGATGCTCAAAGTACGAGTGTGGTGGTGAATATACAAAACGGAGGCTTTTCTTCTATAGAGGTAATTGACAACGGCAAAGGCATACATCATGATGATTTGAAGATTGCATTTCAGCGACATGCAACGTCAAAATTACAACAGCAATCAGACTTAGAAGAAATTTTTTCGTTAGGATTTCGGGGTGAAGCATTAGCGAGTATAGGAATCGTATCTGAGATGGAATTATCCAGCCGTCGAGAAGGGTCAGACGGCTTTTCAATATCGATGAAGTATGGTGATCTTGGTGAGGTCGAACAATGTGGGATGCCTGTTGGGACAAATGTTTCAGTTCGAGATTTATTTTCAAACACACCAGCAAGGTTGGCGTTCCAAAAACGGCCTCAGTCTGAGGTTGCAAAAATTATTGATGCTGTTGTAGGTCATGCTTTAGCAAATCCAACCATAGCATTCGTTCTCAACAGTGATGGTCGAACCCTTTTGAACATTCCAAAAAATGAAGATGATAGAGATCGCTTATACGACATCCTAGGAGCACAGGCGGCTGAAATGGTCGAACTTCTTTCTCCACCAGAAGATGATAGTGTCCCAGGGTTTGAGAAATGGAGAGGTTACATCAGCACCCCTGAAACAACTCGTGGCAAAGGTGACGAAATTCACATCCTTGTGAATGGCCGTCCAATAGCTTCAACACCATTCCTAAATTCAATTCGAAAAGGATACAAAACAAGACTTATGCAAGGCCGTCATCCAATTGCGGTGTTGTATTTAGAATGCCCTCCAAAGGATGTAGATGTCAATGTGCATCCTACCAAAAGGGAGGTGCGATTACGTCATTCTTGGAGAATTTTAGAGCGACTCGAGAGAGCAATTGCCCATACGCTCCTTGCCATTCCAACCCTTCCTGATGCATCCGCATCTCTTCCCGGACTCGATTATATTGTTCAACAACCAAAACCATCACCAGTGACCAGTCCACAGCTTGTGCAAGATGAACAAACTCATTCATCAACTGCTCCAGTTAAGCCACAACCACCAGCATGGGTGGCATCTGCCGGCTTGCAATTAAATTTGCAGGGTGAATCCAAAGATGAACCAGAGCCAGCAAAAAAAGAACCACGCCCCATCTCAACCTCTCCACTCGCTCAAGCTACATTGCCGACATCAGATGGCAGGATAGTGTCGCCTCCTTTGTCCTCTAGAGAAAGGGAATTACACCGATATGGTTCAATTCAAGAAACCATATCACCACAAAATGAGCCCCCCCTCCCTGAAGCAATAAACGACTTGCCTCACATGGAACCGCTCGCACAATTTGCAGAATCGTATATTCTCGTCCAATCGAATGATGATCTTCTTCTTATTGATCAGCATGCACTTCATGAAAGGATTCGATATGAGCGCATACGATATCAAGACCAAGATTGGGAGAAACAACATCGCATCGTTCCACAAAAAGTGGATTTAACAGCAAGACAACAAGCATTTTTGGAAGCCAATATTGAGATGTTGCATGACATTGGATTTGAATTTTCAAATCATGAACAAGAATGGAATATCCTCGCTTATCCGATGGCGATCAAAGGAGATCATATAGAAGAGGTATTGATTGATATTCTCAACGATTTGTCGGAAGATGCACATACGATTCCCACCATTGAAAAAATGAAAGATCATGTGGCATTCCTACAAGCATGCAGAGGAGCAGTGAAAGCAAATGAAAAATTGTCACTCGCTGAAATGCGCCGATTACTCGATGATATGAAGAATATTCCAAATCCTTGGGCGTGTGTGCACGGACGACCAACTTCGTTAAAACTTTCAATCGATGCTCTCGACCATCATTTTGGTCGTCATGGCTAATGTTTATTGGGATTGAACAAAATTTGCTTGATTTCTGCTCCAGATTCTTTCAATCGGTTGACGGCGTCTGGGTCTGCCACCCTATGTAATTCACTACCTTCGAGGAATACACTTCCATTGCAACCAAGAGCAAGAATCATCGCAGTCATCTGAATTCGATGGTCCAAATGTGTTCGAACAAGTTTTTTTGGTGTCACAAGCGATTGTCCTCCGGGTATAGATAGACGACCATCATCAGTCATGCTTGCTCGTAATCCAAATTGATTAAGCAGCTCGATTGTCGATTTGATTCGGTTACTTTCTTTGTGTTGTGCATGATGAATCGATGAAATATGGCCCCCGTTTGAAAGTGCAAGAAGTGCAGATAGTGGAGTGATAAGGTCATTGGCATCGATCAAATCAAATTCAGCATCATGTGATTCATCGAGGTGAGAAATAAGAGGACCATCAATCTTCAAACCAAATGATGTCGATTTATCATAAAGCAATTCATGACCAATGCTTTCCGAATCTTCGGGTATGTTTCCAACGTGAATGTTGGTCTTCAGCACTTTTGCTGCGAGAAGTGCAAAACTGAACATCGATGCATCTGATGGGATGCTTATTCTGGATGTGTGATTTGAGAAATTCGGGACCCATGGAGGAATCTCAATATTTTGTCCTTGCATGCGGATTTCTGCACCATGGTTTTTTGCTATATCAATCGAAAGTTGACTATGACGTGTCGAAACCAGGTCACCACTCAATTTGATTTCTAGTCCTGAAGAAAATCCAGGAGACGAGCATATCCATGCGGTAATTGGTTGACTCGATGTTGAACCATCAATCGAAATTGTGGCCCTGTCGTGTTGAATGCCGTTGAACAGCACAGGTAATGCCTCTTCACGTTCACCAACTGAAATGACAATTCCTAGTTGTTCAAGCGTTTGTAAAATTTTGTCGTGCGGACGATTCCGAAGACTTGAGTCTCCATCAAGCATAGAAATCCCTTCGATTCGAGAACATAGTGCGAGCAAGCATCGCAATGTTACACCTGAGTTTCTCGCATTCAGCACTGTTTTCGATGGTGAAAAACCATGAGGGCCAACTCCGTGTACTTCCCAGTCTCCCTCTTTTTCTTCAATTTTAACACCGAGTTGAATGAGGCAATCTTTCATCGCGATAATATCTTCACCAACATTTTCCATTTTTGAAAATCTCACCACATCTTCTGATTGAGCAGCTAAGATGAGATAGCGTAGAGCATGGCTTTTCGAAATTGGTAAGGTCCATTTCATCTCTTTCTTTGTGCGAAACGGTTGAACTTCAAGCACAGGAATAAGACTCAATTTACTGTTTTTGCCGGATGGGGCCCATTTCCGCTTCCACCCATCGGCCATAGGGGTATGATGAATCGCCTCATCAAGAACCCTTGCTCTTTAACTTGAAAAAAGGCAGGCACTTGGTCTAGACATGACGGTCCTCGATATGCTTCAACGGCCTATCGAAGATATACGGATTTCTTTGACGGATAAATGCAATTTTCGTTGTACGTATTGCATGCCTAAATCAGTCTACGGTCGAGAATATAAATTTCTACCACGAAGTGAATTACTCAATTTTGAAGAGTTACGATTTCTTGTTCAAGAACTTCTTCCTTTTGGTCTCAAAAAAGTACGACTTACGGGTGGCGAACCACTCCTTCGTAAGGATATTGAGCATCTTGTCCACCTCTTCCGTGAACTTTCAGATGATCTGGACATCGCCATGACTACCAATGGTGTTCTATTGAAACAAGCATTGCCCAAACTTGTGAATGCAGGCCTTTCTAGAGTTACGATCAGTCTCGATGCTGTCGAGAATGAAATATTTCAATCGATGGCAGACAATCAAATTTTTTCATCCCAAGATGTTCTCGATAGCATTGCGTTTTGCAAACAAAATAACGTACCGGCGAAGGTTAATGCGGTGATTCGAAAAGGAGTCAATGAACATCAAATTCTTCCTCTTATCAAAGCGATGATGGATCTTGATGTGGAAATTCGATTTATTGAATTCATGGATGTTGGTCAAACAAATAATTGGAACCTCGATGAAGTTATCACGGGGGCAGAAATTCGAAAAATCATTTCCAGTGAGTTTGGTGAATGTCAACAAGTGCAAACAAAACCCTCTGCTGTGGCAAGACAATGGAAATTAGCCAATGACTATGTCTTCGGATGTATTGAATCCGTTTCA
>Ga0181590_10003558_pt1 | contig 13012 bp, 10 predicted proteins | sample 071ome_34_FD_132446 | JGI IMG/M metagenome (GOLD analysis project Ga0181590, IMG submission 132446) | Coastal salt marsh microbial communities from the Groves Creek Marsh, Skidaway Island, Georgia - 071411BT metaG (megahit assembly) | ecosystem: Environmental > Aquatic > Marine > Intertidal... | reverse complement strand
TCACGAGGTCGGTTAGCCACACCCATTTTGAACCAACCTGTCACGATGAAACACCTCGCAGCAAACTTGTAGGAAATGTATTCCAGTTAAGTAAGAACTCCCAACTTTCATTTTCAAAGTTTATCATGGCTGGTCGGAAGAAACTAATTGTTGCCGAGCCATCAAGGAAAGAAGACCAAAGTGGAACGGAGATACCCTCAGTATTCCATGAAGGCACCAGTTTTCGGATTTGTTCAACTGATTTGGTCGGACTATCAATAGCACGCAAGATTTTGTAAGGTTTCCAGTATGTTTCATTAGAATCTATGGTCCTAATTTTAGCATCATTGTAACTGTAAGTCCACAATCCTTCAGAAAGTTCATCTCTCAACGGTAAAACATCAAGAAGCCACCAGATTTCAGAAGTAGTATCAAAAACTTCTAATATCCAATGGTTAGAATCACCCTTAGAACTATAAACCAAAAATCGAGGAATTATTTTGACATGAGTAGTATTAGGCGATAAGCCGATTGAATCTGGAATATGAAGGTCTTCGGTGGAAAAAATGATTTCTTCGCTTCGGTCTTGCACCCAAATAGTCTCGCCTACAAGGTCTTCGGCTGAAACTTGATGTTCAGGACCGCCTTGATACAGAAAACTTACGAACACTCCACTTATTGTATTGGCAGCGGGTATTCTTTTATTCTGAGTTTCATTAAGTTTGTAGGGTCGGGTGAAATCTATATCCTTCATATTGAACCACGGATTACCCATGTTTAGACATGGTTCGTTTTTGATACTTAAGGTTACGCCTTGTTTAAGTGGGTGGTTTCACATAGAATAATCATGGTTTCTGTTCAAGTTCGTGGTGCTACACGTCGGTATAGAGATGTGTTGCGTAATACTTACGACCTACGATGGAACACCGACCAAAGTTGTTATGCAGGTGACATGGATTTGTCGGAACGACGACTTAAGAATCTGGTTAAGTTTTGTGAACGCTTTGGATTGGAAGTTTGGGTGGCTGGCACAAAGTATCAAACAACTTCGGTTGCTGAAGAAGATGATGACCCTGACAATTATCGTGTAGAAATTAAGCCCACTCAGAAAAAAGTTTCAGAGTTGGGAGAGACTGGTCGAGAAGTGTTGCCACCGGTGGATAAATCGGAAACGGAATGGACAGAAGTAATTTTGGAAGCCGATTCAGAAGTGTCTTTTGGTGGGTATCAACGATGGTTTGACGGCACGTTGTTTGAAGAACCCAGACCTGAACAACAACAAGTCGTTCCGACCGTAGCCAAACTTTTGAGACAAGGTTATGAGAACATCATTTTGGAAATGCCGACGGGTGCTGGTAAATCGGCTTTGGCGATGACGATTCCGAAAATGTTTCGAGACTCTATGAAACCAGCAGAAGAAGGACCCAATTCATATTTGCTAACGCATCTTAAAGGTCTGCAAGCGCAATATCTTTCGGAAATGCCGTTTATGAAATCGGTAATGGGTCGTGGAAACTACGGTTGTAAGTTGCCTGTGGAGGCTGGTGAAAGAGATGCAGAAGTAGTAGAAGCGGCTCTGCAACAAGTTCGTGCAGGTATCGCTGTGAAATCTAAAGGATGCACCGCCGACGTAGCACCGTGCGTGACTATCAAAGATTTCAAGTGTCCGTATAAGAATCCTCAAAAGAGAGTGGGCGATGGTTTGGATTGGTCGGTAGCCCCTGAAAGTCTGTGTGATTACTACGGTGCTTTGACTGAAGCCCAGAACTCGGATTATTTTGTGGCTAACATGGCTTATGCGGCGGCATTAGGGTGGACACCGATGATGCCCCAAAGAGAGTTTTTGGTCGTGGATGAGGCACACAATTTACCAGATGTGTTGGTGGGTGCGTTTTCGTTGGATTTGAGCGAGCGTATGTTGGAACGATTGTTAGGTGTAATGAGTATGCCCCAGATTTTGGAACTTTCAGGTCAGGAACAAAAGGAACAGTTGGAACAACGTAATGTCAAAATGGCAGCGTGGAGACCTAAATCTGGAAGTTTTGGTTTGCCAGCGATACCAACCATGACAATGGATATGAGCGAAGATATTGTGAACAAGTGTGCGGCTGTGTGGGTAGCGTATTTGGAAGAACTGTATAGTTTGCTACAAGGTAATTTGAAGCGTAATGACTACGATGAGACTAAAGATTTGAAACTGGCTATGCGAGTGGCACATCGAATTGAAACTATTGTGGAAGGACTCAAAACAGACCGTGACAATTGGATTTGGCAAGTTAGCCCCGAAAAAACTTTCGTCAGTTTCAAGTGTGTAGAAATTAAAGATTTTGCTGAAGACTTGTTGTTGAACATTGGTCGTCGTCGCATTTTTATGAGTGCCACGATTGGTAATCCTAAAATGTTTGCCGAAGAATTGGGACTAAGCCGAGACAAAACAGCATTTGTGAGAGTGGCTTACAGCAGTTTCCCGTTGAAAAACCGACCCGTTTATACCAGAGAAACAGGAGGTTTGCTGACCCGAAAAGGTCAAACTGAAGCCGATTGGAATAAAACGGTGGAACAAATTGTAGAAATTATGGAACGCTATCCCAATCAACAAGGAATTATTTTGCCTTATACTGACCGTATCGAGCGAGAACTTTCACAACGATTGGGTGAACTGAATCGCAAACAGATGCAACGGATTATTCAGCATGACAAATCGGCACACGGCAGAGATGCCGCCATTGATGAGTGGCGAACCAGCCGAGGCGGAGTTATTATGTCCACTTATCTGAATCAAGGTTTTGATGGTAAAGAAGCGGCGTTTTGTATTGTAGTCAAACTGCCGTATCTGAGTTTGGGTGATGTGCGAACCGCTAAGAAAATGAAAGCCAATCCCGAATGGTATGTGCAACAAACGGGAATTGAGTTGGCTCAAATGTGTGGTCGAGCAGTTCGTTCCCGAACCGACCGAGGAGATACTTACATTTTGGACCCAAGTTTCTGGTTTCAATACGAGAAAGGTGTCGGTCAGGCTTTGAAGAATTATCTGCCGAATCATTTGTGTGAAAGTATTGAAAAACACGAAGGCCAAACCCCGTTGGGTATGCAACAGAAGTTTGAAATAGTCTAATGCTTTAGAGTGAGAGTGAACAACATGAAAATAGCAATAGCGGGCAGAATGGCATCTGGAAAAACGACGTTAGCAGAAGTGTTAGCAGGGATTTTAAACGGTGAGGTGGTGTCATTGGGTGGCAAAGTTAAACAAGTTGCCACGGATTTGTTTGGTATGGTAGAAAAAGACCGACCTTTGCTGCAACAAATTGGTATGAAGATGCGTGAAATCCGACCCGATGTTTGGATTGAGTATCTTGATAGAGAAGCCGAACAAAGTTCAAAAGACACCGTTATTGTAGATGATTGCCGATTTGTTAATGAGGCTCGTTGGTTTAAAGACAACGGTTGGACCGTAGTAAGACTTAACATTGATGAATCGGTGCAAAAAGAACGATTGATGACTACCTATCCCAATGATTGGGAACGACATTGGAACAATCGAAACGATGCTTCGGAAATTGAAGTAGCCCAGATTCCTGATGATTGGGTGGATTGGGAATTGTCAGGTCAAGAAACCGTAGAAAATCTGGTGACGTTGTTAAGTGCAAATCTTTAAATAGTCTGGCCGTAAAGGTATTGACATGGACTCTTTGAAGGACTTTCCTTTTCCAGAACCCGACCTTGCGAAACCAGACTTACAGAAAGGTGGTTTGTATTCTGGCAAGCCCCCAATTCTATTTAAGAATCCCCAAGATTTCGTTATTCAAATGAAATATGACGGCATCCGAGCCTTGTCGGGTTTAAACCGTGCAGGTCGTTATGTTTTAGTGAGTCGTCAAAACAATGTTTTTGAAAGTGCCAGTTTAGACGAGATTCGAAACTTTCGTGGTTCAGCCGCAGATAAGTTTCCAGCCAACGTCGTTTTAGATGGAGAGATTTATTCAGATGCGGTAGGTGCGGGACAACCGTTTGCAGATTTCAATGAATTAGGTGGTGTAGTGCGTCGTGGTGCTTACGATGCTCGTGCGCCGTTGTTGTATTACATTATTTTTGATGCTTACTTTCCTGATGCACCTAATTTGGTTTATAGCGAGCGTATGGAACGGATTCTGAAATATCAAACTAAAATGAGTCCAGCGGCTCGCAAATTGTTCCGTGTGGCTGAACCCGTAGCAGCCAGTAGATTGAAACTTCCTCGTGGCACCGATGTCACAAATACTTTGGAAGCGGCTTTGGAATACGCAGAAGATTCTGGTTTTGAAGGAATTATGGTTCGTAATCTGCGATTGCCTTACATGGCAGGTCGTTCAGGAAGTAGCCTTTACAAATTGAAGAACTTTTATGACGAAGAGTTTGAAATCGTTGGTTGGGAAGAAGCCACTAAGAAAGATGCTGGCACACCAGTTTGGATTTGCACGACTAAAGGTGGTGAAACTTTCAAAGCCAGACCGATGGGAACTTTAGAAGCCCGTAGAGAAATGTGGAAAAATCGGAACGATTACTTGGGCAAAGATTTGACAGTTAGGTTTCAAGAAAAGTCAAAAACAGGCGTGCCACGATTTCCAGTCGGTGTTACGGTTCGAGATTATGAGTAAAGTTCCCACCGTATTTCAAAATCGTAAAGTGCATCGGTTTCATAAGCCTCTCGTCGAGCATCTTCATTAGTGTAAGCATCATAGAAGGCTTCATAATCATAAACTGATGATGGAGGATTAAAGTAACGTTGAGGATTTCGGGAAGATGCGTATTGATTTTCATACCGACGCACTATGTTGAAACAAACATCAGAGACAAGGGCTGGATTGTAGTCTAACAATTTAAAAAGTCGGCGGCAGAGACGCTGTTCTTTCGCCATTAACTCAACAATGTATTCACCTTCTTCTTCGGAGATAAGTTCTTGAAAAGCCTGTGGATTGTTGATGATAGTAAGGATGGTTTGAGTCATGGGATTCCATGTGTCTGTGGCGGTTTTAAGAGCCTTCGGGATGAGGTCTAAAATAGAAGTTTGCCTTGTGTCTCCAAATTGCATTTTGGGCGGTTTGTAATGATAATACTTTTCTGAAAAATACTCATTCCAATGGTCGGCATAATTTTTCCAAATCTCTTTGAATATGGGGGTGGCAGCAGCAACATAAGAATCCAAATCAGTAGGACGTTGGTAGTAATTAAGTGCCATAGTGTAAGCCGGATATTTGATTAAGTCAGGGTGCCATGTGTCCAAACTTATCAAGTAGGAAGCATCATCTTCATCAATCCAAATACCATTGGATTCTAAAACGGCTAACATATCATTTACACTCGTTATGGAGTGAGATTCTGAGTCTTCGGCTTGCATAATGGCTTGACCGTGATACCAATTAAAATAATCTCCAGTTTCTAAGGCACGGGAAACTGTCAGTAAGTTGTTACCGAAAGTTCCAACGAAAGCAGCGAGTTCATCTGGGTCGTTGGTATCAACAGGCCACGGTGCTACTACGGGGTCAAAGAAAACTTGAGAACCGTCACTTCGGAAACCAAAGTTTTCAGGATTGCGAACATCTCGAACTACGAAGCCTCGTGCCAGTAAATAACGAAGCAGTTGTTGGTAATCTTGATTTTCTAAAGGTTTAACGTCTTGGTCATATCGCTCACAGTAATCGTTAGCATCGGTGCAAGGGATGGCTTCCATTTCCCAAATTGCATACGGTTTTCCAGTTCGCAAATCTCGTAAAAGTTCGTAAATCTCGTCTTGCCAGCCAAAGTTTTCGGAACTGGTAATCAATTCTCGGCGCAGAGCAGGGTCCACAAAACTTTGTGTAAAGGAATAAACTTGAGGTAGTGACGGTGGTGTGTCTCCTTGTTTGGCTAACTGTTCAAACAATTGGGCTTGTAACAAATTAACAGAGTATAAACTTCTTTCATAACTTCCGACAGCATACTGAGACAACGGAAGTGTGGGTAAGGCTACAATTTTGTAGAAGTGCTTGGGATTATCCATGTTTTGCAGCACAAAGCCAGCCTGACCTGCACCTACTAAACGTCCAAATCTCATAGTTAATACTTCCAGAAGTCTTGGCGGTCATCCACGATTTCGACTTCTGCACCAAAAGATTCTCTGCGACGGGCATTTAGCCAAACCAAACCAACTATGCCAGCCGTAATCAAACCAGCACTCATTAGATTTTTGACCCACAAAGTTTCAGATTTGAAAGCAATCGAACCGTCTTGAGGTCCTTCTAAATCAACAATACCCATGTAACCCATATCTCCGAGAACATCTTGGAAAGCAAACCAATCAACTCCAGACTGATTAACAAGGCTACCGTCAGCCGCATTGGAGTTTTGACCTGATTCACGAGTAATGCTCATAGCATCTACGCCGGGATTGCTACGCTCCATCGCTTCAAGTAAAACTTGTCGGTTGGGGAAAACCAGAGTTCGCACTCGGTTGTGAATAACTTTCTTGCCAGTATTGGTGTCTAACTGTTGGTGTGGATAGACTAAGAATTGAACCACACGTTCATCTTGGTCACGACTGTTGATAAACTCACCACAAATATCGGTAGAAGAAAAGTATTGACGACCTGTGTAAATCTTACCATCTTTGAGTGGGTGGCCGTGGATAGTCCACTTACGGTCTGTTAAACCGTTTTTGACGGCATCTTGGGCGGCTTTAGTAGAGGGATTAACTTCGATGCGACTTTCGCCACCGAAACTGGGTTCTCCGAGATAATACTGGCCGTCTTTGAGATAAACATAACACATCCATTCTCGTTCTTCATTGGTGTTGTCAGAATAAGTTTTCATGTCTTCTAAGGCTTCTTGAGCAAACATATTAAACTCGTTTTGCCAATCCGTCATGGTGTCACCTGAATACTCATGGTCGCTTCTGATACTTAAAGACTTTTCTATGAACTGGAGCGAACCTTTAAATAGTCTGGCCGGATACAGACTAACATGGCAGAAGTATTGTGGCTGAGTCTTCAATCTGGAGAAATCAAATGGGGCAAAGAAGACTTGTATTTACAAGGCGATTCTGAATGGGTGCCTGTGTTTCGAGTTTTGATGCCAGATGGCAGTTATCGTGAATCAACTATGAGCAGTTTCTTCAACTTTTTGGAAAAGGATTTGTTGATGGCAGAGATTGACTTCAATGAAGTTACGGGTATGACCCAAATTGAGGGTGCTTCTTTGTCGCTGGCTCAGAAAAATCTGTATTACACGGCCATCAATCAGTATTTGTATCTTAAAGCAGGACCTCGATTTCCAATCGTTGATGTGAAATACAAGCAAAATGTTCAAGAATGGCCTGACCGAAAACTTTGGATTGAAAAGAAAAGTGCTGACAATGAAACCTCCGATGAAAAAGAAGAAGGTGGTGGCGGCGGTTCTGATAAGCCCGGTAAGCCCGGTAAGCCCGGTAAGCCGAGAATCAATCCTTTCAAAAAGCCATTACCGGGACCTTCTAAGTTTCCACCCGTTCCGGGACCCGGCCCAGAGCCAGATGACCCACCTCCATTCCCGGGACCTGAGCCATTTTTGGGAGAGCCAAGTCCAGATGGAATCCCGATGCCCGGTGGCGACGATATTTCAGATTCTACACCGATTTCGGAGATGATGGATACCATGTCACAGGCTCAAAAAGAAGCGATGGAAAAAGGCAAAAAGGATGGTATGAAATCCAAAGCGGAAAAGAAAGCCAAGATGGACCAAGGAGCGCAGCAAGCCGAACAAGGTAAGAAAAATGCTCAAGACTTCTGCGAGCAATCAAAAGGAAAAGACGGTTCTGGCGAAAGTAGTCAAGAAGATGGAAGCGAAAAAGGAAACGGGGGTGCTGATGGAGATAGCGGAAGTGGAGGAACTTCAGGAGACTCTGGAGACTCTGGTGATTCTGGTGATTCAGGAGATTCTGGAGACAGTCCTTCCGACAAATCTGACTTTGAAAATTGTGCCGAAGCAGCGAAGAATGCGGTAGATGGCGCACGTCAATGTTGTGAAAATGCCGACCCGAAATCACAAAGCGACTGTGATACTGCGGAACAAGCCAAGCAAGATGCTCAAGACGCTCTCGATGCTTACAAGGAGGCGGTCACCGAAGCCCAGAAAAACGGAGATATGAGTCCTTCAGAAGCCGAAAGCCAGAAAACTAAGGCCGATGCTCTTAAAGAAGCGGTGGATGCTATGCAACCCGGTAAATCTACTTCACCTACCAGCATGGCGGCTCAAGAAGCCGAAGCCCATAATGAGGCCGCCCAAGAATCTGCTCAAGAAGGTGAAACTTTGGAATCTGCTGATGAAGCGATGGCGGCCAAAGAAGCCGCCGACCGTTGTGACCAAAAAGCCGACCCTCGCAATTCTGAAGACCAAGCCAATGCACGTCGAGCCGATGAAGCCGCAGCCGAGGCTTTGGAAACTGCTTTGGAAGAGGCTCAAGATTCAGAAGACTTTGACGGTGGTTTAGAAAGTTTGCTACAAGAAGCGTTAGAAGAAGTGGAACAACGACAAGCCAACCGTGATGAATGTTTGAAAACGGCAAAACAAAGTCAAACTTTGTCGCAAGAAGTCAAGGATTACGATTACTCCTCTGGTTTAGACCAATCAGAACAAACTGAAGAACAAGCGTTGGAGGCCACAGATTTGGCTGAAGAAGCCTTTGAACAACAAAATCCATCGGATGACAAACATCGAGAAGCCGTTAATGAAGCCATTGAAGAGGCTATTGAGGCTTTGAAAACTTTGCCAGAGGAAACCGATGCCGTCAAAGACGCTTTAGACCGATTACAAAGATTGATGCAAAAGCAAAAAACCAATGAAACTAAAGCCAATGAAAAATGGGGTGTCTGGAATCTGGATGAACGAAGTTGGGTTGAAGTAGCGGGTGGTAGTCCGTTGCAGTTTGATGATGAAGAAGAAGCCAAAGATTGGCTAAATGCCCGTGGAGGGATGATTTGATGAAAGCCAAAATTGTAAATCTGGATGGAAATTACTCAAGACCTATTATAACTGATGATGGGGAAACATCCAGCGTAGCGGAATACTTTGAATATCACCGTGATTATCAACCTGCTTCTTTGGGCGTTGGTTCAATTGTGGATGTTTTAGAGGAGGACCCCGAAGAGGGTGGTTATCCAGCCGAGTGTATTCTGATTAGCAACAATGAATCTAACCCTTATGGCCGCACGGATTGGTATTTGGGATTATTACCCAGCAACTTACAAATGATTTCAGAACCCTCAGTTTCAAAAAGAAACAGGGGTGAAGTTAGAGTCTATAAAGATGAGAAACAAGAAGGGTTTGATAACTCAGGTTTGCCTGATGAGATGCAAGATGCTTACGATGAGGGTTGGAATGAAGGCATGAGTCAAGAAGAACAATTTGCTAACATGACTCCCGAAGAATACCAAAGAAAATTAGGACCCGCTACTAAGATTGTGAACTTTAACGGCCAAATGACGTTGTTCGAAAAGAAAGAATACAATGGCAAAATGACTGAATATGTAATGTCTCAGATTCAATACGGATACGCCCCACCGACACTTGGAATCGGTTATGAAGTTAATCTCATTGATTGGATTCAAAATCCTAATCCTGACCAATATGTAGTGGTTTCTTCAGAAGAGTTAGTGCCAGAATGGATGGCCGCAGGTAGTATCATCGCTGCACAAGGTCATTGGACATTGTTTCTTCGTAAAGAGAATCTGGAAATGTTTCAACCAGACCCTGCTTTGGCTTCGGCACAGTTAGAGTTGGCAGAAGACTTTGAAATGATGGGTGAAATTGCAGAATTGGACCTTGGTATGTTAGATGTAGAAACTTTGCGACAGTATTTGGGTCGAGACATAATGATTCAGGGTCGTGGTGAATTGTATGTTCAACCATCCACAGGAAAACTGCTGAAAATGGAAAGTCCTGAACGTGGTTGGAAAAAGGTTCTACAAATGAAAGTTTTGGGTGAGAAGATGCCCGCTACTTTGCCCAATCTGGTTTCGTTGGCTAAAGCCAGCAGCAAAGTTTCTGTGATTTCAGAAAGTGCGACTCAAGTTGTGCTGGAATCCTCTGATACTAAATTGGTCAAGGCTTTGAAGAAAGTATTCCAAGTAGAAGTTTCGGGAAGCACCATTGAAGTTCAATACTGAGTTGGTGATATGACAAAAACTCCTTCGTCGCAAAAGTTGTTGAACTGGATAACTGGTTTTGATAACTTGGATGATTTTGAACTAATGAGAGTTACCATTACGGCTGACCGTGAGAATCCAAATGGAAAGTTTCCAAAAGAACGAGCCGCATTGTATTCAAAAGCATCTATTTCTCGTCGAAATGTTTTGAATAGGGCTGCTGGTGGTTTAGTCAAACAATGGGCTGATGGAAGACTGGGTAAAAAATTGTCAGACATACCTCAAGACCAATTACCAACCTTGATTTTTTGTGACATTGATGAGTCACAACAAGTGGTGCAAGTAGTAGAATGGTCGGAAACTGAAACTTGGAAGTTTCAAGAGAACAATTATTGGGTTGTGGGTAAATGGAACGAAAGTCCTACGGCAACAAAAAAGTTTGAATGGATGGCGATAATACCCAGACGTGGAATGAGCAATAGCCCTGCCGTAAGATATTTACAACCTATCAAAGTCAAGTCCTCGGTTGAGATAACTGAGGAACAAGTGGATGAGGCTTTTGGTGAGTTCCTTACATTTATGCAAGACATAGAATCGTATTTAACAAATCCTGAATCTAAGTTGGGTTCAAAGACAATTTATTTTATGGCGAAAATCAATTTAGAATCCGTAGCACGCATTAGTCCCTTGTAAGACCCAAGACCGAAAATTGTCCTGTGGCTCAAGTTTATATGGGTGATTCACTAATGGGGAATTACGTCCCAGCGAGGTGATGAAGCGAACTGACATGACAACCATCGAAATAGATTCCATGCGATTCTTTAAGTAGGTGATTGCCCATAGTAAGTTTGCCCACAACACAACAATGGGGCCAAAAAACAAGAAAACAAAAGGTGAAAAATATGAGTGATGTAGAAGCATTTTTGAACGAACTGGAAAGCATTGACAACGACCGAAAAGCCGAGCGTGCCGCAGCCCGTGGCCCTCGCACCGTGTATGAGGTAATCAAGCCCGAAATGGGTAAGGTTTATCAAAACTACACGCTGGTTTCTTTTAACGAGACTACCAGCCCTCTCGGTTCAGAGAGCATTTGTCTCCGCCTTGTTGCTCCCGGCAACGATGGTGAAGCAGAAGCAGGTCGCCGTGTCAAGTTCTATGTGAACGGCTACGAAAAGCAAGACTTTGAGCGATTTGTTCGCCAAAACAACCTTGTGACCAAGAACGACGAAGACGATGGTAACACTTACCACCTTCCAGTCCAATTGGATTTCCTTCGCAAGATGAACGACTCTGCTAAGAACGCTGGTCGAACCTTCAAGAGTTTCCACGGTATCATCCGTAACGCTGACTCTGAGGCTCTCCGTGAATCTCTTCCAGAAGTTCCTGAAGACCAAACTACAACCGAGCCATACGTTGCTCCAACTCCAACTGAAGAGTGAAACTGATTCAGGCTGGTCCTGAGTCTGCATTCTCCCGTTCCACTACGGCGTGCGTAGCATTTAGGCTCCTGAGTCTTCGGACTCGTAAGGTTCCTCGTTGCGCCAAGCCGGTGAATTGGGCTTCGGCCTTGATTCTCAAAACTTGTGGCTACGGTATTGCTTCGGTGGTATCGAGTAGCGAGGTAATGAGTTCAACCAACCGAGGGGCTTACTCACATCGGTTTCTCGGCGTGGGCTTTGGCTCTTTGAACTCGGCGGAACACCTTTTCTGTTGATGGTCCTTGACTTGAGGGCAGAACAGAAAGGTTGCGATGGTTTATGAAGGTGATTGGACATAGTTTGGATATGAGTTTTGGGAGGTGCGACAGTTATGTTGCCGATTCCTAATCAAATCGTGGAGTTTGTTTCGGAAACTGTAAAAGGTTATCGAAACATTAACGCTGACATCGGTAAGATTTACGCTGCCAAAATTGCGAATCCCACTTTGTTAAGTGGTTCGGGCGTAGTTCTGAAAATGGAAGAAGGTCCTCTGAATCCTAAGAAACCTGTGGCCGACGAATCGGTGATTCGGTTCACGCTAAGTGATGGTCAGTATTCGGTAGAATGTTTGGCTCACAACGGCCCTGAACGGGGTCGGATGATGGGTTTGCATCGGATTGGTTGGAACGTCGGTGGTTCGGAATGGTTAGGCGACGTGTTGATGTTGCTAACTGAAAGTGTTCGGGATGGCAAGCAAGTTGAAGTGTCTGGTTATTACGAGATGTTCGGTCGAGACAAAGTTTTCGTTGTAAAAACGGTGCGACCTGCGGAAGCACGAACTGAAAGTCAGATGACTGAGGAACAGTTTGAAACATTTGTGGAATTGTGTCGTGAGGCAGGACCCGGATACCGACCCTTAGAATTGATGGTTCGGGATGATACTCTGTGGTCTAAGTTATACGCTGATTTACCGATTAAATACGCCACGATGCTGTTTTGTCTCAGTCCTCAAAGCAAACAAGATATGTTGCACATAGGCATTGTAAGCAGCATGGGTGAAGGTAAAGACCACCTCATTGAAACGGTGATTGAACCGTTAGTGCCTTGTGGTGTAGCCAGCACGGGAAAACTTTGCACAATTCCGGGGTTATTTGGAGCCATGAATGGTGAAGACTTGAACTCGATTGAATTAGGTCTCATTCCGAAAATGGACAATGAGCGTATTGCGGTGTCGGAGTTTCAAACATGGAATCAAGATGTGTTCGGTGAATTGATGAATGTGTTGGCTAACGGTAGTTTCACCATGCAGAAAGGTCAAGTTGATACCAAACGAACTGCTCGCACGAACTTTTTGTTCTTGGGCAACCCGCCGAGACAATGGAAAAAAACGGAGGCTGGGGCTGACAAAGATAAAAAAACTGAAAATCAGTTGGGTATGCTGGCGGCTTTCGGTGAATACACTTATCAATTGATGAGCCGATT
>Ga0181590_10003553_pt1 | contig 13015 bp, 8 predicted proteins | sample 071ome_34_FD_132446 | JGI IMG/M metagenome (GOLD analysis project Ga0181590, IMG submission 132446) | Coastal salt marsh microbial communities from the Groves Creek Marsh, Skidaway Island, Georgia - 071411BT metaG (megahit assembly) | ecosystem: Environmental > Aquatic > Marine > Intertidal zone... | reverse complement strand
GACCACGCCGACGCTCGATAGATTGATGTCCCGCGGACGCTCGACATCGATCGGTGTGCGCGGTGCGCGAGCGAACGTCGATGACGCGCTGGTTGGAAAAGCGGAACTCTTGACGTTTGCGAGGGAGCGATGCGAGGCGACGGGAAAAGCGGCGAATGCGAGCGCGAACGCGAGCGAGTGGTCGGCGTTGAAAACAGGCGTTGCCGCGCTCGCGTGCGCTCGATGGGCGTATCCAGAATCGTTCGATGCGTGCGCGGTGATCGCTGGGGTGAGTGGATCGAAACACGCGGATGAGGCGACGCGGGACGAGCGGTTCGTGAAGGCGGCGCGCGCGCCCTGGGATACTGTTCGGCGGATTTTTGCGAGGGAAAAAGTACCAACGGCATCCATGTCGTTCGAGAAGATGGCGCTCGGAACAGATTTTCAGTCTTTACACGATGCGTTCGCGGTGTTGTATTGGCAGTACTCGATGCGGACGAGAGATGCCGGGCGTGAGAATTTTGTGGTGAGCTTTTCTCGCAAGCTCGATCCCGCCTTGGCGGCGTACTGTAAATCAAGGGAGACTCAAGAGCGCACGCTCAGGCTCGTTCGCAGAGCTGCGATGGTCAAGTCACCGAAACCTACCGTCTTGATTGTTGACGAGCCGAAACCGCCGCCGAGCGTGAGTGACGAGGCGCAGAGTGAGGAGAAGAAGGATGTTGCCGTCGAAGAGGATGTCGAAGAAGCTATGGAGTTGGAAAACGCTCCGCCTGCGGTGGTCGAGAGCAAACGAACTCTGAATGGCGATAGCGCGCAGTCAGAAGGCAGTTCTATGAGCATAGATCAGTGGGAGTCCATCACTGAGATTAGGTGGGAGCTCGAGAAGACGAAGGAGGCGTTGGAGGAACGAGAGCGAGATTTGGAGAAACTTCGCGAATCATCCCCTCGCGCCACGCGCATTCTGGAGATGAAAGTTCGAGATTTGACGGAACAACTCGCTCTCGAGCACGAAGAGCGCGTGAAAATGGTTCGAAAGTTCGACTCGGAGCTCAAGTTGCTCCAATCGCAAATAGCAGACGTCATGAGCAAAACCGTTTTATCAGAGAACAACATGGAGGTGTTCAACGCCGTTGATATTTCGACTGAGGAAGGGAGAGTTGTCGCGCAGAAAATTATAGACACGATGGATCGCGTGCGCAAGGCACGTAGCGGGGATCAAGAGCCAGTTCTACCGCGGAGCGCTCTTTCGCCGTCGGCGGACACATCTGACGACGTTTCTCAGACATTCTTGTCGCGACTCGATTCGCTCGAGCTCAGCGAAGACTCAAACATCATCCACACGACGCTGCAAACCAGCAGCAGACGAGGAGGTGAATCAAACAGCTCAATGCTCGATGAGCTGCTATCGGAAGAAGACGATGAAGAGGAAAAGGAAAAGGAGGAGCACGTAGCAAAATAGGGAGCATGTATGTTCACAATAGTGTATCAAATGTTTTTGTATGTTCGAATCAGTCAAGCGCCGGTCATCAAACCCATCAAGAGATCCGCCCCTGCCTCGTCTGCCTCGGGGTGCGTCGGACCAAGCGTCTCGCCGGCGGGGATAGTCACATCCTCCTTCCATAGCGATAAGAATTCTTTAACGCCGTCCTCCGCATACTCCACCTTGTGCCGCAGCTCGTAGGGATCGTAGTCAACTACAGTTCCTGGGTATGAAGCCTTGTCAAGAGGCCAAAACACGAAAATTCGCTTTCCAATGATTGTTTTTCCTTGAATGGTCAGTTTAGCGCCAATGTGACCCTTGGAAGCTTTGTCAGCAGCTTGGAGCCGGATGCACTTCGGAGCAGCGGAACCATCCGTCGGGACGCTCGTGCAGGACCTGCATGCGCAACCCTTCAGTTCAGGGATCGGCGATCTTCCGCGCGCACGCGAGCTCGCAAATTTGTGTATGTGCGCCTGAGCCGCTTGTTTTCGAAGCTTGTCTCGCTCTTGAAGCGTCTCGCGCATCGTCTGCTCATCGTTTGCTTGCTTGACCGCCGCTTGAAATCTCGCCTTATTCCTAGATGGATCGCGACTCTTTGAAGAGTAGTGCTCCTTGAAATCTAAACAGTGCTCCTCCCTGACCCAACCGAACGAATTTTCACCAAAAAATACGACGAGGACTTCTTGATCGCGGGCCATTTTTCGAGCGTCATCGGGAATGAAATCCGTCTCTAGATTGACGCGCATACCCGGCCAAAAGGGATGTCCTGGAAGCTTTGCCCACACGAGCTGGTTCTTTCGCCTGCTCGCCAAGCCAACACCGGCTATGTACGACATATGCGTCGGTGTGGATGATCCGGGAGAACCAGTATCGGGCGATGTCGGCGTGCGTTCACGCTTGAGTCGTTTCGCTTCGCTCACGTCTCCCGTCATTGGTCTCATCTCGTCGGATTCCACTTGTAAATTACCACTCTTCGTTCTGATTAGCGGTAGAGTCCGCTGGACAAGTGGTATAGTAGCCGCGGGCGTTGCCATTTCTCCTTCATTCACGGCTTCGTTCTTCACCCCAGCCGATCCTCCGTGTTCCAAAGCCAAGAGCTGCGGCGGCGGTTCCCACCCCGCCGCCTTCATCGCGCGCGTGCACTCAATCGCAACTTCCTCCGGCACGAGCGGACCTCCTTCGAAAAATGCCGTCGAGATGAAGGTTCCTATCGTCGGTAATTCGCTAATAGCGTAGACAATCGGCGAGCACGGCGCGATGACTCGTCCCTGACCGACGTTGTACGCCGAGCCTGGCCAGTTTGGCGGCACCGCTTCTCGAAACGGAGTCCCACCCTTCAAGTACTTGAGCGCGCAAGAATCCGCCAACCGATTCCCCAACCAATACGAACACTGAACGCAACCGTATGTCACCGCTAACGCTTCCCACCGCGCGAGAAGCTCGGGGCCTTGACTTCCATGAATGCTCGGTCGGGTCGTCATGGTCCATCCTGGAGGCAACCCTTGCAAACGTTCGCCGTCGTGCACGGCGAGTGGCATCAAACCACCAGCAGCAGTGAGCACGCACGCGTTCGGTTCGGGACAAAATCCTTCGCACACGTCCGCGTACACGCTAAAACCACGCTCTACGTGTTGATTGAATATAAAAGTATGCTCCGTTTCCTCGGCGCTTCTCCTCGGCACCCCCGCCTCGCCCGCGTCCTCCGTAAACAACACATCTCTCGGATCCGCGTGTCGGCTCGCCACCAGAATCACCCTCGCCGCAACGTCTGGAATCCCAAAACACGCCGATGCCACCGTTCTGTGCGCCCATTTATACCCCATACGCTCCAATTCAGCCGTAAACTCGTGAATCAACGGCGGCTCTTGCGCGTCTGGTCCTCTCTGCAACATCCTCCCTCTCGCCTCAATCACCAACCACGGCACCCGCGACGACGCCGTTAACCTCAACGCGTGTTTCAGCGCCCCCGCCGCTGAATTCCTCGTCCAAGACTCCCTCCACGACCCTTCATACTCGCACGCCATCAGTCCAACCACGAGCGCGTCCGCGTCTCTCGGCAGTTCGCCCACGTCGGACGCTTCCCTCGCCAACCGCACGCCCTGGAACCTCGCCGCGAGCACCCCCCGCGCCGATTCGTTCCGTTCGCACTGCATGACGATATCGTGTCCCGATTGCGTCAACCTACATCGGCGCGATCCCATCCCCCGTCGCCGCATCGTTCGTCAGTCGTCGGTCAAACGCCTTTTGCGTCCCGGTCGTCGTCGTCGAGGGCGTTCGGGACACGGTTCACCGAACCGACCGCGCGTCCACCGCGCGCGTCCACCGCGCGTCCACCGCGAACGCGCGCTCGAAAACCCAACTCGAACGTTTCGCGCGCGCGCATCGCGCGACCTTTTCCATCGCGCGTCCGTCGTCGCGTGCGTCCGTCGTCCGTCGCGCGCGACGAAGAGGAGGTTGGTTTGCGACGTGCGCTTTTTCCCTCTCTCTCTTCGTCGTCGTCGTCTCGCGTCGTCGTCTCGCGTCGTCGTCGTCGCGCGTACCCGTAGTCCATCGCTCCCGCGCCGGTATACATCGTCGCGATGCGCATGCGCGTCGCCGGCGTCGCCGGAATCGCCGTCGACGGCGCCGCCATGTCCGTCCGTCGGGGTGTGACGCGTGTCTTCGGTTTGGTCTTCGGGTACGTTCCCGACTAAAATATTTAAATGGGCTTATAGTTTGTCGTATACGTATGTTTTGGTTTTTTATGATTTTTTTGCGTTTTCGATTGATGATGATTCTCAATGCCGTTCGCGCACTGATCGACGCGCGCATGGACGACGACGACGACGGTGTTGACGACGTGGATTTCGACCCGGACGCGTACGGGCTCGATGACGACGATGGGACGGTCGGTGAACGAGGAGAACACCGCGATGATGATGTCGATGATGATGACGACGAAATTGTTGACTCGAATGCGAAACGAAAGAACACGGACGCTTCGGACGTCGATGTCGGGTACGCGGCGGTGGTGACGGCGATGAAATCGCGATCGATGGATGTGGAAAAGTTTCGAGAAATGTTGCGTGAAAAACTCGGGGGGTCCGCGGCGGATGCGCGGTGGGAACGGTCGCTGATGAAGATTCAGAGAGACGCGCGATTCAAGGCGTTGAAGACGCACTCGGAACGAAGAACGGCGTTCGAGGCGTTCGTTCGGGAGGCGAAAGCGGCGCGAGAGGCGGAGAAGAAACGTAAGAGGGATGGTGGTGAACGTGGTGATGACGACGCCGGGAGAAAGCGGCGGGAGGAGGCGATTCGAGCGAGGGAACGGGAGACGGCGACGCGTCGCGAGCGAGACGAGAGAGACGCTCGGCGAAGAAAGACAGAGATGCGTATCAAGGAGGCTGAAGAGGCGTTCAAAGCGCTTTGTGCGGAGAGGGTGAAGACATATTCGAGGTCGTACGATGAGGCGTACGAACGCGACCTCGCCGGGGATCCGATGGGTCGGGATGACGTGTCGACGCTCGGCGAGAGACGCGCGAGAGAGTTGTACGAGGCGCATCGAGCGGGCGTCGAAGCGACGCTCAAGACGGAGTTTGATAAACTCGCGAGGAGAATACTAGATAGATTAGTGGTTCAGGCGATGAGTGACGGCGTGAATGCGTCCATCGCGCGACGGGCGTCGTCGATTTCGCTCGATGCCGCCTTTGACGGCGCGTTGGCGTACGCGCGCGCGGCGCAGGACGACTTTGAGCTCATCGACGACGTCCTCTTTGTCGTCACACCAGATGAGGATAAGCGCAAGATTTGGAACAAGTGCGCGATTGAGATATTAGCGAGACACGAAGTCGTCGTCAAGGATGAAAATGAGGACGTGGCGGATGAGGAAGACGGCGCCATTCGTTCCGACGACGAGTGAATTTTTATGATTTTTTGTAACGGCGAAAAAGTTGCGCGAAAAACGCTCGTAAACAAACAATCTCTTCTTCATCTTTTACGGCGTGGAATCACGCCAATGAAAGGAACAATTGCGGGCCGTTCCGCCCGGGTCCATCCTCCTGTTTCGCGACGACGAATGTAAAAAAGAACCTCTGGGGGCGGGCGTCAGCGTTCGAGTAAACCCCGTTGTGTTCGCGCGTTGCATCCGCGTTGGACACATGACTGTGCTTCGGCGAGTTGCTCGGGCGGTATCCGATCTCTCGGTCCTCCCCGAGGTCCTAGTCTTCGTCGACTCGACACTCTCTGCCTCAGCGCCCGGGGATTTTCGCCCGGTGTTCCTCGAATCCCAACGTCAAGTTGAAAAACCCGCGCACGCATCCGTCGTTGGAATTCGTCTTCAACTTTAAATTGCGCGCGAACGACGCCGAGCTACGCGCTCTTCGCGACGTCGCGCGCGTCGAAGACAGCGACGGGCATGCGGCGCGGTCATGCGCCACCGATGGTGTCCCGTGAACGCGCGCCCGTACCTTCTTTTACGTCGTCATCGATCGTCCCGTCGGTCGCGCTCTGCCGTCACCGGGGTCTCGGCGCGTCCGAGCTTTTTTATCACCATTACTACTACATACCCATACGTCATAAATAAATGCACCAGGTACACGTCGACGCGCACTCGATGAAAACCCGCTTTCGACGCGCGCGTTCGAAGCGTGAAAACGATCGATCGATGAATCGAGCCGATCGAACGGAGAGGAAACACAATGCGCGTGTGGGTCTTCTTGTTGTATGGGTAAACAGTTTTGATATCACTCGAGGGGGGACGACGCGCGATCGATCGCGCCATCGCGGAACGACGCGCCATTACGCGCGTCGCGAGGAAGCGCCGCGGTTTCTCGTCGCCTTTCGCCGCTCGCGCGCGCACGGAGGGGCGGAGACTTTCCGTTATACGTATACGTACACGCGCGCGCGCGTTCCGTGGGTGTCTGCGTGTCGTCGTCGGAATCGCTGTCGAATTCACGACTGGTAATCCATCCGTCTAACCGACTGCGCACTGCGCGCGTTGAACAGTCGTGAACGGTGAAGAGACGCGCGATGATGATGCGCGCGACGACGACGACGACGATGACGACGACGACGATGACGGCGACGGTTGTCCCCGGATCGATGTCGACGAGGAGAGTAAGAAGCGCGGTCGGGCGACGCCGGGACAGCCGACGGGCGTTGACAAACGCGAACGCGGACGCGAAACCTGACGGGACGACGACGAGGTCGAGACGTGCGGTGCGGGCGCGCGCCAAGGAGGATGGATTTTTTGAGGGTGAATCAGCGAACGCGGGGATGGACGACGCGCGTGGAGGGGTGGAAGCTTGCGCGGACGAAGGGGTAAAGCCGCGGGACGCGGCCACGCTGGCGCCGAGAGAGTTGGCTCAAATTTCTACAAAGGCGACAAAGGCGACGTCTGGTAAAGGGAAGGGTGCGGCAGTGACGTTAAGCGAACGGGTGGAAGTGGGCTTTTCAAAATTGCCCAAACCTTCGCCGCCGGTGATGGGTGCCGCTGCGGCGAGCGTCGCCGTCGTCGGCGGCGCGGCGGCCATGTCTGCAAAGAAGAAGAAGAAAATGAGCAACGCGGACGTTGTACTCTTGCGTTACGCCAAGCTCATCACGGAAACGTACGACATTCCGCTCATTCCTGATTTTCTTGAGGATCAGGTGTATCGAGAAGTGGCCAATGCGGCTTACGAGTCGGCAGTGAAGAATCTCGAGGAAAACTTGGCGAGCGCGGCGGTTCTCGGCCATCCCATCGTATTGTCAAACGTTATCGCGGCGGGACACATGCCGAAGAAATCTGGAATCAAGGAAAAGGAGCTTCAGCGTTTTATCGCCGAGGTTTTGGGTACGAACCGCGGTATGCCCTTCCTTTCCGCAAAACTCGAGCAGGAGTTGTACACAAACGCCGTTCTCACCGGTTGGACGGTGATGGAGGACACGCTGAGTTCGTTCAAGGTGAGGCTCTTTGACAAGGAGTTTGGTTTCGTTATCGAAGACGAGGATATGGATGAGACTGCAGATAGAAGAGCGAAACAAGTATCTGACGATGGTGGACAGTTGGATATCGTTCCAAATCTGAGCACGAAAACGCTCCTAAAGATTGCGCACAACGAACTCGAACTGCCGCCGACAACGCGCATCTTTCCAAAGCTCGAAGAGAACGCTGCAAAGCTCGCCGTGGGCATGCTCTCGGAGGCGTGCACGATGGAGGCAAAGATTAAGGGATTTGCAGTTGAATTCGCGCTCGAGCCTTACGATGAAGAATCTAAGGAGGCTTTTTCAAACATTTCTTTCAGCGAAAAAGACAACGTGGAGACGAAAGCGGCGGTGGCTGAACTCATCACAGTGTGTGTGGACGACTTTATGAGGTCACGCCCAGTCGCCATCTCTTCCATCTTCTTACCGGCAAAGCTTGAGCGCGAGACGTATGTTAACGTACTCAAGGGACTTTTCGGGGAGATTGGCGGCGGTCCTATTCTCAACAATTTGGGTTTCACGGTGGCCATGCGCATCACCCGACAACGTCAACGACCGGCGACGACGTCCGCAACGACGACATCCACTGTTCAGGACTTGGATTCAAAGCTGTCTGATCAACCAGAAAAACGGAAGACGGCGAGAGAGTTGTTTGAACAGATGGCTGATGATCTTCGAAGAGGCGACTTTGGCAACATCGGTAGTTCCAGTCGAGAACTCCTGGGCATCAGGATCAGTGGTGATGAAGATCCTGACACCGCTAAGAAGAAGGCTCAGAAGAAGCGTAGTTACGAAGAAGTCGGAGAGTTCGTGGACTACTTACTCGAGGATCCCATGTATAACGTAAAGGCGATACCAGATAACATCGAGCGAGCGCTTTACATCAACTGCTTCGAGCTCCTTTTGGACATCATGTCGACTTTGCTTTCTGATTTTGAGCTCGATATGCTTGGGAGACGCATTCGAATGCAAGTGCGCGCTGCCCCGAAAAGAGGTCCAAAGCAGTTTGCGAGATTCCGTCCGGATAGCAGGGCGCTTGATGAGTACACGAAAGAGTTTGCCGAGATCCCAGCGGTGCGAGAAATCATGTGTAACGTGTATGCGTTTGTCCTCGCCTTTATCGCGCAAGTCGCCTCTGATTTCGAGATGATTGTGGTCGGTCATCGATTTAGAACTAGTTTGAGTCGAAAGGCTGACGCTCTACTGCTTGCTAAAGCTGCGGCGGCGGATACTTTGGACGACCCGCTCGTGCAAGCCATCGAAGCGTTCGCTCAGGATGTCTTTGCCATCAGCAGTCGCGCACAAACCAACCGAGGAGGTTCCGCCGAGAAGAGGGACTCGCGCGAGATAGACTTGGACAAACAAATCTACGAGTTGTTTGAGAAGAACGCGACCGATCCGGACGATAACTTTCCGTTTCCGTATCTCAACAGGGAACAGTTTACTGCAGCCAGTGACGCCTTCATCAACTCCATCTTCCCCGAAGCAATCAACTTGTCATCGCAATCAGCCTCGGTAAAGTCGATTGCGAAAGCTGCAGACCTCAATGGTGATGGTGTGATTCAATGGGCAGAGTGGTACTACGCTGCGCGCGCTATTAATAGAGCACTGGTTGCATCTGGGGAAGAGTCGTCAAGATCTATCGACGATGAGACGTGATGAGTCGTCGCTTGCTGCTTGTAATATCATATCGTGCATTTATGTTTTACATCTTCTTTACTACCGGTACAAGTAAAATGAACTTCGTGATCAAAGAGAATCAGGGGGGAGAGAAGAATCGACTCGAGGGATGACAACCCTCTCCGGTTTCGGCTGCGGATACTCCTCTGCCGCGTCATCATCTTCGCCGTCGTCTTCGTCGTGTGTACCAGCCAACTCCTTGTGCGACTTTTTATCGATCTCGTGACTCAGGAGTGCGGTGAATACGGCAGTGCTAACGGCAGATATGACCCCGGCAATCGCTCTCTGCTTGTAACGACGCGCCATCGCCATGAACCGCTTACCCGATAACAAGTCGAGATAGCCCTTCCTTACTGGAGGAGGAGGCATTCTCTGGTACCTGGCGACGTACGGTACACATTGCCGTATTTTATACCATCGCTTGAGCGCTTTCGCGCTTTTTATCGCGTTCATGCGATGTTTTTTGCTTTCAGACTTTGCGCTGAAATAGCCCTTGACGACTGTTTTTGGTTTGTTGAACATGGGATCATCCAAGCGCTTGTCCAGCACATCCAACAAACCATCCAGTCCTTGAAGCACGCCCCGGAGACGCGCTCGAGCTGCGAGTAGTTCCCGGGATTCTTTCCTCGTCAATAATTTCGATGTTTGTGATTGTAACATGGCCAAACGTCGAATTTGTAACTGCAAAGGTAGCATCCATCTGAACCAGGGATCAGCTTGAATAGAGTCTTGTTGGGCAGCCAATACAGTTTCTCCGGTCATGCCTCCGCTTTCCGCTATTTCTTGCTCCAAGAAACGCTCATACGTCAACTGCGCCTCTTCGAGTTTCATGACGAATTCAGTGTATAACATGTGATGATTAACCTTGTTGCCTTCAGACAGACCGCTGCTACTGGGATCCATGTGCCCGTCCAATTTTCCAAAGACTTCAGCCACCGCAACTTGCGTATCGCGGAAAAGTCGCATCGGGAATCTACTAAGGCGCTCTTGCGGTTCGGCGCATTCCAATCCGTGCAGTCTACGCTGTGTCTTTTTATTTTTCATCGTGCCATCGGAGAGATCAGAAGTCTCATTCACGCAACCATCTATCCGGCGGAAGATGGATTGTTTACCGTCAGCGTTTTCATCGCCTTGCTCAACTTCCCTCATGTGCGCGTGCGCGAGCACCTCAACCAATCTCTCCGTCGGTATCGTGGCGTCGTATCGATCGATACTCGCCTCGAACGCCGTCGCCACTCGATCGAGCTGGACGTCCAGAGCGTACTGCCACGTGTCTTGTTCGCTCACGCCTTCCAACTGCACGCCTCTCTGAAACTGCTCCACCCAGTGCAAGTATCGACACAGACGAAACAGCGTCGAGTTGACCGCTTCGTTTGGATTGTCCGGATAATGCGCGGCGAAATAATTCGCGCGAATTTTCGGCGGTTCACCCGCGCGTCTTCTCGGAGCCGTTTGAAGAATGCTCTTCAATCGATTCCTCAAGTCTCTCGCCGCCGCTCGCAGTGGTCCGCTCAATAATCTCCGTACGCTCGCCAGTCTCGCCTTTCTCTCCGCGTGTTGTTTCTGCACCTCCCTCCGCGCCTCCTTCATCTCATCTTGATACCCACCGACGACTTTATACGCCAACCCAGCGAGCAAAAGACCGGATAACGTACCGGAAACGCCCGCGATCACTTTAACAGCCATGTTTGTCATCAAATTCTGTTGGAAATTCCCGACACCCTTGATCGCCCCGCCGACGCTTCCGATGCCCGAACCGAGCTTTTGAAAGATCCCGCCTCCGTCATCGCCATTGTTTCTTCTACCCCGGTTGACGCGGGCGGCGTACTTCTTGCCATCCTTGGATCGCGGGTCGTCGTGACGGACGAGCGCTGATGGAAGCGCGACGCGGATTGGACCGAGCTGGAAACCAGACGCGGACGCGGGCGTCGGCGGTTCCTCTTGGGTGACGCGTCGGAAGTCTGGGACGCGCATGAAGAAAGGTTTTCCCTTCGCGTGATGGAGCGGGGTCGGGTTTGGTGTCCCCAGCGCGACGAAGAGTGACGGCCTCGAGGAGGCGACCAGGGGGGAAGTGCGCGAGCGCCAGCGTTGGAACGTCAACATCGACGAATGGTCAATACAAAACGTACGCGGGAAGCGAAGCGAACGGGAGAACGAAGGTCTAATGTGATTTGCTAGATGGAGGTTGGAATCACGGAATCACAGGGTGAAGCGACAGGTCACCGCGGCGTGGTCGCTGGGAAAGCGGGCGTTTGGAAACATGGACGCCGGATCGAAAGCCAAAGGCTTTGGAGCCTCGCCGTCGCGGAATTCAACAGCGTTGATGCGCTCGACGCGCGCGTCGAATGGTTCGAGCGATGGAGTGCTGATGAGAATGTGATCCTTGGGATGGCGATCCGTGAGTGGACTCGAGGTCGCCTCAGCCATGGGCACAGCTTTGTTCAGCTGGGCTTGCAGAAACGTTCTCGCGCTAAACGTGGTGAAGGCATCCTTTTCGACGTCGACGCCGCACATGGACCAGCAGCAGCGAAACGATGTCGATTCAGAAACGAAATCTATGAAATCGGCGACGCCCTGCTTTTTGCCATCCTTATGCGCGACGTGGGTGTTGGCGTCCATGCCGAAAACGCAGACAGTCAAATCGGCATGAGACGCGACGTACGTGTTCACGGCGGATGTGATCGTCTTCGTTTGCAAGCCATCAGTATCGCCGTGAAAAGAACACAACAGAAATTTTCCCGAGGTTGGTGACGAATTCGTGTCAGTTTCCGAATGACTGCCAACTAAAAAGGCACAAAAGTCGCCGCAGGCGAAGGACGACTTGGCTTGGCCGAGAGAGTCCAAAATTTCCTTGGTTACCTCGACAACCGGAGAGGAGTTCCCGACGAGTGACTTTGAAACCAAAATCACCGAGTTTTGATCGCGCTTCGCATCCATCTCTGCGGGACAGCACACCTCGAAAGCGGCGCTGATACCCTTGCGTCGTCGTGCAGAGTCCACGAAGGACGCACCCACCTCTTGAAGACAACACACGACAACCTCATCATCTTCAACTTTACCACCGAGAAGACACTCATCGAGAATATCCAGCGTTCTAGACTGCTTGTGTTTCACTAAATCATCGACGACTTGCGCCCGAATGCGCTGCCAGGCTTCAAAAGATCCCGCCGCGAGTGTCGCGACGCAAATGAGCGCCGCGTCAAATCCAGCCAAAAAGAACACTTGTAATCCAACGCCGAGGCTCTCCTCCTCCTCACTGATGGCTGGATACTTTGCACGCTTAATCGGAACCAACCTCTCCGCCATCGTCGCCTCGGTACCATCTACCGATCGCACGCGCACGTCAAAGAAGCGCACCATCCAAGCCGCCCACCACTCCATCTCGTCTCTAAACGTCCCCTCGTAACAGTTACTCACCGTCGGCCTACACACCCGACCACCGCTCTCACCTTTCCCACCACCGACGATTTCCCCAAAAACCGTATTCGTCACCCTATCCGGCATCGAACACAACCTCTTCGCCCCGAGTTCGACGTCTCTCAAAAACTCGGCGCACGTCTTCCCGTCCACGCGTTTCGCATAATACTCCCGACACCTTCTCGCCAACTCCACCGACACCCCATCCATCGCCCCGACGCGTCCCTCCAAATCATCGAGCATTTTTTCCGTCATCACCGACGCCATGCTCGGCGATTCCGCGTCACCAACCAGGCGTTTCTCGACGCCAATCATGAATCCATCATACGTCACGTTACCACCGTTGTCGTCGTCATCACTCCCGCCTCGCGTCGACGACGCGGTCGTCGGTGGCGCGACCGACGACGAGTAATACTCGAACGGGTTGTTATTAATCGCCGCGAGGTTCCACGTCGTCGCTCGAACGCGCATGTCGTCGCGGGAGGCGTCGGTGCGGCGCGTTCAAAACTGACGGCAGAG
>Ga0181590_10003551_pt1:7500-13017 | contig 13017 bp, 15 predicted proteins | sample 071ome_34_FD_132446 | JGI IMG/M metagenome (GOLD analysis project Ga0181590, IMG submission 132446) | Coastal salt marsh microbial communities from the Groves Creek Marsh, Skidaway Island, Georgia - 071411BT metaG (megahit assembly) | ecosystem: Environmental > Aquatic > Marine >... | reverse complement strand
GCCAAAGTTTTAAACAATAATAATATTACTAGGATAATTCTCTACCAATTCTTTTAGATAACTTTTTACTCAATGTAAAAAAATTATTCTTAAAAAATATTTTAAGTTTTATATATAATATTAAGTATAATACTAGTCATTAATATTATTTTCTGTATTTAAATTTTTAACATTTCTAGAGGACTATCAGTTATGGATACTCGTTTACTAGTAATTGGTGCGCCTGTTTTAGTAGCAGCATCATGGGCTTTATATAATATTGGTCGTTTAGCAATTCAACAAATCCAACGTTTATCACGTTAAAAAAACATTACAAGGCTAGAAACACTAAAAATAGTCTTGTAATTTTTTTTTAAATTTAGAAAAAATGTTTTTTATATTAATTAAGGTTAACAAGATTGAAATTTTTATTAACCGTCGAAGTTAACTTAATTATACGAACTTTCTTATTGTATTTTTTAAACCTAATAAGAACAAATCTAGACAAATTAAATTCTATCTTGTACAATAAATTTAAATTAAAAAGCTATCTTAAATAAAGCTAAAAACTCATGGCTGTACCTAAAAAACGGACATCAAAAGCAAAAAAAAATAGTCGTAAAGCTAATTGGAAAAGAAAAGCAGCAAAATCAGCACAAAAATCTTTATCATTAGCAAAATCAATTTTACGAGGTAAAACTACCAGTTTTGTATATCGTCTTTACGTAGATGAATAAATTTGAAATTTTCTTAGTATAAATTTAAACCTATATTAAGAAAATTTCAACCTTACTACCGAGTAGTAAAAAATAAGGTTGAGTTTCCGTATTGTAATATTACCTTGTTCTTAAACTAATAAATACGAGTAGCGGATGTGGCGAAATTGGTAGACGCGCTAGATTTAGGTCCTAGTAACTTTTGTTTTGAGAGTTCGAGTCTCTCCATCCGCAATTAAAACAATTCTTTAATTAACTTCTTGGATATTTGTTATATGGTTCTTCCATTTACTCTGCAACAATTACGTATTTTTAAAGCCATCGCTTCTGAAAAAAGCTTTAGTCAAGCGGCGGAAATCTTATTTGTCTCTCAACCCTCGTTAAGTAAACAAATTAAAACTTTAGAAAATCGTTTAGGAATTTTATTATTAAACCGAACTAATAATAAAATATCGTTAACTGAAGCTGGAACAGTTTTTTTGCAATATTCCGAACGAATACTTGCTTTATGTGAAGAAAGTTGTCGGGCCTTAAATGATTTAAAAGATGGAGAACGGGGGAATTTAAAAGTTGGAGCAAGTCAAACTATTGGAGCGTATTTAATGCCACGTGTATTAACCCTATTTGCCCAAAGTTATCCACAAATTAATTTAAATATAGACGTAGATTCAACTAGAATTATTGCAAAAAAAGTGGCTGACAGAATTATTGATATTGCCGTTGTAGGAGGAGATATTCCAACCAGTTTAAAAAAAAATTTGGAAATTGAAGATTTTGTTGAAGATGAGCTAATCTTAATTATTCCAAAGTCACATCCATTTGCCCGAAAGAAAAAAAAGAAAATTAGCAAAGAAGATCTTTACCATTTAAACTTTATAACATTAAATTCTAATTCTACAATTCATAAATTTATTGATAATATTTTAATTCAAAATAATATTCAAACTAAACAATTTAATGTGATTATGGAATTAAATTCGATTGAAGCTATAAAAACAGCTGTAAGCTTGGGTTTAGGGGCTGCATTTGTATCATCGTCCGCTATAGAAAAAGAAATTGAATTAAAAACAGTAGAAATTATCACAATTGAAAATATCAGAATAACTCGAACATTATCTATTATCACAAACCCTGCTTCACACCGATCTAAAGCTTTTGATTTTTTTTATAATGAATTATGGTTACTTAAAAATTTATAATTTTATCTTGTTCTAATTTCAGTTGACGTAACCAAAATCTATTTTGTAATATGATTTTATAAAAAGAGAAAATCTTTTAAATTATGAAATACGCAATTGTAGAAATTAGTGGAAGACAATTTTGGATTGAAACAGGGAAATATTACGATTTAAATCGCATCCCAACAGAACTTGGTAAAGAAATTACCTTAAATAGGGTTTTACTAGTTAATAATGAAGGAGAAATTTTAATTGGAAAACCTTATTTAGAAAGTGTAAAAGTTAAAGGGAAAATTTTAGAACATTTACGTGGTCGTAAAACAATTGTTTATAAAATGCGTCCTAAGAAAAAAACTCGTAAAAAACAAGGTCATCGTCAAGATTTGACTCGAGTTCTTATCGAAGAAATCACTATTAATTAATATGTAAGGAAGAGAAATATGGCACATAAAAAAGGTGCAGGTAGTACAAAAAATGGTCGTGATTCCAACGCGAAACGCTTAGGCGTTAAAAGATTTGGAGGTGAAAAAGTAACAGCTGGTAGTATTTTAGTTCGTCAAAGAGGAATGAAATTTAAGCCAGGTGTTAATGTTGGTTCTGGGAAAGATTTCACTTTATATGCATTAATTGATGGAACTGTAAAATTTGATTATAAAGATGCTCAACATAAACGAGTAAACATTGTTAGTCAGTAGACTTTTATAAATTTTTCAAAATGCTAAAAAATCCATTTATTAAAGATTCAGTCACAAATCAATATCAGACATTAATTAATCAAATTAATGCACTCGAAAATAATTTAAAAACATTAACTGATACAGAACTAAGAAATAAAACTTTTCAATTAAAAAAACAATATCAACAAGAACAAAACTTAGATTCTTTAATTGCTGAAGCATTTGCAATTACTCGAGAAGCAAGTTTACGGACTTTAGGTCTTCGTCACTTTGATGTTCAATTAATTGGAGGCTTAGTTTTAAATAGTGGAAAGATTAGTGAAATGCGGACTGGTGAAGGAAAAACATTAGTTGCTACTTTACCAGCCTACTTAAATGCTTTAACAAATAAAGGTGTTCATGTTGTTACTGTAAATGATTATTTAGCAAGTCGTGATCAAATTTCAATGGGACAAATTTATCGATTTTTAGGGTTAGACACTGGTTTAATCCAAGAAGATATGTCCTTTTTAGAACGTCAGCAAAATTATCGGGCTGATATTACTTACGTGACAAATAATGAAGTGGCGTTTGATTATCTACGTGATAATATGGCATCTAATTTGAATCAAGTTGTTCTACCTCCATTTAATTATTGTATTGTAGACGAAGTTGATTCAATTTTTATTGATGAAGCACAAGTTCCATTAATTATCTCTCAAGCTGTTGAAACATGTATTGATAAATATATTGTTGCAGCCGAAGTTGCAGAGTATTTAGAAGTTAATGTTCATTTTAAAGTAGATCAAAAAAATCGAAATATTATCTTAACTGAACAAGGAACAGCTCAAATTGAAAAAATTTTACAAGTTGAAGATTTATATAATCTTAATGATCCTTGGATTCCATATATTTTGAGTGCGATCAAAGCTACTGCTTTATTCTTTAAAAATGTTCATTATATTGTTCAGAATAATCAAATTGTGATTGTTGATGAATTTACAGGTCGGATTATGCCAGATAGAAGATGGAATGAAGGTTTACATCAAGCTGTTGAGGCAAAAGAAGGGGTTCCAATTCGACAAAATACAGAAACAGCAGCATCAATTACTTATCAAAATTTTTTCTTATTGTATCCTAAATTATCGGGTATGACTGGAACGGCCAAAACCTCAGAATTAGAATTTGAAAAAATTTATAATTTACCTGTGGAAGAAATCCCAACGGCCCGACCAAACCTTCGTAAAGACTTACCGGATTTTGTATATAAAGATAGTTTAACAAAATGGACTGCTATTGCAAGAGAATGTAAATCTATTGCAAAAACAAAACAACCTATTTTAATCGGAACAACAACCGTTGAAAATTCGGAAATGTTAGCAGATTTATTAAAAGAGTATCAATTATCCTATCAAGTATTAAATGCAAAACCAGAAAATGTAAAACGTGAATCAGAAATTGTTGCACAAGCTGGTGAAATTGGAAGTATTACAATTGCAACCAATATGGCAGGTCGAGGAACAGATATTATTTTAGGTGGAAATGTTACATTTAAAGTTCGGAAACAACTTTATAATATTTTAGTTTCATATAAAACTCAAAGTAAATTAACAAAAGTAAATAGTATTTTTCCTCTATCAAAAGACATTCGTTTTACTTCACAAAAATTCTTAAGTGTTTTAAATTCATTATTAAATGATCCTACATTTTTAAGTTTATCTTCAACAGGAATTTTAAAATTTCTAAATGAAATTGACCAAATTCGGATTCCGAAAAGTTCATATCAATGTTCAATTAAATTTTTACTTAATGAACTATCTAAGTTCGAGAAGAAAAATCAAAATATTGATAATAAAATCGTTAAGAATTTAGGTGGACTTTATATTATCGGGACTGAACGAAATAATTCTCGTCGGATTGATAATCAGTTACGGGGTCGCTGTGGAAGACAAGGTGATCCTGGTACATCAAGATTTTTCCTAAGTTTAGAAGACTCTTTATTTAGAAATTTCGGAAGTTCAAATCTTCAAAACTTTATGCAAAATCAACTTTTAGATGATTTACCATTAGAATCAAATTTATTAACTAAAAGTTTAGATGCAGCTCAAAAACGCGTAGAAGAACGTGATTATGATGGACGAAAATATTTATTTGATTATGATGATATCTTAAATAAACAACGAAATATAGTCTATTATGAACGAAGAAAGCTTTTAGAAAGCCAATCCCTTCGTGAAACCATTTTAGCTTATGGTGAACAAGTTATTAAAGATATTATAAACTTATTAAAAGATCCAAAGTTTAATGAAAATGGTTCTCTAATTGAGGAACTCTTCAAAACAAGGCTAGTAAGTCTAAATTATGATTTAAACACCATCGATTCATTTGAATTAAAAACTTATTTATTCCAAGAATTTTGGTTATCTTATGAAGCAAAAGTTCTAGAATTTGAAATATGTCAAATTGGTTTAATTCGCTCGTTTGAACGAACAGTTATTCTTTACTATACTGACATTGCCTGGAAAGAACATTTACAAAAAATTTCATTATTACGTGATGCAGTAGGCTGGAGAAGTTACGGTCAAAGAAATCCATTGTTTGAATTTAAAGAAGAAGCGTATAATTTATTCCAAAATCGTAATATAACGATAAGACATTTATTAATTCGTGACTTTTTACATTCCTTTATTTTATAAAGGTTACATCAAGTTTTACTTAAAAAAAATAATTATATTTATGACAAAACGTACTCTCTCAAATAAAACGCGTCCTTCTATTTTAAAAGTATCAGGGTTTCGTGCTCGTATGTCGACAGCAGAAGGAAGAAAAATAATTCGAAATCGTAGAAAAAAAGGACGAAAAAAATTAGCAATTCAACGCTAAAGAAATAAATTATTAGAGTTAATCAATTTTGTTTACTCTAATAATAAATAATTTTTTATGTAAAATTAATATAATAGTAATTTACTAAATAAAATTTTGATTGAA
>Ga0181590_10003542_pt1 | contig 13039 bp, 9 predicted proteins | sample 071ome_34_FD_132446 | JGI IMG/M metagenome (GOLD analysis project Ga0181590, IMG submission 132446) | Coastal salt marsh microbial communities from the Groves Creek Marsh, Skidaway Island, Georgia - 071411BT metaG (megahit assembly) | ecosystem: Environmental > Aquatic > Marine > Intertidal zone... | reverse complement strand
TTATGGCCGGTTTTATGGGACAAATTAGGTTGATTGATAATATGTCCATAAGCAAAATATAAATTACCTTTGGCCCATGCTAATTGAGCTGATAAAATCGAAAATTCATCGGGTAACCGTTACAGGGGCTGACCTAAATTATATTGGTAGCATTACCATTGATCGAAACTTAATTGACGCTGCCAATTTAATGGTGGGCGAAAAAGTACAGGTCGTTAACATTAACAATGGCGCCCGATTGGAAACCTATGTTATTGAAGGAGTTGCCGGTTCAGGTGAGGTAACCCTAAATGGCCCTGCCGCTAGACTGGTGCAAAAGGGAGATGTTGTCATCATCATCAGCTACGCCCAAATGACTCCGGAAGAAGCCAAAGACTTTAACCCTACCATGATTTTTCCCAACGAACAAACCAACACCCTAGATTGAGTTTTGAAGTCGCTTAAAACGGTTTTAAAAGTTCTTCTCCCCTTGGCCATAGGTCTTTTTTTTATCTACCTCTCCTACCAAAGCACTACCGCTGAAGATCGCAAACGAATTGTGGGTTATATCCAAAGTGCTGATATGCGCTTTCTTTTTCTTTCGGCTCTTTTTGCCGTTTTAAGTCATCTATCTAGGGCCTATCGCTGGCTTTTTTTGCTAGAGCCTATGGGCTATAAACCCAAATTGCACAACAGCATTTTAGCCGTTTTGATTGCCTACCTAGCCAACCTAGGCGTACCCCGTTCTGGGGAGGTGTTTCGGGCCACCACCCTGACCACTTATGAAAACATTCCCTTTGAAAAAGGATTTGGCACCATTATCACAGAACGCTTAATTGATTTGGTGATGTTGGCCCTTTGTATTGCGCTTGCGCTTGGCCTTCAATTTGATTTGATTTATGACTTTTTAACCCAAAAAGAAATTAATTTCACCTTTCTCTTTATTGGGGTTGGTATAGCACTCATTCTCTTTTTTTCTCTAAAACAGCTCTTCAAAACCAACAAACACCCCCTTGTTTTAAAAATAAAAAACCTCCTCAGGGGCCTTTTAGAAGGAATCCTTTCTATCAAAAAAATGCCTAAAAAAGGCGCCTTTGTCTTTCATACGCTCTTTATTTGGCTCATGTATTTAGCCATGTTTTATGTCGTGAAATGGTGTTTGCCAGAAACGAGTTCACTCACTCTAATTGCCATGCTTCCTGCCTTTGTGGTGGGTGGGCTAACCATATCGGCTACCAATGGTGGCATTGGCATTTATCCCTATGCTGTGGGGATGATTCTTGCGGCCTATGGCATTTCAACTGAAGTAGGGCTGGCCTTTGGCTGGATTATGTGGAGCGCACAAACGCTAATGATTCTCTTCTTTGGAGGGCTTTCGTTTTTTGTGTTACCTTTAGTAAATCGCAAAAAAATGGACTAAATCCTCTAAATGGCCAAAGTTAAAAAAGCCTTTTTCTGTCAAAATTGTGGCACTCAATTTGTGAAGTGGCAGGGTCAATGCAGTGCTTGCAAAGAATGGAACACCCTGGTAGAAGAAGTGCTCAAAACCGAAAAAAAAGCCCCTTGGGAAAGCTCCAATTCTTTCTCTAGTGCAGCACTCCCAACACCCATTGCCGACATTGATTTGGAGCAAATGCCCAGAACACATACCCCAGATGCTGAATTTAATAGAGTGTTGGGTGGAGGTCTTGTGCCTGGAGCGGTCATTTTGCTGGGCGGAGAACCCGGCATTGGAAAATCAACCCTGTTGCTTCAGCTCGCCCTGCAATTGCAAAAGAAAATTTTATATGTTTCAGGTGAAGAAAGTCCACAGCAAATTAAACGAAGAGCCCAACGCTTGGGAGTGGCTACTGAAGATTGCTACATTTTGAGTGAAACCCAAACCCAAACCCTTTTTGAGCAACTCAAAAAACTAAGCCCCGATTGCCTCATTATCGATTCCATTCAAACCCTACACACCCTTCAAATTGAAAGCAGCCCTGGTAGTGTTTCGCAAATTAGAGCCTGCACAAACGAATTGATCCGCTTTGCCAAAGCCACCCATACGCCTGTTATATTAGTGGGCCACATCACCAAAGATGGCTCCTTGGCGGGCCCTAAAATTTTGGAGCACATGGTGGACACCGTCCTCCTTTTTGAAGGCGACCGAAACCATTTATATCGAATTTTAAGGGTTCAAAAAAATCGCTTTGGAGCCACTTCTGAAATTGGCCTTTACGAAATGCAAGCCGATGGTCTTCGTGCGGTTTCCAATCCAAGTGAGTTGTTAATTTCAGAAAAAGATGGCCCGCTTAGTGGTCATGCCATTGGAGTCATCATGGAAGGGCTACGGCCTTTGCTAATAGAAGTGCAAGCCTTGGTGAGTTCAGCAGTTTATGGCACCCCACAACGCAGCAGCACCGGTTTTAACAGCAAACGTCTCAATATGCTTTTGGCCGTGTTAGAAAAAAGAGCCGGATTTGCCTTGGGTGCCAAAGATGTGTTTATTAATGTGACGGGGGGACTCACCATTGAAGATCCTGCTACAGATTTATGCGTAGTGGCGGCCATTCTATCGAGTTATCATGACCTACCCCTACCGGAAGGTATTTGTTTTGCTGCTGAAATAGGGCTTTCAGGAGAAATTAGACCCGTTCCAAAAATAGAACAACGCATCTTTGAAGCTCAAAAATTGGGGTTTCAGGAGATTGTTGTCTCCAAATTTTCTAAATCAACCCCGCAAGACACCACCATAAAAGTGCTGCCTTTTTCCAATGTAAAAGCGGTTGTAGAATATCTTTTTGGCTAGTTCCCCCTAGTGCAATAAAACCCTTTATAGTATCTTTACAAGAAACACTAAATAGATTTTAATGGACGCCATCATACAAAAATTTTTGCAGCATGTTAATCAGCGCAATCAAAACGAGCCAGAATTTTTACAGGCTGTTACCGAGGTAGCCGAATCGGTTATTCCCTACATTGTTGAACACGATATTTATTATGGTCAAAACATCTTAATGCGCATGGTGGAGCCTGAACGGGTGGTTTCTTTTCGCGTGGCTTGGATAGACGACAAAGAAGAAATTCAAGTTAATCGCGGTTATCGTATCGAAATGAATTCAGCTATTGGTCCCTATAAAGGAGGTTTGCGTTTTCATCCTAGCGTTAATTTGAGCATTTTAAAATTTTTAGCCTTTGAACAAATATTTAAAAACAGCCTCACCACCCTACCCATGGGAGGCGGAAAAGGGGGTTCTGATTTTAATCCAAAAGGAAGATCAGATACCGAAGTGATGCGCTTTTGTCAAAGTTTTATGACCGAACTCTTTCGGCATATTGGACCCAACCGAGACATTCCGGCTGGGGATATTGGTGTGGGCAGTCGTGAGATTGGCTATTTGTTTGGACAATACAAACGCTTGAAAAATGAATTTACGGGCGTGCTCACCGGAAAAGGGGTGAGTTGGGGAGGATCTCTCATTCGCCCAGAAGCCACCGGCTATGGTGTGGTCTATTTTACACAACAAATGCTAATCAATAAAGGAAACTCTTTAGAAGGCAAAAAAGTAGTGCTTTCGGGTTCGGGCAATGTGGCACAATATGCTGCTGAAAAGGCCATCCAATTGGGAGCAAAAATTTTAACCCTATCTGACTCCTCTGGCTATATTTATGATGAAGCCGGTATTGACGAAGAAAAACTCGCCTTTATTATGGATTTAAAAAACAATAGAAGAGGGCGAATTAACGAATATGTAAAAGCCTACCCCAAAGCAAGCTTCCACGCCAATAAAAGGCCTTGGGAAGTGCCCTGTGATATTGCACTACCTTGCGCTACTCAAAATGAATTGGACAAAAAAGATGCTGAGACCCTAGTGAAAAATGGCTGCTTTGCCGTGGGTGAGGGAGCCAACATGCCCTCAACTCCTGAGGCTGTTCATACCTTTATTGCCCACAAGGTTTTATTTGCTCCTGGAAAAGCTTCTAATGCAGGTGGTGTGGCCGTTTCTGGTTTAGAAATGGCACAAAACTCCCTCCGCTACAGCTGGACTCGTGAAGAAGTTGATGATCGACTTAAAAACATCATGAGCGACATTCATAAATCTTGTTTGCGATATGGCAGTGAAAAAGACCACATAAATTATGTGAAAGGGGCCAATATTGCTGGATTTGTGAAAGTTGCCGATGCTATGCTTGCCCAAGGAGTGGTCTAAACAAACAGGTTTTGGAAACTACCGAGGCCCTTGTTATTCAAACCTTAAAATATGGAGACAGCAGTCTCATTGCCCACTGCTATACCCTTAGACATGGTCTGCAATCCTACATGCTTAAGGGCATTTTGAGCGCCAAGCGAAAAAGCGTATTGCCAAAATCATATTTTCAACCTTTATCGCTTTTAGAAATTGAAGCCCCATTGCAGCCCCCCAATCGATTGGGTTATATTAAAGAAGCACGCGTAAGCTACAGTTTTCAAAAACTTCCTTTTGTTATTGTTAAAAGTACTATGGCCCTTTTTCTTGCTGAAATTTTGTTTCAGGTGTTGCAAGAGGAGGCCCAACCCAATCCGGATCTTTTTCATTTTTTAAAACAAAGTATGATCATTTTAGATCAATCCGATCGAATTGGTTTTTTTCATTTAGTTTTTTTGATGCAATTGTCTAACTATATGGGCTTTTTCCCCTTAATCGAAAATGAGCATCATCCCTTTTTTGATTTGCAAAATGGATGCACAACTGCCGTGGCCCCTACCCAACACTTTTTAGAAGGGTCGCTTAAAAACACTTGGGTGACTCTTTGCGGCATGAAATTTGATAATGAAAAGACTATTCAATGCAATAAATCGGATAAAAAAAGGTTATTAGAGCAGCTGCTGTTGTATTATCAAATTCACCTTCAGCGTTTTAAAATGCCAAAGTCTCTACCTGTTCTTCATGAATTATTTCAATAATCCTTTTGGCTACTTTTTGGGACTCTGCTTATTGTTTTCTCTAGCAGCGCAAGGCCAGCATCTTCAAGTGAAAGACTTCGAAACCCAAACTCCCTTGGAGCAGGCGCTGGTTACAGAGGAAACCAAAACGCTGATGAAGATTGCAGACAGTTTGGGTATGGTCTCTTTGGAAGGATTTGAAAATGCCCGCTTTTTAGAGATAAGTTTATATGGCTATCAAACCCAAAAATGGGAACAAAAACTTTTCCCTCAAGATACGCTAACCCTATATTTAACCCCTTTGGAACAGCAGTTAGAAGAGGTCATTTTATCGGTAGCCCGAAGCGAATCCACTAGAAAAAAAATTGCCGAACAAGTGGCGGTGGTCACCGCTCAAGACATTCAGTTTGAACAGCCAGCCACTGGTGCCGATTTACTAAGCATCAGTCCTGGTGTACGTATACAAAAATCACAGGGCGGAGGAGGTAGCCCCGTGTTGAGAGGTTTTGAAGCAAACCGTGTATTGTTAGTCATTGATGGGGTGCGACTCAACAATGCCATCTACAGAACCGGCCATTTACAAAACGCCATCACTGTTAATCCCCTAAATATAGAACGGGTTGAAGTCATTTTTGGATCTTCCTCTGTGGGCTATGGTTCTGATGCTCTAGGCGGTGTGGTTCACTATTATACCAAAACCCCCCTTATCAACAACAATGAAACCCTTAAAACTTCTATTTCCTCTCAATTTGATTCCGCTAATTGGGGCACCACAAACAATGCTACTGCTGAATTAAGCTTTGCAAAGTGGGCCAGTTTAACCAGCTTGAGTTATTCTAATTTTGGTGACATTAGAATGGGTAAGAACCGAAGACACGGCTATGAAGAATGGGGGCTTGTACCCACCTATTCCAACAACAGCAATAAACTTTTCAATGCTAATCCTCTAGCCAATAAAAACCCAAATATTCAAAAAAACACGGGCTATAGCCAAATCGATTTTTTTCAAAAATTTGTGTTGCAATTACCTCAACAAAAACAACTCTTACTCAATATTCAATATTCTACCTCTTCTAATATTGACCGCTTTGACAAGCTCACCGAAGTGCGAAATGACAAATTGCGCTATGCCCAATGGTATTATGGCCCTCAAAAGAGATTTTTATTTGCGCCAAAACTAAAACTTTTTCCAGAAAGGAAATTCATGCAAAAAGGACATATCATTTTTGCCTATCAGAACATTGAAGAAACACGTGTTAATAGAAGTTTTGGAAGCCTCAACAAAGAGTTTCAGGAAGAAACCCTCAACGTATTAAGTCTTAATGGTGATTTTGATTTTAACCTCACCCCAAAACACCATTTTTCTTATGGCTTTGAAGCCACCTACAATGATGTTTATTCCCTTGCCTACGAACGAGAACTTCAATTGCAAGGCAATCAAATTGCAGCCTATGGCTACCGCTATGCACTCCCTTCTCGCTATCCTAGTGCCGGCAGCTATTATGCAACCCTAGCAGCCTATACCAATTGGATATGGGACATAAACGAACAACTTTCTTTAAATGCAGGATTTCGTTTGACCTATACGGATATGGAAGCTCGTTGGAAAAAAACCAACAATGTAAACAGCTTGCTCAGCCAAGCCGCTCTTAACTCAAAAGCACTAACAGAAACCTTTGCTTTGATCTATCGCCCACAACAAAATCTGCAATGGAATGTGCTTTTTTCCAGCGGCTTTAGAAGCCCAAACATTGACGACATTGGAAAAATTAGAGAAAGTAAGGGCACTCTGGTTGTGCCTAACTCTTTTTTAAAACCCGAATATGCCTATAACTTTGATTTAGGAGTAATTAAAGGAAACCCCGCTCAAAAGAACTATTTCATCATCCGGGGATTCACCACATTGGTTTCCCGCCACATTTCGCGTTCAGAATATGTGATTTTTGCCGATACTACCACCGAAAACCTCAACACCATTTTATACAATGGCAATGAAGTGGTGACCATTTCCAACAAAAATTTAGGCAATCGATTTCTCTATGGAGGCTCCTTTGAAGTGGAATTGGCGTTGGGATCAGAATGGTCTATTCGGTCTCATGGCACCCTCACCAAGGGAGATCAAAACAGCCCCTATGGGCCGCTTCCCTCTATATTGCCTTTTTTTGGCGCAGTAGCCCTACACTATGACAATGCCCATTGGAATTTAAGGGCTCAATGGCAATTTAATAGCGCTAAAGATCCTGAAAAATATAGCTTTGGAGGAGAAGATGGTTTGGAAGAAACCCCTTTCTTGGGTGATTTTGGCAATGACTTACTCAACTATGCTGGCACCCCTGCTTGGCAGATTTTTAACCTAACCGCTACCCACCAATTTTCAGAAAAAACGATGCTCAATTTTGGCTTGCACAACATTTTTGATGTGCACTACAGGACTTTTGCCTCTGGCATTTCTGCCCCGGGGCGCAGCCTAAACATTGGTCTTAATGTCGCTTTTTAAAGCTTTGCGTTATTTCTTTTGCTCTTAAAAATTCAATGAAAATGGTTACTTTCGCACTTCTGTTTAGGAGAATGCATATTTAGGACATGAAATATACAGAGTATAGCGGTTTAGACTTAGCGGGGATTGCGCAAAAAATAGAATCTTTTTGGGCGGTAGATCAAACCTTTTCAAAAAGTATTTCGCAACGAGAAGGGGCACCCCCTTTTGTCTTTTTTGAGGGACCACCTTCAGCCAATGGGAAACCCGGCATCCATCATGTGATGGCCCGAAGTATTAAGGATATTTTTTGCCGCTATAAGACACAACAGGGTTTTCAGGTGCACCGCAAAGCCGGTTGGGATACCCACGGCCTTCCCGTTGAATTGGGGGTCGAAAAAGAATTGGGCATTACGAAAGAAGATATTGGTAAATCTATTAGTGTGGCTGCTTATAATGAAGCTTGTAAAAAAGCGGTGATGCGCTATACCGATCTTTGGAATCAACTTACCCAGAAAATGGGCTATTGGGTAGATATGGACGATCCTTACATTACCTATACCTCCAAATATATAGAAACAGTTTGGTGGCTACTCAAGCAAATTTATGACAAAGGGTTGCTCTACAAAGGCTATACCATTCAGCCTTATTCTCCTATGGCAGGAACCGGTCTTAGTTCCCATGAACTAAATCAACCCGGAACCTATAGAGACGTTACTGACACTACCGTTACAGCCCAATTTAAAGCCCTGCCCAACAGCCTCCCCGCTGCTTTACAAAAAGACGTGCCTCTCTATCTGCTAGCTTGGACCACAACCCCTTGGACCCTACCCTCAAATACGGCCCTAACGGTAGGCAAAAAAATAGATTATGTTGTCCTTCAAACGTTTAACCAATATACATTTGAACCCATTCGGGTAGTATTGGCTGAGGCTTTGGTGAACAAACAATTAGGAAAAAAATTTAAACTGGTTTCAGATGCCGCTGAACTCCAAACATTTGATCCGAATCAAAAAACTATTCCCTATTGGATAGAAGGGCGCTACAAAGGAGCCGACTTGATTGGCATTCGCTATGAACAGCTTTGGGCAGAAGCACCCCAACCCATGCATCATCCGGAAAATGCTTTTCGGGTCATCAGCGGAGATTTTGTAACTACCGAAGATGGAACGGGAGTTGTACACACTGCTCCAACATTTGGTGCAGATGACGCCCAAGTAGCCAAGGAAGCTTCTCCTGAAGTGCCTGCCCTTTTAGTGGAAGATGAACACGGCCACGCTGTGCCCTTAGTAGATCTCAAAGGCCGTTTTAGAAAAGAAGTGGGAAGTCTAGCCGGAAAATATGTAAAAAACGACTATTACCCCCAAGGCGAAGCCCCAGAAAAATCTACCGATGTTGAAATTGCCATACGCCTTAAAGAAAGCAATGGTGCTTTTAAAGTAGAAAAATATGTGCACTCTTACCCCAATTGTTGGCGCACAGACAAACCCATTTTATACTATCCGCTGGATTCGTGGTTTATCAAAGTTAGTGCGCTGAGAGATCGGATGTTTGACTTAAACCAACAAATCAACTGGAAACCCAAGGCCACCGGCGAAGGCCGTTTTGGCAATTGGTTGGCTCAGGCAAACGATTGGAATTTGTCTCGCTCTCGTTTTTGGGGAATTCCCTTACCGGTTTGGAGAACCGAAACGGGAGATGAAACCAAAGTTATTGGCTCTGTTGAAGAACTTATAAACGAAATTGATCATGCCATTTCAGCCGGCCTGATGGAGCACAATCCTTTTGCTGCTTTTAAGGTGGGCGATAATCAAGCAGCTAACTATGAGCAAATTGACCTCCACAAAAATACGGTAGATCAAATTGTGTTATGCAGTGCAAGCGGTGCCCCCATGCACCGTGAGTCGGATCTTATTGACGTTTGGTTTGATTCTGGAGCTATGCCCTATGCCCAATGGCACTATCCGTTTGAAAACAAAGAAAAAATTGACCAAAACGAGCGTTTCCCCGCCGATTATATTGCCGAAGGCGTTGACCAAACCCGTGGATGGTTCTATACCCTACACGCCATTGGGACCTTGGTTTTTGACCAAATTGCCTATAAAAATGTGGTTTCAAACGGATTGGTATTAGACAAAAACGGTCAAAAAATGTCCAAACGGCTTGGCAACGCCGTTGATCCTTTTGAAACCTTACAACACTATGGCCCAGATGCCACCCGTTGGTATATGATTTCAAACGCCAACCCCTGGGACAACCTCAAATTTGATGTGGCCGGAATTGGCGAAGTGCAACGCAAATTTTTTGGCACCCTCTATAACACCTATTCTTTTTTTAGCCTCTATGCCAACATTGATGGTTTTGTGAATCAAGAAGATCCCATTCCACTTGAAGAGCGAACCGAATTAGATCGGTGGATTCTATCTGAATTGAACAGCCTCATTTTGTTTGTGGAGGCGGCCTATGACGACTATGAACCCACCAAAGCCTGCCGGGCAATTTCAGATTTTGTTCAAGAAAAACTCAGCAATTGGTATGTGCGCCTCAACCGAAGACGTTTTTGGAAAGGGCAATATGGTGCCGATAAATTAGCCGCCTATCAAACCCTGCAAAAATGTTTAAGCGTGGTGAGTCAACTGGCTGCTCCCGTTGCTCCTTTTTATATGGATCAGCTCTATCAAGACCTGAATTTGTCCCAAGAGTCAGTGCACCTCACTTCGTTTCCTAAAGCTAAAAAAGAATGGATTAACGCCGAATTAGAAGCGCAAATCAATATGGCGCGCAACCTCACTTCGTTGGCCCTTTCACTCCGAAAAAAAGCGCAAATCAAAGTGAGGCAACCCCTTCAAAAATTGGTGATTCCTGTTAAAAACGAGCATGAACGCTTTGTTGTTTCCAAAATTCAAGATCAGCTTAAATTGGAAATTAATGTTAAAGAAATTGACGTTTTAGACAATGCCGATGCTTTATTAGTTAAAGAAATTAAACCCAATTTTAAAGTGCTGGGGCCCAAACACGGTAAAGCAATGGGAGCCATTGCACAAGCCATTAAAGGCTTAACAGAGGCCCAAATCAAGACACTTGAAGAAAATCAAAACCTCGATCTCCAAGTCAATGAAAAAAATATTACTTTAGAGCCCGCTGATGTTGAAATCTTTTTTAAAGACATTCAAGGTTGGGAAGTTGCACAAGGCCATGGTTTGACTGTTGCCTTGGACATTACCCTCAATGAAACCCTAGTGCAAGAGGGAAATGCTAGAGAATTGGTGAATCGTATTCAAAACCTAAGAAAAGACCAAGGGTTTGAGGTAACTGATTCAATTATTATCGAACTAGAGAACCACAACGAACTACAAGTCGCTGTGGAGCAGAACAAAGACTATATTTTGTCTGAAACACTTGGCATTTCGCTTGAATTTAAACCAACATTAGAAACCGGAAGTGTTTTAGAGTTTGATCAAATTAAAACTAAAATTAACATACAAAAGAGGAACGCATGAACACTGAAACCAAAACCCGTTTTTCTGATTCAGAATTAGAAGATTTTAGAACCTTAATTGAAGACAAAATTCAAAAAGCGCAAGCTGATTTAGAATTGCTGAAGAGTGCCTATATGAATAATGGCAACAATGGCACAGATGACACCGCTCCTACCTTCAAAGCGTTTGAAGAAGGTTCTGAAACCATGTCTAAAGAAGCCAATACGCAGTTGGCCATAAGACAAGAAAAGTTTATTCGAGATTTAAAAAACGCCTTAGTTCGAATTGAAAATAAAACCTATGGCGTTTGTCGTGTAACGGGAAAATTAATTGACAAAAAACGACTGTTTTTAGTCCCTCACGCAACCTTGAGCATTGAAGCTAAAAATCTTCAGAAATAAATTTTTCTATTTAGTTGTTGGCAGTCTTTGGGCAAGCACACTCAGCGCCCAAAAGGTTGTTAGCAAAGTTTTTTCTCTTCCTCCAAACACAAGGCTAGAATTGGCTTTTCCTTGGGCGGATCAAATAAACTATCACGGAAAAGAAGAACAAGAAACGCTACAAATTATTTATAAAACCTCGGGTGAATACCAAAACAAAACCTTTTTAAGTGAACAACAAAAAGGAGCCACGCTGTTGCTTAAAGAAGCCTATGTTCCCCTTGCCCAAACCCCCAATGATAAATTAAGTGCGCATAAAAACATCGTGTCAAACGTAACCCTATATGCCCCTTCTGCTGTTCAAGTGTCAATACAAGCCAAAGAAGCACAGGTTAACATCTTAGGAAAGCTTTCTGAATTAGCTCTTTTTTTAGAAGATGGTTTGTGCCTTTGGGAAGCCTCGCTAAACAAAGGCAAAATAGAAACCCAGGACGCCAGAGTTGAAGTGCGCACTCCTGCCATTGCCGTTAGTGGCACAAGTCAAAACGGGTTGGTTCGCATACGGCCTCTGGCCAATAGGCCCGTTCAGCTAGAAGTGCATTCGATTAATGGCGCTATTTTGCAGCCTTAACACTATATTTTTTATTTTTACGGCGCATCAAAAACACGGCATTCTGAAACAGACAAAAACAAGCTTAACTGTGTTTGGATCTCTGATGATTATTTTAGGGATTCTCCTCCTTGATCAAGGAAGTAAAATCTATATCAAGCTACACTATCCCCTTACACTCTTTGGGGATCAAGCTATTGTGGATTGGGGCTTTTTCAAGTTACTTTTTGTAGAAAACAAAGGCATGGCCATGGGCACTAAACTCAATGACCTACTTCCTTTTTTAAGTGAAAAAGGCGCTAAATTGAGCTTAACCCTTGTGCGCATAGTGGCTATTGCCGCCATTGGATATTGGCTGTGGGACAACCTAAAAAAACGTCGTTCCAGACTTTTCCTTTGGGCCTTGAGCCTCATTTTTGCGGGTGCTTTAGGCAATATCATTGATTCTGTTTTTTATGGCCTCCTTTTTTCTGACAGTTTTGGTCAAGTGGCTACTTTTCTTCCTGAAAAAGGCTATGCACCTCTCTTTTTTGGTCATGTGGTAGATATGCTCCAATTTCCTTTAGTAAGTTGGGTGTGGCCTCAATGGGTGCCATTTGTGGGCGGACAATCTTACACCTTTTTTCAATATATCTTCAATGTAGCCGATATGGCCATTAGCACTGGTGTGGGTATTTTAATTGTATTTAATAAAACCTTTTTTGGATCTTCCCCTCAATCAAAAGAATAGATTTTTTGGGGAGTAACCACATAATCTAAGGCAATATCGGTGGTTTCAACACCCCCAATGCTGGCAATTGGTGGAAAAAAAGAAAGACCAATTTTGAGAGTTTGCGGCAAACATTGAGCCAAAAACCGATCATAAAACCCTTGACCATAGCCCACCCGCTGGCCCTTCAAATCAAACGCTAGCATGGGAACAAAAACAGCTTCTAGCTGAGAAGGGAGAATTGAAATTCCACCTTGAGGCTCCGGGATACCCCATGGACTTTCCTTTAATAAAGTGTCATCTGTCAATAAATAATGTTGGAGCTCTTTTCCCTCCACTTTGGGCACTACTACCTGCTTGTCTTTGCCTTGCAATAGCGTTAGCAAGGGCAGAGTATCCATTTCATTTTGCCGTTGCAAAGACAGAAAAAGATGGAACACAGATCGATCCCAAATGGGCAACTGCAAACAGAGCTGGGCAATAGCCATACTCCCTTCAGCATG
>Ga0181590_10003540_pt1 | contig 13043 bp, 15 predicted proteins | sample 071ome_34_FD_132446 | JGI IMG/M metagenome (GOLD analysis project Ga0181590, IMG submission 132446) | Coastal salt marsh microbial communities from the Groves Creek Marsh, Skidaway Island, Georgia - 071411BT metaG (megahit assembly) | ecosystem: Environmental > Aquatic > Marine > Intertidal... | reverse complement strand
GGCAATAAATGCCGCATCGGCAGCACTCAATGAGAAGCTGGTCCCAACCGTTGCATCATAACCTACGCGCTGAATCACTAAATTGGTGGGTGACGTTAACGGTGAAGAAAGTGGAGACTGATTGGTGGTTACCTCAAATTCATTGTTGCCGAAAGTGGTATCTATCTGTGCTTGCAGCTCTGCAATCGCACTTTGTAAAATTTGCGCATCTGTTCCGGTTAATTTTATGGCACCAGCTGGCACGGTAATAGTTTGAACACCGGATCCATCAAACGGATCAATATCAATACTAAATGGGCCTGGGTCCACTGCTGTGGTGGGGAATGCACCCACGCCAGATAAATCCACACCACCGTTATCAAAGGTGACGGTTGTTCGACTGCCCGCGGTTGTGGGCTGTGATACGGTATCTAAAATCGTTGATGTACTGTCCGCAATACCGGCATCAGGTACCGCCACGGCTAACCCCTGAGTGGATGTGCGCGAACCCAGTTCTTGCAACACTGATTCTGAGGCATCTAAGTTTAAAATAGAGGCCACACGAGAGGTTAAAGCCGGCGCTTGATTGCCGATTCGAATTTGAATGTCACCGAGGACACCGTTTACAACACCGTTACCATTGGCTTCGTACCCTTGTAAGCGAGCGCCACTGTTTGCCACCACATAGCCGTCTTTATCCAAGCCGAATAAACCCGCTCGGGTGTAAGATTCAATCCCTTGGTCATTTAAGATAAAAAAGCCCGTGCCATCAATGGCCATGTCCAAGGCATTTTCGGTTCCACTGATGTTGCCTTGACTGAATTCTTGTCGAACATTATCCACCAGCACACCACTGCCCACAGGCTTTGTACCTGTGCCTAAAATGGTGGTGGTATAAACATCAGCAAATTCCGCGCGTGATTCTTTAAAGCCGATGGTGCTGGCATTGGCCACATTATTACCGGTGACTTCTAAATCTACAGAGGCGGCTCGGATGCCACTTAAACCAATATTAAACGCCATGTGTTACTCCTTCCCTCAACTCATTGAGTTCAAAAAAATCAATTTAAAATTTGTTGTACGTCAGCCAAGGTGGCTCTCGTCCCACCGGCTAAATTCAAGGTAATTTGGTTATTTGTGCCCAAGGTGACGCTGTCTACTTTACCGCTCATGGCCGCACCTAAACTTTCGTTTTGCCCGTCAATAGTGGCGGTCACCTCAAATTTGTATTCCCCCATTGGGTAAGGCACTGGGATAGGATTACCGGCATCATCAAGCACTTGATTGCCGTCTTCATCCACATAGTATTCTTGACGGTTTAATAACGAGCGATCCAATTCAACGATTTCACCATCCATTTCTAAGTTGGCACCATCCCAACGCAAGGACATCGGACCTTTCTCGTGATAACCCAAATCAATGGTTTCTAATGTTTGGCCACTTTTGTTTTTGATTTGTAACGTAATATTTGAAGTGGTGGCGGGTACTTCGGTGTAACCGGCAATTAAGTCGCCACTTTGCAAGAAACCGTATTCATTATTCGGCACCACAACTGACTGCCCGACCAATGAAGAGGCTTGTAATGCTTGAGATGAGCGCAGTTCAGAGGCCATGTCATCTACGGTATTATTTAAATTATCAATGCCTTCTACTGAGCTGAATTGCGCCAGCTGTGCCACAAACTCTGTATTATCTTGAGGCTCTAGCGGGTTTTGATTATTCATTTGCGCAACAAGTAATTTTAAGAAATCGTTCTTACCAAGCTCGTTGGATTTCTCCACTTGCTTTTCGCTTTGCGCATATTGGTCAAGCACCGTTTGTGCTGAACCTGCCCCTGTTACATCAGTCATGGTTTATGCTCCTGATGAGTATCCTTTGAGGGAGTTAACCCTTTAATATTGTTCGTTTTGATAAATGTTATTCGCTAAAATGGATACCACTTATCTTGCCTAAATCCACTTGATCTACTGACCCAGCGTTAAAGTCCGCTGCAACATCTGTTTTGCTGTTTTCATCATTTCTACGTTCATTTGGTAACTTCTTGAGGAAGACATCATATCCGTCATCTCCTCAACCACATTCACATTGGGATACATGACATAGCCTTCTTCGTCGGCCATGGGATGATGAGGCTGATAGCGCTTTTTAAGGGGGGCATCACTTTCTACAATGCCTTTCACTTGCACCCCGTCACCCACTTGTGAGCGAATATCCAGCTTTTCATTTAAGCCTCGAACATCGTCCCACTGTTTTTCTAACACACTGAACCATGGCTTACGGGCCTTATAGGTTTCTTCAATGCTGGAACTGACGGTTTCTGCATTCGCAATATTTGAAGCGGTGGTATTTAATCGCACCGACTGTGCATTCATTCCAGTACCAGCAATATTAAATACATTGGTCAATGACATGATGATGCTCCTATGCTGATATCTTATTGCGCCTTAATGGCATTTTTTAAGCCTTTAAACTTACTGCTTAAAAACTCAAAGGAAGCGTTATAGCGCAATGCATTTTCCGTATAGAAAGATTGCTCCATTTGGGTGTCGACCGTATTGCCATCAATGGCTGGCTGATACGGGTTACGGAACATCAAGTCCGTTTCAGTATTCACATTGCCTTCTAAGTGCGAGGCATTGGTTTTCGCCATTTCTAAAGATCGGCGGCTTTCCCCTTCTAACACAGCGTTGAAATCCATATCTCGCGCTTTGAAATTTGGGGTGTCGGCATTGGCTAGGTTATTGGCCAAGATTTCAGCCCTAGCAGCACGCAATTGCATGGTTTGTGGATGGATTCCTAATGAATTTTTAAAGCCCAATGCTGACATAACCTATTCTCACTTCGCCACTGCGATAAATTTACTTACAGGAGATATAGCAACGCCTATGCCAAACTAATTTTGCTATATTTTTCAACGGGTTATGGAATTTAAGAAGATGTTTAAAAGCGGCAATCATTGCCGTTTTCAACAAAAGCGGAAAAGGCCATTCAAGAAAACACAAAGAAAATAAAAGGTGGTTTTAGACAAAAGGAAAAAGAAAGCTTGTTAAGTACTTATGAGTAATACGCCATCGTGCGATGACAAATTAACCAAAATTCAGTCAGGCCTTCGATGGTTATCTCATAACACTATTTTTTACGATAAATAATGCCAGGGTGGCACTGCACCATCTCATAATAATCAGGCAAGCCACTCAGTGCTTCGCTAGCACCCAGTAATAAATAGCCTCCCGGTTTAAGGGTGCCATGTATGCGCGTTAAAATGTCTTTTTTCAATTCCGCTGAAAAATAAATCAATACATTACGACAGAATACGATATCAAATTTACCCAGCATTGAATAAGACTGAAGCAAATTTAAAATTCGATACTGCACACGAGATTGCACATTGCTATTTATTTGCCAGCGATCACCTTGTTGAGAAAAGTAACGGCTCAATAAGTCTGGCGGCATACCACGCCCTAAAGCCAACTGATCGTAAATGCCTTTTTTAGCAATATCCAAAGCACTATTGGAGATATCTGTTGCGACAATTTTCTCAGACGATAATTTACCCGGATTCGAGCGCTTAAACTCTTCAATAATCATACTGATGGAGTAAGGCTCTTGCCCAGTCGATGATGCGGCACACCATATATCCAAACTTTTTTGTTTTGCAGTGATTTCTGGTAGCAACTTATTTTGCAGGATCTGAAATGGATGAGCATCACGAAACCAGAGGGTTTCATTGGTTGTCATGGCGTCAATGACCCGCTCTCTGAGGCGCGTATCCATCTCCATTTTTTTAAGCAGCTCAGGTAACACGGAAAATTCCAGTTCCTTCATGATGCTACGCAAGCGACTAGAGACTAGGTATTCTTTATTATCCCCTAATAATATGCCGCATACTCGCTCCAAGTAATCTCGGAACTGCGCAAAATCCGGTTTGGATATGTCCATATATGTTATGCCTTACTTTGTACTGCTTTTACTTGTTCGGCTACCTTGGCTGCTAATACATCCGGATTAAATTTAGCGATAAAATCATTTGCACCCACTTTTTTCACCATGGTTTCATTAAACACGCCACTGAGTGAGGTGTGTAAAATAATGTGCATTGTATTCATCGCAGGATCGGATCTCACAGCAGTGGTTAAGGTGTAGCCGTCCATCTCCGGCATTTCTATGTCTGATATCATCATGGCGTAATAATCAGCAGGATTAACCCCCGAACTGATCATTTCTTTTAAATGATCCAGCGCTTGACGACCGTCATTCATGGCGGTCACTTCGATGCCTAATGCTTCTAGACACTTAGCAACCTGTTTACGCGCAATTTTCGAGTCATCGGCAATTAACACTTTTGGTGCTTCCGCTTCTTGATTGGAGCGTGCACTCTCTAAGATGTCTTCGCTGATGTTTTCTTCCATTGGCGACACTTCGGCTAAGATTTTTTCGACATCGATAATCTCAACCAGTTTTTCTTCCACTTCGGTCACAGCGGTTAAATAATGTTCTCGGCCTGTGCCCTTTGGTGGTGGATGAATCTCTTCCCAGTTCATATTCACAATGCGCTCGACACCCGAAACCAGAAAGCCCTGTGTTGCCATATTGTATTCCGTAATAATGACAAAACACTTTTCAGGGTCTCCCACTGAGGTATTTCCAGTGGCCAACCCCATATCCATAATTGGGATGGTACCTGAGCGTATATGCGCCACGCCAATGACCACATGATGACTCTTCGGCAGAATCGTCAACGGTGGACACTGCAATACTTCTTTAACTTTAAATACATTGATGCCGTATATCTGTGGGCCAGATAAACGGAACAATAAAAGTTCTAGCCGATTCTCACCAACTAATTGGGTTCTTTGGTCGACGGAATCCAATACCCCGGCCATAAACAAACTCCCTGTTTTGCAACCCCTAAGGCTTGCTCATTCAGTTTTTTTGGCGGCATGCCATTTGCAGCATTCCAGATACAGCACAAAGTGTTAATAAACTGCCACCGCTTGAAATGCATTGCATTACGCTGTCTTTATTGAGAATAGGACAAAAATTCGTGATACACAGAGTTTTTATTTCATTAATTGCCTTGAGTCTTGCTTCCATCAGCCATAGCCAAACCTGGTATGAGCAACTTGAAACAAGCCTTAAGCAAGTACTGGCCGAACAAGTTGTCGCCATGGCCCAGAACATGGCCCTTGCTGAGTATGATTACGCCATTGATTTGTCATACCTAAATAGCCGTTTGAACTTTAAGCCGTGCCGTGTTCCATTAAACATTGATACTCCACAGCCGCTTGAGCTGGGTCGCAGTCATATTAAAGTCGCTTGCCAAGACACCAAACCTTGGGCGCTGAATGTGCCTACCGATATTCATTTATTTACCGATGTGGTGGTTTTGAATCAGCCGCTTGCTAAAGATCAGATCATCAATGAAGCCCATTTAGACCTTCAACGGCAAAACTTGGCCGAGCTCAGAAACGGTTATTATCTAAAAAAAGACCAAGTTATAGGAAAACAATCTAAGAGAGCATTAGCAGGTCAAACGATTTTAAATAGCTACTTAATTTTGCCTGCTCTCATGATTCATAAAGGGGATAAAGTCATGATTATTGCCAGTAAAGGGCCCATGAGCGTCAAAATGCCCGGCGAAGCCTTGAATGACGGGCGTGAAGGTCGACAGATTCGAGTTAAAAATAGCCGCTCAGAACGGATTATTCGTGCCAAAGTCGTGGCTCCAGGCCAGGTTTTAGTCCAATTTTGAGTTTTTTTGAAAAAAAATTAAAAAAAAACTAAAGCCTTGCTCAAGCCTGCCGTTATAGGTCTACGAGGAACTCTATTTTTAGAAAGGTAAGCCCTATGAACATAAATAAATTGACTACAGGTGTTGGCGGAGGCCAGCAATCTCGTAGTACAGAGAAAACGGCAGCCGCTGAGCAAGGCGCTAAAAAAGCCCCAGAGGCAAAAGGCCCTGCTGAGTCTGAAGTGAAAATCAGCCCTGAAAGCAAGTCTATCCAACAGATAGAGGCTGAAGTGGCCAAAATGCCTGATATTGATGATGCCGCTGTAGAGCGCATCAAAGGTGCATTAGCCAACAATGAATACAAAATTGATTATGAGCGCCTTGCTGGGCAAATGATTAAGTTTGATAACTTGGTGAAATAAGCAAAAGGATATTTATGCCAGTGCCTGATTTGAGTGAATTGACTGCGTTATTTGAACGAGAACAATCCACCTTACTGAGTCTTCAAGGCGTACTTGAAGATGAGTCTTCGGCATTACTAAACAAAGATATCCTAGCCATCGAGGGCACCGCGTCACAAAAAGTATCGGCTCTTAAGGCTTACCAAGAGCAGGTCAACGCACGCCTATCATTCCTCAAACAGCATAAATACGATGGCACAGAGCAAGGCTTGCTTGCCCTGATTTACGAATACCCAGAGCATCTTCAATCCGAACTGATTAGCCAATGGCTTCAGCTTAAACAAGGCTTTGAAAAAGTAATTGAGTTAAACGAACGTAATGGCATCGTTATCTATCACAGCCAGCAACGTAATCGTAACTTATTGAATATCTTGCATGGCTCGCAAAATGAGCCAAACTTATACAATGGAAGTGGCACGGCCAAAGGACAAAGTCAGCGCCAACGTTTGGGCGAAGCCTAATCAGCCAAGTAAATTGGTAAGCGCATGACGCCGCGTCATAGAAACACACTAGCCAGTTAAGCGAATGTCATGGAAGAAGCACCAGAAGCCCAACCAGACAATTATTTAGAAAGCCCGGAAGAAATCTACCGAGCCATTCAACGTCTGATTCGTTATGCCCCCAGATTAACAGCGCGTTTCGAAGGGATCGATGACGCATTTGCGACCGCCATCACCAAGGTGGATTTAAAATCAAAAGCCTTTGCCTTTGACAAATTAACCCCCGATGCCGGAAATGAGATCCTCCAACGTGGAAAACGCTTAGAACTGATTGCGGATTTTCGCGGAATCTTAGTGAAATTTTATGTAGAAGGCGGGTTAAAGTACCGCCCTCAAAATCAAGAATACATTGCCGGCTTCCCCAGCAAAATTTTATATTTACAGCGCCGCAATGCTTACCGTGCCATGGTGCCTAGAACGTATTCTGTTTATTGTGTATTTCGCTCCAGTGAAGATAAGCAGGTACTAAAGGGTCGGCTGCAAGATCTTTCTGGCTCTGGATTTAAAGCCTATTTTAAAGGTGATATCGGCACCCTATTAAAATCGATTGGTAACTTTGATGAAAGCACCCTGCATGTAGGCGATGAATCTATGGATTGTGGGCTCGATGCACGGCACGCTGTTTATAACGAAGAAAAAGATCTCACCTTTTGTGGGTTTTCATTTCAACCGTTAAGCGGGATGAAACAACGATACGTCGAACAACTCGTCAATACTCTACAGTACGAAGAGCAGCGTAAACAACAAGCCGAAGCCGAACGTAAAAAAGAGCAGCAAGCACAACCAACTGAAAGTTCAGAATAACTTAAAACACCAAGGTCAGTAATTCGCCTTGGTGTTTTATTGAGATTCAATTTACCCTGTCTTTGACTCCCACTCTCTACGCTCTACGCAGCTCTACACAACAAAAGATCGTATTCACTTATTATATTATTTTGTATATTGATTATTCACTTAGCCAACCATTATTACCCCTGTTTTAGATGAACAAGTGAAAGATTAGAGGCATGGATGAGTTCTATAATTAGGACTAACCGATCTCAATTATGGCATCGGCCAGTTCTATCAGTTGTTCGCTTTTCTCTTTACCCAAGCGATTAGATAATGCCGTCTGCGCTTGCTTCCAGTTCTTACGTGCATTTTCGAATAATGCTTTGCCTTCATCAGATAACGATACCAGTTTAATGCGACCATCTTTTGGGCTAGGAGTAATTTGAATGTAATGATCGCGAATTAAGGGCTTAAGATTACGAGTCAATGTGGTTTGTTGTAATACCAATACTTCTTGTAGGTCCTTTTGTGAGGTGCTTTTCAAATACCAAAGTGCGCGCAAAATAGAAAATTGAGTCACGGTTATGCCATTCGGGCGCAAATAACTGTCATAGTGATTGGTGATCACTCGACTTGCTTGGCGCATTTTAAGGTTATAACAGCTCACCAGTTTTCCCATGACAGGACCTATTCATATTTTCTTTGATCAAAGTGTATCCTAAAATTATTATGGACGCATTATTCAATATGCATATGCATCAATATTAATACCCATTCTTTTATATGATGTCGGGCCACTCTGGAAAAGCTAAGCGTAATCGCTCGTAATCTTCTTCACGATCTACATCCCATAATGGCCCCAATATAACCGCTTTTTTATGGTTCTCTTGTAAACGTAATAATGTCTTTTCCATCACGTATTCAGAGCCCCAAGGCACATTTTGAAATAACTCCGAACAAGGTTTGCGAGCACCTACTAATACGTATCCACCATCTTCGGCATTGATAAACACATGATCCTCTTCATCTAGCGCTTGCAATGCATCGGATAAATAATCCAATGAAAGAACAGGACAATCACTGCCGACAATGATCACTTTTTTAGCAAGAGTAAGTCCCCACTCTATTGCGTTCCCCATGCGCTCACCAAGATCACTTCCCTGCTGAACCATTAATGGGGTTTGCTGTGCAAGACTTGCAACTAACGGATCATCTCCTATCTTGCCAAGTGATAACATCGACATACCTCCTAAAGTTTGCTGCGCTTGTTGCAGCAATTTGTGAGTATGCGTCAATAGTTGAATATGTAATTGCAGGCAGGCTTCATCCCCTATGGCAGGAGAAAGACGTGTTTTTACATTACCAAGCTCGGGTAGCTTAGCAAATTGAATAAAAATATGATCAAGCATAATAAACTTTAATGTTATCGATACAGTTTGGCTAATTTGTCAGCTGGAGTACCTAACCAAAATAACCAGCGTAGTTTCCACATAAGAAACACAGTGCGTACTACGCCATAGGTTTGCCAACGCCGTGCTGAGGTCACTACTTTTTTACTTAAGCATTTGGGTTTTGATGCTTTCTTGGCACGTTTAGAAAAGTCCACATCTTCCATTAAGGGAATATTCGCAAAGCCTGAAAGCGAATCAAAAAAACGTTTTCGCACAAAAATGCATTGATCGCCTGTGGCAATTCCCGTTATGCGAGAACGCTGATTAATAAACCATTCAATGATGCGAAATGAGAGTCCTTGAGCATCTAATCGAACATTGAAACGGCCCCACTGATGCATACTGGCATGTTCAATTAGGCATTTTAAATGACTCACACCAAACTGCGTATCCGCATGAACAAACACTAACCACGTGCCTTTTGCGTGTTTAGCCCCTGCATTCATTTGATTGGCACGGCCTTTTTCACTGGATATGACGGTGAAGTGCTTAGACAGCTTCTGCGCAGTATTATCGCTACTGCCACCGTCCACCACGATGATGTCTTGCACATCCTCTTGTAAAACATGCAAACGTTGAATCAATGCCTGCACCTGAGCGGATTCGTTGTACACAGGCACAATCACCGATACGTTAAATGCACTCATGTTTTATGAAAGCGCTCCGCCACAAGAGGAACCCGCCCCAGCGGTACAACCAAAGCAATGGCCAGCCACTTCAATATCACAACCGGACAAATCACTTTGCAGTAGGTCGCTTAATTGGCGAGATTGTTTTTGCTCATTCATCGCCGGCATTTCAAGCATTTGGTTAAAGTCGCAATCGTACACATTCCCCTGGTAATCAACACTCACCGTATTGCGGCACATAACGGTTTTTAAGTTCTGAGCTTGATAGTTATCAATTAATAATTGCATGTAATCATTAAACTGACCTTTTGATACCAGCATGGAACCAAAACGAGAAATTGGCATATTGGTGATGGTGTATAACTGATTAAACTCAATACCCCAGTCATCCATCAAGCGCTGTTTATAATCTTGCTGTAATTGAACCTGAGAAGGCGGCAGAAACGCACCACCAGGGTTGTATACTAAATCTAATTCCAGACCAGAATCCGCTTTACCAAAGCCCAGTTCATTTAACATGAGTAAGCCTTTGATGCTGCTATCAAACACCCCTTTTCCGCGCTGAGCATCTACATTATCTTGTGTGTAGCATGGCAAAGATGCCACTACTTTCACTTTTTGATCCGCTAAAAACTGGGCTAAATCTTCGTACCCCGGTTCGCTTAAAATGGTGATATTACAGCGGTCAATGACTTCACAATCTAGCTTGCGTGCCTCGCTCACCAAATAGCGAAAATGCGGATTCATTTCCGGCGCGCCACCGGTTAAATCCAAGGTTTTCACGTTGCGCTGTTTAATGACCTCTAGCACCATATTAATAGTGGCTTCATCCATTAGCTCTGTACGACGTGGGCCTGCGTTAACGTGACAATGGGTGCAACTCAAGTTGCACAGATAACCTAAATTGACCTGTAATATTTCTAACGCTTGGCGCTTTATAGGAGGAAATTCACGGGCAATTAGCAGGGGTTTGGTATCTAACATAATCCATCTCTCATCGTGCAGCGTTAGGATGTCATCCGGATAGGATAAAAGAAATTATCCTTTCTCACGTCAATGCTGCTTATTTATGGCATTCACCTTAGCCCCGTGAGACCGGATGCACAAGTATAAGTTCCTTTGAATGAACCTGAAGGTAATATCAAATAGTCACGATAAGTCAGTGAATTTATTGAGTTTTTTTCGGCTAAAGGTAGAATGCTATTGTTCTCCCCATAGTTTAACCGGATAAAACTGCCGCCTCCTAAGCGGCTGCTCCAGGTTCGAGTCCTGGTGGGGAGACCATTCTTTCTGTATTAATTCCCTGAAAAAACTGCACCCTCTACTCAATGGCTAAGCGGCAGGTTCGAGTCCTTGTGGGGAGTCCATCCTTCAAGCACAGTTTTTGTCTTAAAACGGCATCCTCTGCTCAATGGCTATATGCAGTGAGCTATACACAATCAACGACACATTCGGTTTTAAACACACAACACCTTAGGTAATGAACCCCAGTTGGTTGTGTATGCGGGTGAGGTATAGTTTTGTCGCATGGCCCACTTTTGATGAATACCTTCTGCACCGAAAAAAACGGTATTTCTGCCCCATCGTCCATTGGTTTTATCCAGTATGGCCATCAGCATATCGCTGTGTGCGTGTTGTTCCTGAGAAAACAGATCGTACTGATAATGTTGGCGGTCTCGCACATCTAACAAGCCCACTCCTGCTTTCATAAAGCGGTAGCCTTTTTTATACATGTTCTTTATAGCGCCTTGAGCGTAGTGAGAAATCATGCGTGTATCATTGGTTGGGTACGGCAGTTTAACCGTCATGCTGTTTGAATAATAATGAGGCTGCCATGGGGAAGTATGCAAAAAAACATGAATGGCTGGTGTCAGACTATTTTGTTTACGTAACTTTTGCGCCGCCCTGCCTGCATATACCGCAATGGCTTGTTGTATGGGCTCTAGCTCCGTGAGTTTTTCGCCAAATGAGCGAGTGCAATAAATTTGCTTTTTAGGCTGTGGAATTTCTTCTAGTTCGAAACAAGGGGTTCCGTTGAGTTCGCAAATTAAACGCTCAACATTCACATTTAAACGTCGCCTTAGGGTTTTTGCATTGGCAGTCGCCAAATCAAACGCGGTGTGTATGTCAAATTCTTTCAAATGAGCGGCGAGGCGATTACCAATGCCCCAGACCTTATTAACAGGTGTGCGCTTTTGCATCCATTGCCATTTTTCAGGTGCATCCATCACACACACGCCGTTGAGCTTGGAAATGTTTTTAGCCGCGCGATTGGCCAGTTTGGATAAGGTTTTCGTCGGCGCAATACCTACACCCACAGGCATGCGTATATTCTGCCAAAGGGTGGTTTTAATGTTTTGCCCTATGTTATTTAAATCAAAATGTTTCATGCCGTGAAACGACAAAAACATTTCGTCAATGGAATACACCTCAACATGGGGTGAGAACTCACTTAGGGTATGCATCACCCGTTGGCTAATATCACCATAAAGGGGGTAATTGGAACTGAATATGGCCACGTTATTTTGTTTAAGCAGGCCCTCTACTTCATGGAAGGCTTTCAAATCAGGAATGCCCAGTGCTTTCGCCTCTTTGCTGCGGGCCACTACAAAGCCATCGTTGTTAGAAAGCACCACAACGGGCTTGCCTCTAAGCTCAGGGCGAAAGATTTGCTCACAGCTGGCGTAGCAAGAGTTGCAATCCACTAGGGCAAACACGGCCAACCTCGGTGCGCGCGTATGGAAAACGGAATCACCCCTTCAATGCACACTTCCAATTCGTCCGGTATCGAGATAGCTGTTTCGCTTGGGCTGGTGGCAAGCAATCGATTATGCTGTAAATCCAACACCTTACAGGTTAACTCCCCTTCGACTAAAGCCACCACGACATCCCCATGGCGCGGCTGCAAGGCACGATCCACCAGCAGCAAGTCGCCATCAAATATGCCTATGGCTTCTTGGCAGCTACCCTTAGCCCATACCATATAGGTAGCCGACGGGTGCTGGATTAATAACTCGTCCAGACTTAAGGTGTCTTCTAGGTAGTCATCAGCAGGGCTTTCAAACCCGCTAGCTGAAACAAATTGGCGATAAATCGGTATTTTCATGATAAATTAACTGTATATATATACAGTTAATTTAATCCATAAACAGGAGAAGATCAATGTGCGGTCGATTCAATTACGTTATAAGCGACGGCATGGTGAGCTTATTGGATGAATTTGGCGTGACGGTTTCTGGCACAACTCGATATAACCTAGCACCGACCGAATCCGTTCCTATCATTCGCCAAGTTTCAGGCCTAAATCAGCTATTAGAGGCCAGATGGTGGTTAGTGCCTAGCTGGTCTGATGGACCCAGTAACCAGTTCGCCATGTTTAACGCCCGAGCCGAAAATCTAGATACCAGCCGAGCATTTAAAGAGCCCTTCCAACATAAACGGTGTTTGATTCCGGCCAGCAGTTACATTGAATGGAAAACTGAGCACAAACAAAAACATGCCTACGAAATTTTCTCTGATGT
>Ga0181590_10003535_pt1 | contig 13050 bp, 5 predicted proteins | sample 071ome_34_FD_132446 | JGI IMG/M metagenome (GOLD analysis project Ga0181590, IMG submission 132446) | Coastal salt marsh microbial communities from the Groves Creek Marsh, Skidaway Island, Georgia - 071411BT metaG (megahit assembly) | ecosystem: Environmental > Aquatic > Marine > Intertidal zone... | reverse complement strand
CACATGGGGTTATGGCACGAACTTTTCATGCATGTCTTTGTTGAAAAGCAAGAGCAATTTGAATGTCATGCATTATTTACGTTTTTTGATTTGTATGATGATATCGCATTTTTTATTGTGTTGTATGCCTATGCGAAAGATGCAATAAAAAAAGGATATTATCAAGAAGCTTATGATATTGTTTATCCAACATTACAAACACTGATTCATAATGACTTACAAAAGTTTTTATGGCATGTATTGCTCTCAGAAATTGGGGTTCATACGCATAAAGACTACTTATTATTTCATCATAGTGAAAAAGTATATGAACTTTCATTAAATTTTCGAATTTATGATACAATTAATCAGGTTAAACATTATATGGACAGACGTAGAGAAATGACATCCATGCAGCCAAATATGCAATCACTTGATGTCATTTCTAAACAGTATGTCAGTTATTATTTACAAACATATCATCTTGAATCTTTTGAATTAACGCAAGATATCATTTCAGTAATATTAGCGTATTTGAAACATGACGATCGTTTTGAAGATGCAATGGCTTTATTTAATAATGATGAGCATATCGTGATTCAATATTTTAAAATATTGGCATATGATCATCATGAGTATACTGAAGATTTTTTTAAAACGTATGTATTAAAACAATCTTTAATGAAATATGATTATGTGACCTTGCATTTTCTTCATCACGAAGCGTATCAATTTTTTAATAAATTAAATTATTATAAAGATGCTGCAAGGACATTTAAACAATTTTATTTATATAGTCAACAAATGATGCGACGTTAGTTTAAAACTCAAGACGATTGAAGGACAATTATATGAGACTCAAACAATTAATCAAATTAGGAAAAGGATTGTATCATTATATCCTTATCGCAATCGTCTTATTAATATTTAGTAGAATCACCTATTCAATGATTCCTCTTTTTACGCAATACGTGTTAAAGAGATTACTCGAACAACCCGGTATCGGAACAACTTTAGAAGCCTATAACCAAGTCAATTTACCTGCATTTTTTATCAGGTTTTTTGAATCTGCACCCTCATTTTTAGATGAAATTGTATATGTCGCAGGTGTTCTAATAAGCTTACAAATCATACGTTTTTTATTTCGGTTTATTGAACTTTCAATACGGGGTTATGTGAGACATTCAATGGGGCAAAATTTGCGTTTAACCATGTATGAACACATACAAAAATTACCATATAAATTCCACAATAATACGGATTCAGGTGATTTGATTCAACGCTCAACATCCGATATTGAAACATCTGTGAACTTTTTATCAAGAACACTCATGGATATCATATTTCTAGCATCTACGCTTGTATTTGGTGCTTATCAATTATATTTTTTAAACCCGTTATTAACATTCATTTTACTATCCATCATCCCTTTTGTTGGTATTGCATCTGTTATTTATTTCAGAAAAAACGATAAGATGTATCATGATGTTGAAGAAGCAGAATCTAAAATGATGACAGTGATTCAAGAAAATCTGTCAAGTGCTCGTATTGTACGTGCATTTGGAAATGAAGCATATGAAATTGAAAAATTGCGTGAAAAAAATGATCACCACAGACATATGCGATTACGTACTGGTAAAATCGTTTCTAAGTTTTGGGGAACTATGGATTTTATTGGTATTTCTCAATATGTACTCGTGATTGTTTTAGGCATTTATTTTATGAATCAAAACCAAATGGACGCAGCGCAAATTGCTGCTGCATTAGGTTTGGTTGGGATGTTAATTTGGCCAATAAGAGGGTTAGGTCATATATTAAATGATTATGCAAAAGCACTTGCTGCATCCAAACGTATTTATGACATCTTAAATTTAGAAACAGAATATGTTAAAAACGGAACATTGACACCAGAGATCAAAGGGCACATTATTTTTGAAAATGTTTCTTTTAAATTTGATGATACAGAAAATAATTTGTTTAAAAATTTAAGTTTTGAAATTTTGCCAGGTGAGACGGTAGCATTTATTGGTCGAACGGGTAGCGGAAAATCTACGCTGATGAATATGCTCATGCGGATGTATGAATATCTTGATGGGCACATTTATATCGATGGTGTTGAATTAAGAGAAATCGAGAAAAATTATTTGCGTTCTCATTTAGGCGTTGTCTTACAAGAACCATTTTTGTTTTCAAAAACTGTGTATGATAATATTGCCATTGCAAATAGAAAAGCAGATCGCTCTAAAATAATGATGGCAGCACAAGCAGCATCATTAGAAAAAGACATTAAAACCTTCCAACAAGGTTATGATACAGTTGTTGGGGAAAAAGGAACAACACTCTCTGGTGGACAAAAACAACGTGTAGCCATTGCACGTGTTTTAGTTTCTGAAAAACCAATTTTGATTTTTGATGATGCATTATCAGCAGTGGATACACAAACAGATTTAATGATACGAGAAGCATTATCCAATATGAATGACAAAACAACCACGCTTATTATTACACACCGTATGACAACAGCCAAAGAAGCAGATAAAATTATTGTTATTGAAGATGGTATCGTTCAAGCTGTAGGCAACCATCAAACACTTTCTAAACAAAAAGGACTTTATCAAGATCTTTGGAATATTCAAGGGAAACTTGAAGAAGAATTCCTAAAAACCATAGAAGAGGGGGGACACAATGATGCAAGATGAATTTGACGGATTAAAAAAAGTCCAACTTTCTACATGGAAACGTGTTATTGATATCGTCTTTCAAAATAAAAAGCATCTTTTTAGATTAGGGCTTTTTATGGCCGGGATTACAACACTTGATATCATATTTCCTCAACTTAATAGATATGCGATCGACGTCTTTTTTATTGAAAGAAATATGTCTACACTGATCCCATTTATTGTGATTTCGATTTTTGTTGCTTTAGGATTTGGTTTCCTTGTTTGGGCATTTATTAAACAAGCCATATACATAGAAGCAACAGTTTCACATGAGTTAAGAAGACAAGCATTTCATACATTACAAAAATTATCATTTAGTTATTTTGATAAGACCCCACAAGGTTGGGTAATGGCAAGAATGACATCAGATGCTTCACGATTATCTGAAGTGATTTCATGGGGATTGCTTGATATGTTATGGGCTTTTTTCTCAATGATATTTATTACCGTTGCATTACTTTTAACCAACTTTAGATTAGGGCTCATTATTGTGACGATTATTCCAATCATGGTGATCGTTTCACAATTTTTTAGAAAGAAAATTCTAACTCAAGAACGTCTTTCTAAAAAACATAATTCTCATGTGACCGCACAATTTAGTGAGGCATTTTTAGGCGCTAAAACAACAAAAAGTCTTGTGATTGAAACTGAAAACTTCACGGATTTTTATCAATCCACAGGTAAACTTAAACGTGCAGGGATTCGCTCTATTATGCTATCGGCGATGTACACATCTCTGTTACTGATCATCGCGTATATTGCAGTTTCTGTCACAATGGTAACAGGAAGTATCGCTGTATTAGATCAAATCATTACTGTCGGGACGTTACAACTCATCATTGCTTATACGATTAACTTTTTTGAACCGATGCTTGTGATTTCAGAAAAAATTGCTGATCTTCAAAATGCACAAGCCTCAGCAGAACGCATTGTGGAACTAATTGAAACAAAACCAGAAATTATCGATCGAAAAGATGTTGAAGACACATATGGCACATTACTTGAAACTAAAAAAGAAGCTTGGGAATTGATTCAAGGGGATGTAAATTTCAACAATATTTCATTTTATTATAAACAAGATGAAATCATATTAGATCAATTTAAATTGAAAGTTAAAGCGGGACAAAGTGTTGCACTTGTGGGACATACAGGTTCAGGAAAAACCACCCTCATTAATTTATTATCAAGGTTTTATGAACCCACCAGTGGTGTCATTGAAATTGATGGCAAAGATTATAAAGATCGAAGTCTTCAATGGCTCCATCAACAACTTGGATATGTTTTACAAAGTCCACAACTATTTTCAACTACCATTAAAGAAAATATTCGATATGGCAAGTTAGATGCCACAGATGAAGATGTGATTCAAGCATCTAAAGCGATTGGATTACATCCGTTTATTATGTCATTAGAAAAAGGATATGATAGTGAAGTTGGAGAAGGTGGAAATTTATTATCGATTGGACAAAAACAATTGATATCGTTTGCAAGAGCACTTATTGCAAATCCTAGAATATTGATTTTAGATGAAGCAACGTCTTCAATTGATTCAGAATCCGAACTTATGATTCAAGAGGCAACCAAAACGGTCTTGAAAAATAGAACTAGTTTTATCGTTGCTCACCGTTTATCAACAATTGTTGAAGCAGATATGATTATTATGTTAGAAATGGGTAAGATCATAGAAAAAGGAACGCATCAAGAACTCATTGCAAAAAAAGGACATTACTATCAACTATATAAAAATCAATTTTTTAGTCAAAAAGGACTGATCGAAGATTGGTTAAAAAAATAAAGTAAAAAAACATGCATAATCCTAATATGAGATAAGGAGTCAGCATGTTTTTTTTATTGATAAGTTTGTTATTGAGTCCATCACCACAAGTAACATTTGAATTTCATCATACCGTTGTTGAGATGCCTTTAGGCGCAAACCCTTATGATTATGTTGAACTTCCACATGCAAAAGTTTTTGTAGATGGTGTTGAAGATACTGATGCTCGTGTGATTTATGAACGTGGTGTTGAACGTACATTTTTATCCGTGTTACATACAAAAGAAGTAAAATCATTTTTTATTAAATATCGTGTGCATGCACCAGAGTATGATTTAACAGAAACCATTACAATACGATTTAATGTGTATGATGATATTCCACCTGCGATTACATTACGTCAACCTCTTATTTTTGAGGTAGATACCCAAATCCATTTCTTAGAAATGTTTCAATTTTCAGATAATTATGATGATGTTGAGGACTTAGATATCTATATTTTTGATGCAAACATTAATGTCAATCAAGTTGGAATTTATACATTGACTGTCCATGCTAAAGATCAATCGAATAACGAAACGATTCAACAGTTTTTAGTTGAGTTGAAAGACTTCATTGCACCTTCAATTGACCTTTTTAAAGAGATTCAAATTGAAGTGTATGAACAATTAAATATTTTTGAATTTATCAAAGTCAATGATAATCATGATCAAAATCTCCTTGTTAATACGATCACTGATGATGTTGACTTTGATACTTTGGGGACATATGACATACGTATTTGTGTTTCAGATCAAAGTATGAATACAACATGTATGGATTCCAAAATAGATGTGATGGATACCACATCTCCTGAAATTCAAGTGGTTACATACACACCAATCATTGAAGTACATACGATCTTTGATCAACATGATTTCTATCAATTCATTGTCGACGTATATGATAATTATGATGCGTTAATCATTCAAGATATTGAAGTTCAAACAGATATTCGACTCGATATTATTGGTCATTATTACATTACTTATAATATTTCAGACACATCATTTAATAATACTGTAGTGAGACTTAAAGTTGAAGTAAAAGATACCATCGCACCTATTGTAATATTAAAAGAACCTCTCATGATAGATGTTTTTAGTAGTTTGAAACCATGGTCATTATATTTCACCATACAAGATAATCACGATGATGAAACACGTTTAAATATCCGTTTTGAATCTGATGTGGATACATCTATTTTAGGAACATATACACTAGAAGTTCGTGTGAAAGATGGATCAAAAAATGAAGCAAATTATCTTTTTTTTGTTGAAGTGATAGATCGTGTCGCACCAGAAATGACATTGGATGATGCCATCATTATTACGAATTTTATGCAACCAAATTATCCCTCTATTATTCCTATTCAAGATAATTATGATCCCTTTAATATGCTTTCAATTCAAATTCATGATGCCCATGTTGACTATAATACGATTGGTTCTTATGTCATTGAAATCATCATTTCTGATCTAAGTTTAAATGTGACCTCACGGCTTATTGATATTTTCATTATTGATATTTTGCCTCCTGAGATTATTTTAACGACAGAGCAAATAGACGTTGATGTTCAAGTTCAAGAATTGAATTATAAATCAATGATTAGAGAAGTGAAAGATAATATCACACCACTTGAAATTGAAGATGTTTATATCACGTCCAATGTTGTGTTTGGTAAGGTCGGAGCTTATGATGTTTTTTACCGTGTAAAGGATGCATCATTGTCTGAAACAGTTGTGACATTGAAGGTACAAATAGATGTATTGATAGAACCACACATTCAATCACATGACGTGACCTTTCAATTAAATGAAGACATCAATTTAGATTTAGGTATCTCGTATAATGCAAAAGACATTTCACATGTACACATGTTATATGATGATCGTATATTCAGTGAAGCAGGACTATATGAAGTGGTATATATCGTTTATGATGATGCAGGAAATCATTATATCGCAACGAGCTTTATCACGATTGAAGACACATCACTTCAATCATTATTTCAAGGGTATACACCCATGATTTCAATACTTATTTTAGGTGTTGTAATAAGCATATTTCTTAAGAAGTTTTTATCAGTTGATAGCTTTGACAAACATCATCAATTCATTTATAATGAAACCACCGAACACACACAGGAGAATTAAATCATGGCAGATGTATTAATGGTCTATTGGAGCGGTACAGGGAATACCGAGATGATGGCTGAAAAAATCAAAGAAGGTTTAGAAAACGAAGGCTTAGATGTTGAAATGGCGATGGTAGATGAAATAACACCTGCTGATGTTGAACATTATCAAAAATTAGTTTTTGGATGCCCTTCCATGGGTGAAGAAGAACTTGAAGAAACTGAATTTGAACCATTTTTTGAAGATATTACTCATTTGCTCAAAGATAAGCACGTTGCCTTATTTGGTTCATTTGGTTGGGGTGAGGGCGAATGGATGAAATTATGGGAAGCACGTGTAAAAGATGCAGGTGCGCATCTTTTTCGTGATGGACTCAAAGTAAATTACACGCCTACAGATGAAGATGAAGAAGCATGTGTTGCATTTGGTGAGGCATTTGCTAAAATATAAATAAGTGCACAGCACTTTTTTATTATGGAGAAAGTATTTGGGATATATCGGTATTCAGAGTGTCTATACATTTTTAAAAAGTACACTCACAATTGAATCAATCATCCAGGCATCTAAACAAAGACAACATACATCTGTGATTCTAACAGATGAACATTTGCATGGTATGTTGTCTTTTTTTGAATTATCAAAACAACAAAATTTAAAGCCTATTTTTACTCAGATGATAACGATTATAAAAGAGGATCATAAATATGACGTCATCATCGGAATTATGACTCAAAAAGGATATCGTAATTTAATTCAAATTAACAAGCGTATTTCTAATCAAATGCTTGAATACGATATTTTAATTGAGTACCAAGAAGGTCTTAGTATTACGTTATATAGACTTTTAGAAATCTATGATTCTCAAACATATATGTCTCAGTGTTTTGAGTTTATAAAACCCTTTGATACAACCTTTATCGGTATCTCTTTTCAAACATTAGAAGATGATGCATTTTATACAACGACACATGAAAAATTAAGTGTACAAACACACAAACCTTCAGTACACATACACTTAACAAAACATTTAAATGATACAGATAGAAAAGTACTTGATCATGTGTATCAAATTGGTGGTCAAGAGGTGTTAACAGGTAAGTATCATTTTTTAAATTTAGACGCACTAAATGATATGTATCTCTCGAATCCTAAATTAAAAGCTGGGATGCAAATTTATGAAGAGATACATCAATTTGAACTTTCTTTTCCAACCTTTCATTTGCCACAAATTCCCCTTCAAGAAGGTGTAACATCACGTGCTTTTTTAATATCACTTGCACAAGTTGGATTAGAAAAACGATTGAAAAATCAAAAAAATATGGATATACAAAAATATCAACAAAGATTAGCATATGAATTAAAGGTCATTCAAGACCTTGGATTTGAAGATTATTTTCTTGTTGTTTATGACATTATTAAATATGCTAAAATACATGATATTTATGTTGGACCAGGTAGGGGAAGTGTTGCCGGGTCTTTAGTTGCCTTTGTCTTAGGGATTACGGATGTGGATCCTATTAAGTATGATTTACTTTTTGAACGTTTTTTAAATCCAGAAAGAAAAACGATGCCTGATATCGACATGGATTTTCCTGATGATAAAAGAGATGAAGTCATTATGTATGCAAAATCTCGATTTGGGGAAAAGCATATCGCGTCCATCGTGACATATCAAACTTTTGGAAAAAAATCAGCAATTAGAGATTTAGCAAAATTATTTAAGTTCAATACGACCCGTACAAAATATTTAACGGAATCTATTTTAAAAGAAAAAATAGACACACAAGATCAAGAAATGATGCACTTAAATGAAGCTGTCAAACAATTAGAAGGCATCCCTAGACAAACTGGAACGCATGCTGCAGGTGTCATTTTATCTAAAGAACCACTCGATGCCTTTATTCCATTAACTGAGGGGCCTTATTCATTTTTTCAAACGCAATTTGAAGCAAAAGAATTAGAATCTATTGGTCTTCTTAAAATGGATTTTCTAGGCATTAGAAATTTAAAAATTATCGATGATGTCGTCAAAGAAATTCAAAAGCAAGATGCAGAATTTCGTATGTCAAAAATACCGTTAGATGATAAAAAAACGTTTGAATTGTTGTCATCTGCTTCCACAGATGGTATTTTTCAATTAGAGTCACAAGGTATGAGGCAAGTTTTAAGAAAATTAAAGCCAGATCAATTTGAAGACATCATTGCGCTTCTAGCATTGTATAGACCAGGCCCGATGGCATTTATCGATACTTATATCGAAAGAAGACATGGGAAAACATTTGAACATATGCATCCTTCGTTTGAGCCATATTTAAAGTCAACCTATGGCATTATTGTGTATCAAGAACAAATTATGCAAATCGCGCAATCGTTTGCAGGGTATAGTTTATCTGAAGCAGATTTATTGCGTCGTGGTATTTCTAAAAAAGATGAAGCATTACTCAAAAGTGAATCTGAAAGATTTATTTCAAAAGCAATTAAGCATGGACAAAAAGCACATGATGCAAAAGAAGTCTATGATCTCATCGTTCGTTTTTCCGATTATGGTTTTAATAGAAGTCATAGTGTTTCTTATGCACTTGTGGCATATCAAATGGCCTATTTAAAAGCAAATTATTATGTGTATTTTATGCAAGCACTTCTAAATTCAGTTATCGGAAGTGAAAAAGCCATTGATAACTACAACAAAGATTTACATAAAAATGGCATTCAACTTTTACCACCAAATATCAAATTGAGTCACGATCAATTTGAAGTGATTTCTATGAAAGAAATACGTGCCCCTTTATCGATCGTGAAGTCTATCGGCATGAAAACAGTCAATCAAATGATAAGTGACCGAGCGCAATATACTCTAAATACTTGGCAAGACATCAAAACATGGCTCAAAAATCATGTATCAGAAAGACAACTTACACAGTTAATTCATGCGGGATGCTTTGATGAATTAAATATAAACAGACGCTCACTCATTGAAAATAGTACATTTTCAGATATTGAGTATGCCATGTATTTAGATCAAATGACAATGACATCATTTGAAGAATACGATGATGATACACTTTCTGAATTGGAAAGAGAGGCATTAGGGTTTAATTTAACGTATGATTTAGCGTCACAAATAAGAAAGATTCAAACATGCTTTATTGATGCAATTACAGAGCGTGCAAATGTGATCATTAGAATTCAACAGATCAAAACGATTCAAACAAAGCATCAAGAAACAATGGCTTTTATTACATGTCATGATGGTCAACAAACGTTTGAAGTTACGGTTTTCCCTAAAGTCTATCAAAAATATCAATCTATTTTGATGCAAGGAATATTTGAAGCCAATATTCAAAAACAAGCATACAAAGAAAAAACTTCATATATTGGCAACGCTTTCAAGCGATTTGAGAAAAATATAAAATCTTAGTAAAAAAAATATCAAAATATAAAAAAAATCAGTAAAATATGTTAAAATTAAATACGATTAACATTTGCGTAATTTAAGACGCGCACACATGCGTGAGGAAAGGTAGGCGTTTATGCAATTATTTCAATGGGGAGTGATCATCCTATTTGCAGTATTACATTTTGCTCTTGGGTATTTTAGAGGGGCTGCAAAATCAGGATATTTCACACTCGTAAACATATTATTATCATTCATTATTTTGTGGATTGTATCCGGTGTATCCGTTGCAAATTCATTACCACAAGCAGATTTAATCGCTCAAATTGAAGCGAATTTATCTGGTAATGTATCTGCTGAGGTACTCTCATACTTAACACGAATAGAAGTAATTAACTTACTTTATGGACTTGTCGACGTATTCGTAAGAATTGTTACATTCTTAGTGTTATACACTGTTGTACGTTGGTTTTTATCTTTTGTAGGATTTGGTTTACTCTACAAATATGTACTAGAAAAACACGTTCAAAAAGTGTTTAAAGTTGAAAAAGTAATGTTTACAACTGAAAAAGATAAAGAAAATGATGGTGCAGAAACCATTAAAGATCCGGTTGTACATGCGAAAGTCATTAAAAAATCTACAGATCGTTTAATCGGTGGTGCTTTTGGTGCTGTTCGTGGATTTATTACAGCAATTTTCTTATTGTTGCCACTTGTCGTATTAGCATCTACAACTAATAACTTAGATTTTGAATCAAATGGAGATGTTTTAGGTGAAACCAACTTAAATGAAGTGATTGCACCGCTACAAGTAACACCTGTATTTTCCGGTTTACAAAATTCTTTATTTGACTGGGCATTTGAAACAGATTTAACTGAATCACAAGTATTTAACTTACGTGATGAGCTAAATAACGTAACTGCGATTGCACAACGTGCATATGACGCTGGGTTCTTATCAGAAAACTTTGATGTGAATGCATTAGGTTCAGAAGATGCACAAGCAGTGAAAGATATTTTAGGACTTGTTGGTGATTCAGATGTATTAATTGCCTTTTTAGAAGTCGGCTCTGATTTAGCAGCAGACGGATTACTTGAAGAACTTACTGGTTTAGAATTATCTGATGGTGCAGCAACACAAGCAGCACTTGCAGAATTAAAAGCAGTGGATTGGAAATTAGAACTTGCAGCATTAGGTCTCATTTTTGAGAAACTCACTGAAGTAGGTTCACTAGAAGAAATTGGTGCATTACTTGAAGATACAAACAATTTAGCATCACTTACAGAAGCAGAAGTAACAGCACTTACAGATGTTTTAAGAGCAGTTGCTGACTTACAACTCATTAAAGTTGCGAATGTCGGTGTTGAATACGTCTTAGAACTTGAAGATGTTCAAGCAAACATTGAGTGGTTACCGGTTGCTGAACGTGAAACTTATTTAAAAGAGGCACTTGCAGAAGTCCTCAATGATACAGAATTTTTCTATGGTGAAAATGGTGATCTTTATAATTTAGCAGACTTATTAGAAGTTGTTCTTGCAGATTATGGTACATTTAGTGTCGCACAACTACTTGAAGAAGATCCAGTTGATGCACTTTTAACTGAAGATGGTGAAGATTTCTTAAATGCAACATTAGATGAAGTGACGCAAGTCGAACTTGTCTCTGCGTTGTTACCAACTGCTGTTGACTTTGCTTTATACAGTGCATTTGACGCAGATGTTGCAGCAGAGTTAGATGAAGCTCTAAATGACACTGTAGATAACTTAGATTTTGATGCTGAATTTGATACATTTGGTCAAATCTTTGGTGCACTTGTTACCTTAACAGCAAATGAATTGCTTGCTGGAAACGAAGAAGTCATTGCATTTGTAGATAGAGTTGCTCAAAACAATTTACCAACGGTACGCCTACTCGTTGGCTATGTATTTGATGATTCTGTATTAGTCAATGCAGCACTCAATGAAGCAGCACCAGTATTACTAGATGCCTTTGTTGAAGATCAAGATACAAAAAATTTACTAGATACGTTATTATTTGATGAAAATGGATTAACGATTGATTTAGGTCAAGAACTTAATACATTACTCGACGTCTTAGAAGATGTTTACGGATTTGCAACCTTACAAGATGTATTAGACTTAACGAATGGAAATGCGGATGCTGTTGTCTTCTTAGATTCAGTTTTTGCAGATGCAACTGAAGCTGCTGCATTAAGAAGTGCACTCAACACGTTATTAGCAGACTCTCAACTCATTGAACAAGTTGGTAATAACTTTGAAGCAGTATTACCGTATCTTGTAGAAGATGAAAATACGCGTACATTGTTAGAAACATTACTCGCAGACAATAATGGTGCACTTGCATTAGATTTAGCTGCTGAAGTAGATACACTATTAGATGTCTTAGAAGTAACATATGGATTTACAACGTTAGAAGGATTACTAGGCGCTACTGAAGGACTTGATTTAAGAGGATCTGCAAACTTAGGATACGCGTTTGGTTCACTTGCACCTGAAGACTTTGCTGCATTAGTAACTGCAGTGAAAGACTTACAACTTGTAGGTGCGTTAAATCAAGAGAACACTGAAAGTTTACTTGCCTTCTTAGGTGCTGAAAATGTTTATGTACCTGCAACATTTGATGCAGGACTAGAATTAGAATACCTACTTAATCTTGTATACGGATTATCCTTTTACTTACATGAAAATATGGAACCCGGATTAACTCCGATTGAAGATGTGGATTTCACAGAGTTATTATTAAGTGATGCACTTGCAGGGTTATTACTTGTTCAAGAAGGTACACCAAACTCACAACTGATCGTACCAAATATTGCGTATTCAATTGAAACTGCACTCATTGATGCAGGTTTAAATGAAACGATTATTGTTCCTGAGGTGTTACTTGCATCCAGTCCAGAAAGTGCAGCATGGTTAGCAGAATACAATGTATTAGTCACGTTATTATTAACGGTTGCTGAACTTGCTTCTAACTACTATGAACT
>Ga0181590_10003534_pt1 | contig 13052 bp, 9 predicted proteins | sample 071ome_34_FD_132446 | JGI IMG/M metagenome (GOLD analysis project Ga0181590, IMG submission 132446) | Coastal salt marsh microbial communities from the Groves Creek Marsh, Skidaway Island, Georgia - 071411BT metaG (megahit assembly) | ecosystem: Environmental > Aquatic > Marine > Intertidal zone... | reverse complement strand
TCACAGAACACCATGAACTTTCGTTCCCATAATGATCTATAGATAACACGAGTTGGATTGCCACGATACTTGCCAGGATTGATTGGTTTATACAATCCAGAGTATGCCATAAATATAGTTGGTCCAACATAGGTATTTAGCGTGTCAGCAGTAGATATCAAAACTTTTATCGAGTCTATATCGAAACAGGGGAGTGTATCGCTTTCCAATACTTATGATGTACACTTTCAATTTCCATCAGAAGCTGCATATTTGCAGTCAGCATTGTCAAAGTATTCTGAAGGTTCTGCAGAAACATCGATGTTAAAACTACTATGTGATGAAGCGCAACTTCCTAATGTTGGTACATCTACTGGCAATATAACTGGTCGTTACACAGGATCTGGTACTGCTTCTTACGCACACACAAAAGTATATAATGAATTTCAGTTGGGGTGGATGTTAGATGCTAAAGCATACCCCTTAAAATTTCTAACTGCTTGGCATGATTTTATCTTCAATGATGTCTCAAATACAATCACTGATAAGGATGGCAATGTTGTGAATATTTTCACAGATCTTCTTCTCAGTTCTCAGAGTCTTGAAACACATCGAGGTCAAATTAAACCAAAGAAAAAGAATAGGACAACTAAAGTTTTGTTTCCAGATCAGTATCAATGTGATATAATTATTACCAAAACAGAGAAGACAGTGAAGTCTGAAGGAGCTCGATTAGACAGACCATCTATATCATATTTTATGGAGAGGTGCTATCCAATTGCTATCGATGCTGTACCCCTGTCGTATGGTTCATCACAAATCACAAAGGTGACAGCACAGTTTCAATACTCTAGACATCATACTTTCTTCAACGATACTAAAGTTACATCAGACTAATTCAAAATTGACTTTTCGATTCCATAAAACTGGGAAAATTTTTTCCGCCAATTTTTGACTAAAAAAGTCGATCTAAATATAAACATGAAATGAGGTAAACATAATGGCTATCCCAAAGGTTGCTCTGCCATCGTTTGAATTAACAGTTCCATCATCCGACAAAAAAATCAAATATAGACCATTTTTAGTCAAAGAAGAAAAACTTCTATTGATTGCTTTGGAAAATAAAGATGAGGACGGAATAGAAAAGGCAGTTAGAGACTTGTTAAAGAATTGCATTTTGACCAGAGGAGTCAAAATCGAAGATTTGGCAACATTTGACTTAGAGTATATTTTCTTGAGAATTCGTGCAGCTTCTATTGGTGAAGAAATCGAGATGAAAGTCACTTGTCTTGATGACAACAAAACAGAGGTAACTGCAAAAATTAATATTAATGATGTTCAGGTTAAATTTCCAGAAGGTCATAATAAGAAAATTATGCTTGATGACGAGACTGGGATTATTATGAAATATCCTGGATTTGACCGTTTTATTGAAGCTTCGATCTCAAACAAAGAATTGAGCACTGACGATGTTTTTGAAATTGTTTCGGAATCGATCGATCAGATTTTTCAAGGAGATGAGGTTTATGATTCTTCAACCACAAGTAAGAAGGAATTTTTGGAGTTTGTAGAAAGTCTCACAAATCAACAATTTGAAAAAATTCAGAATTTCTTCGAAACCGCTCCAAAACTCTCCCATTCGTTTAGTGTGAAAAATCCAAATACTGGAGAAGTTTCAACTTATACGATTGAGGGATTGGCGAGTTTTTTCGGATAGCACTCTTCCAGAATAGTTTGGAAGGGTATTATAAAACCAATTTTGCTCTGATGCAGCATCATAAATATAGCTTGACAGAGATTGAGAATATGATTCCGTGGGAAAGATTGGTTTATACTAGTCTGCTAATTCAATATCTTGATCAAGTAAAACAAGAGCAAGAAAAACAACGATAATGCCATCTGGAACAGCAGCATTACAAGACACCAGGGGATATAAGAATTATCTCGGTGAAGTAGCTTCGGCAATTAAAAACCGAACGATATCTGCTGCAAAGATGGCACGCAAAGAGCGTGCATACGCAGAAGAACAGGCAGAAAAGCAAGATACCTCTCTAGATGAAGCAGGTATAGGTAAAGGATATTTTTTTAAGAGGGCATTAGGTTCCACTTTTGGTGGAGACAAGATTGCTAGGACTAGGGGATACTTTGAGAAGAATCCTCCTGCTGGAAGAGATCCTACTGGCACGAGAGAGTCCAGATTTAGAGCACAATTTGATTATAAAGCGTCAGTAACGCCATTAGAACCTGTCATTCCTCCCCCAAAACCACTTTCTCCGTTTGATTTAGAACAGGCGAGAAAAAAGGTTACGCTGGAAAAGATGCTGGAAAAACCCAGCAAAACAGTAGCGACAGAAGATGGTGAAGCGACACAAGTCATTGATAAGTCGCTCAACAAGCAAGTTGCTGCTTTATTGGGACCTATTGAACTCCAACTTACCAGATTAGCAGGTAAACTTGAGGGAGATCAAGGAAATACCAATAAATTAGCAGGATTAGTATCTAAAAATTCTCAGATACTTGTCAAAGGATTTGACAGTATTGTTGCAGCAATGTCTGCATTCAAGGATGCTATAACAGAGCAGACAGAAACAAAGAAAACCATTGCTAAAGAGCAAGAACAAACTGCTGAGAAGTTGGCAGATAGGCAGAGTGTAGAAGCGGAGCAAATAGTACAGGAACAAATAGATGGTGAAGCAGGGAATGCTGATGTTCTTGGTGGAGATGTAGAAAACGAAGGAAAGAAGAAAGAATCTGGCGGATTGCCTAATTTCTTGAGTCTTAGACACTTTGGTAAATTTGGAAGGGGACTTAAGTTTTTAGCAAATCCTAAGGTGTTGACAGTATTGGCTGCATTAGCAGCGGGTGCTGGATTATCTGCTTTCCTGGGTAAATTTGTTGGCGGACCTAGAGTAAGAGCAGAGGCAGAAAGGGAAAAGATAAACCGCGAAGCGGGTGGAGATCCAGCATATCGTATTCCCGATGCTGGTGGGTCTGGTAGTATGAACAATATGAACAGACAATACACGAACCCAACTGCAATTCCTGGCGATTACGATTATAGGGTTCCTGGTGCCTTGACTGGTGGTGAAACTACAAGAGAAACTCTATTGAGAGTTTCTGAAGGAAATACCCGTGAAAGGGTTACTCCCATGAATAGTAATACTTATGAAATGCAGGCAAAAGCACAATATGAGGTGATGAAGAAAAATCGCTCAGATTATGCGAAATTTTATAGTGCTGGATTGGGTGAGTATTTTGATAGAAGAAATGGATGGAATATATTTGGATCAAAACTACTAGCATTCTTCCAGAAGTTAGATCCCACTAAACTGTTTTCTGGAAATGGAGACGGTAATAATAATCTCGACGATCCATCAATTAGTCGTGATGAAGAAGACTATTTGCTGAGATTGATGATTGCCGAGGCTGGTGGAGAAGGTGAAATTGGAATGGCGGCAGTTGCAAGATCTGTTCTTAATAGGGCGGGTCTAATTCAGAGTGGAGAAGTTCGTCCTGGTATGTTTAATGCCAAGAGTGGTAGTATAACAGATGTCATTCAAGGTGAGGATCAATATCAACCATATGCTCAAGGTAAACTAGACAGAGAATTAACAGCAGAAGAAAAGGAAAGAGCAAAGAAAGCACTTGCTATGGCACGCAATATTGCTAGTCTGCGTGGAAACTTGGAAGCACAAGGTTTAGATGCCGAAAGTGTTAATAGAATTGTAGCATCCACTGGATTCCGTAATTATGATGCTGGAGCTGGAGATGATGCCTCTCAAAGAGTAAATGAAACCGTATTGGGAGCACATACTTTCAATACTGCTGGTAATGCCAAAATGATGACACCGACTAATGTTAGAATGAATAGAAATGTTGGTTTGACGGGTAAGAATACTTTTATTCAAGGAAATACTGGCGAATCTGATGGAGATCATTTTCACATTGGTCCAGAAATAGAATTGTGGAATAAACCAGAAGGAAAAACTGAAGCAATTAAAGGTGCCAAGAAAATTGCTACCAATTTAATGGGTAGAAATATACCATTTACGTTTTCTAATTATTGGGGCACTCATCGTTGGTGGTTTAATGGTAGAGATAAAAAAAGTCCTTCCGAATTGGATCATGCACTTCAGGAAGAACAAAAAGCACACGCCGCTCGCCCTCGCGGCGGATCTTTTGGTGGTATAGACATTGCTGCACCACAAGGAACCTCTATTCCTGGCATTAAAAATGTTAGTGACAGAGGTGATGGATTCGGAATGGCTGGAACTATTTCTGGAACAAGAGCATTTGTCGGTCACGGAAAAACTACTTCTAAGAGTGATGATAGTGTTGCTTTAGCGCCACCAGGAACTCCTCCAAGTGGATTGGAAGAAGCATCTAGAGAAGTGGCATTAAGCAGAGATGTGAGATCAAGAACTCCAACAACTGTAACAATGCCAGAAGTTGCTTCTGCTAATAATAGTCAAGGTGCTACAGAAAACCCAGATTCTGTAGAACATGCAATGAGCAGTTTGACTCCATGGTGGATGTCAACTGCAGGAGCTGGTAGAGCATGAATTACGATTTTTTAGATTCTCAGCAACCATGGTATAAGGGCAGAATCAGTGATGCCCAGTGGGATCGCATGAAGGCGAGGTTGACTGGCGGCAAAGATGCTAGTGGAACAACATATTCTAAAGTTGTCAGTGTAACTTCTCAGGAAGCAGATAATATTATTGCCAATATGAAGAAGGATTCTAGAGGATATCCTCAAATGAATCGTCCAGGTGGTGGGGAACAATATGAAATGATGGAGAAGTATTATAACTTCTTGGTTGACGAATATTTGCAAACATCAGGAACGGCACCTCTCCAGGAAACTAAAGATAAAAAAGAAGTAAAAGAAAAACTTAGAGAGGTTCTTAATAATAAATCAAATGTTCAGGCATTTAAAAAAGCATTAACTCCTAGTGCAACCACTATTGAACCGCCAAAGGTTACTCCTGTACAGGAAATGGTTGCACCCCCTAAACCTGTAGAACCACCTGCACCACCAACTCCAGTACCATCTTTTCCTGCTAGTCCTCCAGCTCAGACTAGTAAGATAGAAGAAAATAAACCAAAAGCAGTAAAACACCAGAAATTAGAGTCTGGTATGTCTACTGTCTTGAAGAGAGTTGAAAAATCTCTTGCTGCAGCAGTTGGCGCTATTGGAAAATATAACGATGATCTTGAGATAAGGTTAGAAAATCAAGGCAATCTCATGATGAGTGGCTTTACTAAAGTCACCAATGTAATTAATTCTACGACCAGAGCTTTACGAGATCAAAGTTCTACTATAGAAAAGATTGCAGAACAACAGAGTAGATTTGAAGAACAGCAATTAGATAGGCAGTCTGTAGAAAGAGAGCAAAAAGAGCAAGAAAGGATTGATGGTTTAGCGGAAAACTCCAGAATCCAAAACTTCAAAAAATCAATGGAGGCGAAGTTAAAGAGTCCTGGTGGAAGTCGCCTTAAAGATTTTTTGGGTCCTGCTAGTGCATTAGGTAGCGGTAAAGGTTTTAAAAAGTTACTTAGAAGAGTGAGAAATCCAAGAAGAACGATGACAGCAATGCGTCGTCTTGCTAGGATGAGACTCAAGAGAGTTCCTTTTGTTGGTAATGCTCTCGCTAGACAGGGTAGTAAGCTTGTTAATTTTGGTTCTAAAGCATTTAGACCAATTGCTTCCCCAATCGGCAAGAAGATTGCTACTAGTATCGCAGGTAAGACAGTCGCAAAAGTAGTTGGTAAAGGTGTAGGTAAGTCTCTTATCAAGAAAGTACCATTATTAGGTGCTGTTGCTGGTGTTGCATTTGGTATTGAAAGAGCAATGAAGGGTGACTGGTTGGGAGCAATTGGTGAAGTCGCTTCTGGCGTTGCATCTACAGTTCCTGGTGTTGGTACTGCTGTATCAACTGGTATTGATGCTGCATTGATTGCTAAGGATGTTGCAGGTGCTGAAGAAGGTGGAATTATTCCTGGTATCGCTTCGTTGCCAGGAAGTAACGGAGAAAATGATAGGGCAAGAAGAGATGCTGGTATTCAAGATCTTACCATAGACTCCTTCAAGGATGAAGAAAAAGCAAAATTTAAATGGCAGTTGAAGAATATAAACAAGTTTGCTTCGATTTATGCTGATGGATATCAAAGATACTTTTCGACTTTTGGGTGGGATAATCTTTTAACTAAACTAAAGGACATTGTTCCAAAACTTTTTTCTAAGTTGATGGAAGGATTGAGAAATATTCCTCGTATCATAACCGATGGAGCTAGGAATCTAACAAGTGGTCTTGGTAATTTGTGGAATAGTCTTTTTGGAAATACACAAAAAGGTCCAGAGTCAAAAGGAGATTATGATGTTATCATTCCTTTAGATCATGTCAAACCTGACATGGCTGGAAAATTCCCAGATAAAGATGATGGAAAAACATTTGAACAATCAAAATCAACTGGTGCCGCTGGTAGAGAAAGAGATCATCAAGATAATGCAGCAAAACTATTGAAAGCAAAATTAGAAGAAAAGGGATATAGAGTAAAGATTGTTGCTCCCGAAGAGTTTAGGTCATATCAATCATATGATAGATATTTGAAGGCAGAGTCAGAAAAAGGTGTTAGATTACTACCATTACACTTTGATGCCGTAACACCAATTGGAACTGGTTTCTTAACAAGAACGAGAGCAGGTGATGCTGAAGATGCTGCATTTGCAGCACCAATTCAAAAAGTATTGACGGAGTTCCAAAAAGCAAACCCAGAATTAGGGGGCATTGGTCAAGATACCAAAGGCAATGCTACAGTTAGTGCTGGTGCTGCTTCTCCAACTGCACTTATTGAATTGGGCGCGATGGTTCAGTGGGAACAAAAATATGGAAAAGATTTTACTACTACATCCAAGTTTGATGAATTGATTACTGGTGTTGCAGAAGGTATTGCGGCAACTACTCCACCACCAGGAAACCCACCAGTAGAACCTCCCGCACCCGAATATTTGAGTGAGTTGAATGAATCAATTTCTTCAACTAACGAAAATCTCAATAGATTGTTCAAAGAATCTACTGGATATGACCTAGATACATACAGAACTCCGCCAGCAATTGCAGGATTGACTCTACCATCTGTTTCTACCACACCTCCTGCAGCAACTGCTAAGTTATCTAATGTTCCAGGAACTAATATGGACGTTTTAGAATTTATGAATTCACTGAGATACGGGAAATAATTAACAATGGCATATCAGCAAACTAGATCTTTTACAATAAGCAGAATTGCCATTTTTGGTAGGAATAATAAGTCATATGATATTACCAAACTTTGCACAAATTTTTATTATATTGAGGACATTCAAAAACCATATCTGCAGGGTGCTTTGAAAGTTATCGATAGTGCAGGACTACTTAATTTACTCCCCATTTCTGGTGGAGAAAAAGTAGAGATAGAATTGGAGGATGGAAATTCTCAACAGCAAGGAGAGAAAATTACATATAACCTCACTGTTTGGAGCGTGAAAGATAGAACTATGAGAGGCAAAGCTCAAGGATATGCACTTGGTTTGATTTCTGAAGAGGCACTAACAAATGAGGTTGCTAGAGTACAAAAGACTCTAAAAGATAAACCAGAAGCTATCATTGACAAATTATTAAAAGAAGATCTTTTGTCTAAAAAAGAATATTTTTCGGAAGAATCGCAATTCTCCGTAATATTCAATGGTGGAAAAAGAAGACCATTTGATATTGGTGGAATCTTAGCACAAAGATCGATTCCGAAAACGGCAACTATTCCAACTTCTACATCTAGTTCCTCATCAACTAGTTCAAATAATGTAACTAATATCAAAGGTAGTGCTGGATATTATTTTTGGGAAAGTAGAAAGGGATTTAATTTTTATTCCGTTGATGGTCTTTTAAAAGAAGATGAAGATAGACCACCATGGGGTCCGTATGTTGAAAGAGTTGCCAATGTTGATGATAGTGATGACAGATTCAAAATCATAAAATGTAACTTTAAATCAGAAATTGATATCCTTACAAATCTGAGGGGTGGTAAATATTCTTCATTGATGGTGTTCTTTAATCCATCAACGGGAAATTATAGCGAGTACAAATATTCTTTGCAAGATTCATATCAAAATATGAGTCATTTGGGTAGTGCTGGTCTATCAAAGGTTCCAGCATCAGAAAAAGAACTTTCGGAATTCCCAACAAAAATTATCTCTGAAATTTTGGATCATGAAACTTGGTTTACAGGTGGGGAGATTGCTTCTATCGACGAAAATGATGGTGGGCAACAACCAACTCCATATGCAGATTGGCAGAAATATTTTTTCGCACAAAGTATTGCAAGATATGAGTCAATGAAAAACCAAGAGTGTGTCATTACTATTCCAGGAAATACATTGATATGTGCTGGCGATAAAATTGATATCGTCCTAAGAAATAAAATCCCAAACGATAAAGAAAAGGAAGAACCAGATGATAACGAAAGCAGTGGTATCTATTTGATCAAAACTGTTACGCATTCGTTCTCCCTTACAACAGGTATTCAGGGAGATTTTACAACAACTTTACAGTTGATCCGTGATTCTTATGGTAAACTGGATACGACATCCGCTCATGATTCGGAATAAATAACAAAAGGAGGTAACTAAACATGGAAAGCATCGAACAACATATTGAAGCAGACAAAGAGGAACTTGCTAATCCTCAACTCTCACCCCAACGCCGTCGTCATATCGAAGGCGAACTAGAAGAATTAGAAGCATACGCAGAGCGTCATCCAGAAGATCATCACGATCCCACATCTCTGGAACTATATTGCGACAACAATCCAAGCGCCCCTGAGTGCTTAGTATATGATGATTGATTAATATGGATAATTTGTTTGCTAGCTCATACATTCCATCACACCGAATTGGTGATGATGGTTTTCAGTGGTGGGTGGGTCAAGTTGAAGAAAGATCTGAAGATGTCCCTGAAGCGAAAGGAAACGCACGCTTCAGGGTTAGAATAGTTGGCGAACATACACAAGATTGTGAAATATTAAAAACAGAAGAATTGCCATGGGCAATAGTGATGTATCCTGTAACGGATCCAGCATCTCAAGGAAATAAAAATGGTGCATCTCTTGGATTGGAAGTTGGATCCTGGGTCATCGGATTCTATATGGATCCATATAGACAAAAACCTATTATCATGGGTTCTATTGGAACTCTTCCTGGAGCAACATTAAAGATATCAGAAGTTTCTGATCCAGGAGAATGCAAACCTTTTAAAACTTTTATTAATCCCAGGATCAATCCATCAATCGATGGATTACCAACCATCGTTAATGAAGATGGAGATGAAGTACAAGCAACTTCTGAATTAACAACAAATGTTGATCCAAACGATGTAAAAACAACAGGAACTAATAGTGCTCCCGTAAAACCAGGACAGAATACAAAAAATGATCCTGCGGGAACTTCTGGAGCAACAAATACAAAAGCACCACAACCACCTCCACCTTCTCGCGTTGCTCAAGATTTAAATGATGTCATTAACGATGAATGTATAGAAGTTGCTGAAAAGTGCGGCAAAGAAGCCAAGATGGAGGAGCATATCAATAACATTCTTGGTGAAATGCTTTATGAGATACAGAGCAGCAACGGAAATCTTGGTGATAGACTTGTCAATCGAATGACTGGCGAAGTTACTAGTGTTACTAATGTCGCTAGAAAATATATTGATAAAGTAATTGCTATTGCACAAAAGTTTGTCGCAAAGGTGAAGGGGTTTGTTATTGAAAAACTTAGAGAAGGTGTCGATTGGTTGGTTGATACTTTACTTCAACAAAATGAAGATGGAAATTCTTTAACACCAGTAACAAAATGGTTCAATGAGCAATTAAAATCTTTGGGATGTTCTATGGAAGATCTTGGAGAAAGACTTGCTGAGTGGTTAACTGACACCATCATGGGATATGTTGAGCAAATTTATCAAATGGCGGCATGTCAATTAGATCTTTTAGTTGGTGGAATTATCAATAAAATTCAATCTCTCATGGATGAGTTGATTGGAAATATTCTTGGACCACTGGAATCAATTCTTGGTGTTATTGCTCAACCGTTGAATCTAATTGGTGGAGCAATCGATTTTGTTCTGGACATATTGGGTATCACTTGCAGCGGTCCTGATACCACATGTGCTGATAAAAGAAAAGAATGTTTTGATGGAGAAGAAGAGGATGAAGAAGACGATGAAGATGATGGTAAATCATTAGATGAACTTCTAGCAGAACTTGATAAAGGAATTGATGATCTCTTCCCCGAGACTGGATCGGACACAAACATTTACACATGTCCAGATGCATATCAAGGAACAACACTGAAGAATACTAGCGTTGGATTTGTTGGTGGTTCAATATCACCTACCAATACTGGACCTACTCCTGGTGGTATTGGAGGTAATACTAATACTCCTCCAGCAACAAGTGTTGTCCTAACAACAAACAATACATTTGTATACAGATGTGATCCAATTTCTGTAAGCGAGGGAAATATCGCAGAATTCTTAATTACCAGAAGTGGTAAGCTAGACGCCCCATCGTCTCTCGAAGTTAAAACTTTAGAGGGAACTGCAACTGCAGATACAGATTATCAATCGTTAGGACCAACAATTGTCCCGTTTGCCATTGGTCAGACACAGGCAACTGTTGAGGTGATGACATATGCAGATACAAACCCATCAGAACCATCTGAAGTATTTTACCTTTTGATTAAGAGTCATACACCACAAAAATCTAGTGGATTCTTCTCTCAAGTTGCGGATAAGACCGTACAGTGTACGATTGAAAATGTTGTATCTAATGCTCCTTTAACACCAGCAACTCCAGGACAACTTCCAGATCCAAATCAAAGTTCAAACCAATCTCCAATCAATATCATTAATAATCTAAATCTTGATACTACTGATACAGGAGACGTAGGAATTCCAACTAATCCATCAGATCCAAATTCTGCAACTTGGCAGTTAAGTGTTGATAAACCACAGGTGGATGAGGGTGAATTTGTTACCTTTACTGTAACAACGACCAATGTTGCCGATGGCACTCCATATTACTGGAATATCTTTGGTGCCAATATTACAAATGACGATATATTCGGTGGTGAATTAACTGGGTCTGGAATTATTCAGAATAATCAAGATAAGGTTGTTATTGGAATATCCGAGGATTCTACTATAGAAGGAGAGGAGATATTATTGTTTGCTTTATCTGCAAAGGGATTGGTAAAACAAGTTATAATCAATGCTCAGGTTGAAGTTGATGGTCCAGATCCAAATGAACCAGGACCCGAAGATAATGTTGTCAATCCTGGCAATCCCAAAACTCCAGTCAAAACTATTGCATGTGATCCAATTACGGATGCTAATGGTGCCATCATCAGTATTCCTGTTTGTACTGTTGGTGATCCATGGGTAGAACCGCCATTTGTTTTCATTGGTGGCGAAGGAATTGGAGCAACTGCTCAAGCATTGTTGGATCGTGATGGATACCTAACAGAAATTAGAGTTACCAATGGTGGATATGGTTATAAGAAGAACATACCACAAACAAATGGACTGAGATGTATCATTGATAGTTTCACTATGCTCAGACCAGGAATTGGATACACTAGTGCTCCACAAGTATTTGTCAATGGAAATTCTGACATTGCTGAAGCAGTTATCAATGAAGATGGTTTTGTTATTTCCTTAAAAGTCAAAGATAGGGTAACAACCTTTGATTCAAAACCAGAAGTTATAATTGTTGGTGGAGACGGATATGGTGCTAAATTTATTCCTTCTCTAGTTTGCCTAGATACTAAGGAACTAGAAGTTGCTGGTTCCACTAAGATTGGAACAGGTTCTTATATTGATTGCCCATGACAAATCCAGCACCAAAGGCAACACCATCTAGCGTTGCTCAGTCTACTACACCTAATGAAATTCAAGACCTACAAGATGGGTTTATTTTAAAGACTATAAAAAAGTTTGATAACACTCATCTATATAATCTCTATTTTCCAGATGGAGACCAAGCTTTCTTCAACATTTTTGGTCCCAGTGACGGAAGAATGAGCTTTGACCATAAGGGGAATATTCGTATAAAAGCGGGGGCAAAAACAAAAGAAAGGGGACCAGGAAGCGGTCGTATATGGGTGTCTGGTAATGCCTTGTTATGCAGACAAAGGGGTAAAGGAACATTTTCTTTTCAACATGAGGAAGGTGACCCAAAGAAAGAAGGATTGAGCATCTCATGCACTGGTAATTTCACAGAAGAATCTACTGAGCAGCATACGATTAATGCAAAGACTATTCTTATACAAGCTTCTGATATTACTATTAAGGCAGGATCTAATCTTACTCTACAAGCAGGAGAAGCAGGTGGAGGTACGATTACACTTGCCGCTGGAAGTATTGCAACTAAAGCAGTTAATAAGTCAGAGGAAGTTACGGGAAGAGTAGAAACTATTGGTTCAGCAGAAAAAACAGATGTTCAATATGATCCTAGAGCATCTGTAAATCTTATTTCTACGGGCGCAGTCAATAACAAGATTGTTGGTGATGAGAGTATAACAGTCACTGGTATTTCTCATAAAACCGTTGTTGGCGGTGCGGGACAATTGATTAAAGATAGAACAGCAGCAATTAAATTAGAAGCAGCAGCGGGTAATATCGATATCAAAACACCCGCTATTGTTAATGTCAAAGGTGCTACCATTTTCTTGAATTGATAACCTGACCTTATCATATTCATCGGTTATCCGTATCAAAAACTGGCACAAGGGGGCTTGTTTTTGGCACTCTGCCATGCTAAATTACATCTGTAGCAAATGAGGGAGGTGCCTCAATTACTCGCACCAAACTTACTTGACGCGCTTCTGCTTCATGTGCTATAATCAATCCATGCGGTCGGGACAACCCGATCCATCATCTGCGGGTAACCATTCCGCAAGTAAATTTTCGAGGAAACACAAATGATCAAATCCGCTTTCGCAGCTCTGGCTGCTGCTCCCCTTTTCGCTGGCGCTGCTA
>Ga0181590_10003529_pt1 | contig 13058 bp, 18 predicted proteins | sample 071ome_34_FD_132446 | JGI IMG/M metagenome (GOLD analysis project Ga0181590, IMG submission 132446) | Coastal salt marsh microbial communities from the Groves Creek Marsh, Skidaway Island, Georgia - 071411BT metaG (megahit assembly) | ecosystem: Environmental > Aquatic > Marine > Intertidal... | reverse complement strand
TCGATTACCTTATTAAAGGTATCTTTATTATAAACAGTTTTGGAAATTTTTACGTTCTTAGCCATTCTTCACTACTTTAAAAATGTTATTGTTATCAATTACAATTACACTTCCATTTAAAGTAGTTTTGATTAAAAGCTTGTAGTACCTTTCTGGCTGAAGGGTATCCATGTATACATCAAAATAACTACTAGTGTTGTCAGCGCTTATCTTAGTAAATGTATTATCAAAATCTATAATCATCTCTTGACTAAAATCGTCTTGTATACCCCAGTAAGAAGCTTCTGGTAGTTTGTAGTTTGTTAGGTAGATAGATGAAGTAGAAAATGTTCTAGTCGGATATTTTGGTCTAGCAGATATTCTAAATCTTGTCTTATCAGAATCTGTGTATTCTCCTCTATGATTTTTAATACTTACAGTTGCAATATCAGTATCAAGCTCTGTAAGGGTACTACTATAGGTTGCATCGTCCCATTTTATTTCTAAATAAGGAGGAAATATAGTGTGGGTGTCTGAACCGTAATATTTAAGATTGATACTTGCTGATGTGTAGTTTTCGTAGCCATCTTGTATTTTAAGTAGTAACCCGTTATTATCTATAGAACCGCTGTACATTGCATCAATGATAGATGTAACGTTCATATTAACATCATAGTCTGAACTAAGATTAAATGTTTGACTAGCAGAATAATCTGTTAAGTAATCTCCTCCTAAGGTATCCCATTCAGTTGAATAATCATCTTTAAATTTCCAACTTACTCCTGTTTTATTAGCAGGACTGTCACCTCCTTTACCTGTACCGTTTTTCCAAGAAGAAGAAACAGGGTAAGCAAAAAGGGTGTACGTATCTGGTATTTCTGTAGCGTGGGCAAGTGAAAGGTGTAAGCTTGCACTATAAGAACCTGTAACTTTAGTATCAATACTAGATGTCAATTCAGCTTGGCTAAACTGCACTAAGGTTCGTTTAGTTCTACCTACTAAGTTAATATCGGGATACCCGCCAACCTCTACTACCTCGTCTTTACCTGCATTACCGTAAATACCAGCTACTGTAGGTTCTGACCAGATGTAAGCATCTTTTTCGGGATATATTCTATATACTGCCATTCTATACTGTTGTTACTCTACCTTCTATATCTATATCAGGGTACTTAACTTCAAAGATACAAGGATCATAAGAAGGGTAAACAACTCCTCCTTTAGTAGCACCCTCTGTATCGTAAGCAAATTGAGAGTAATTACCTCCTGCTTTGTTGTTAATCCTAACAGACTTCACTGTCTGCACACCTTTGACTTGGTCTAAGGCTGTAAATACATTTGATATGTTGATAGGTTGATTTATATTTCTTCTTGTTGTAGCAAAATATTCTTTAAGCCTGTTAGTACAGTTTAATAGTACATCTCTAGAAGCATAATTAGGTAGTGTTAGTACCTCAAACTTAACTCCTATATTAACTACAAATGCATCTTTAATATCTATAGCATCCGTTATCATCATATACTCAGTAAGATATGTCTTGAGATTATTTTTCAATGATGTAGGTGCTGTAATTAGTTTGCCGCTGTTATCATAAGCTAAGACATACATTGATAATGCTAAAGGGTTAGTCTCTAACATACTTGTTCTGTTTTGACTAAACTCCTTAGTTACGTATGCTTTAGCTATAGAACCAAACTGAGGCGGGAGTGATAATGCTCTTACTGTATAGTCCGCGGTAGTAACAGCTCTCTTCTGTTCAGAGAATGCTTTCAGTGAATTTTGTCTCAACTCTTCTACTGTATCTCCATCCTTACCTCCTGCAGCTGGTTTTTCGTTGTTAAACGCCAATGTGGTTAAGTAAGTAGAGTCTGTTACTGTAGTTGTTACTACGTCCGTTTCCGTTACAGAGTTGGCAGGTGCATTTGCTTCTACACCGCCTCCAGTAAGGTATCTAATGGTTAGTGTTGTATTACTTGGAGCAATTCCATATGTTCTTGTAAATAAGAAGTTAGATGGATCGAATGCTCTGTCTATTTGTTCAATGTGTTGTTTATCGCCGTATGTTTGAATGTTGGTTGGGTCTGGTAAGAACTCCTCGTCTGTTGCTACGCTCACTCCTGCTCCAAACTGTATCTGCATTTTACCCTGAGATGTGAATCTGGTTACAAATCTTCTAGGAACTCTTTTTATCTGTAATAATGACGGTACCAGGCCGTTATCAGTACTATTATTAGCCCTCTCATCAAATATGGTATCTTGACCTAAGAAAGGTACTTCATACCAGGCATTACCATCACTATCAGTTATATCTAATACTTTTATAATATTTTCGTCATCGATAGTAAGAGTTTTGAACTTTTCTGCTGTAGTGAATGTTTCTTCTACAGTATTGATTTGTCCAGAAATTGCAGTTACTTTTTTCTTAAGTAGGTACTCAGAAGGATTACTATCTTCATCTACTGTTGCAATAGATACTTCGGTAGGGTCATAAGAACTAGAGAATGTAAAGTCAACAGAGTTCTGTAAGATAAATGCTGTATTTCCTACTGCTGTAGACTTAATAGTACTGTTTTCTTGTATCTTAGCCGCTTGATCCCAGTTAGGTGCATAAGTACTACCAGATAAAGCAGCTACTTGTTGAGACACGGTTATTTCTACTTCAGATGCAGTAGTAACTCTAGGTCTATATCCCATCATATAAGCTAAGGAATATAGGTTAGAGGGGTTTTGTGCGTGCTGTAGAAACGTCTCTTGTAATTGTGTATCTTGATAAAATGATAGGATGTCACCGACATACGCTGCCATTTCTATAAACATCATACCTGGTGCAGCGTCATTAAAGTCGTTGTAGCTATCAGGAAAGTAGCTCTTTGCAAACTCAATAAGCTGTCCTTTAAAGTCGCTAAACTCTCTATTTACATACTTTATATCTCTTTGCTCAGCCATTATTGTTCAAAATTTATCACTACTTCGTCTTCGATGTTAGTATTTCTTACTTTGTACCTCATAGTAAACTGTACGGTATTATTATCCGGTATACCTACTGTCTCTATACTAAGAGGTTCCACTCTAGGAAAATAGAAATTTAGATCTGCTTTTACAGTTGCATCTATCTCTCGTACTTTATCCTCTGTTAGTTGATCAAAAATAAGTCTCTGTAGACCGTTTCCAAATTCAACATTTAAAAATCTTTCTCCTCTACCTGTTAAAAAGTAATGGATTAAATTAGTTTTTATCGCTTCTTCAGTAGTATAGTTTACGTTAAATACGCTTTTGCCAGAAAAAGGTAATTTTAAACCTACCGCTTTTCTAGGTTGTAAATCTAACGGATCTATTTTTTTTACTTCGAAAGCCATATATAATTAGAGCCCTGCTCTTTCTTTTGTCTTTTTATTTGCAGCATCTAAGATTGCTTTACTTCTACTTAAATCTAGCCCTGGTACTGTGGATAGGTCTAGACCTGCTCCTGCTCCAGATAACTGTGATGCAGTACGTTGTGCAAAGTTAGGTGCTTGAACTCCAGCAGAGTTAGCATTAATAACTGTTCTGTAATCTTCAGTAGTCATTTCTGAAGCTGTCTGCTGTAACATCTCGTCTAAAGTAGAAGATTTACCGTAAGACCATTTCTTAGGTTGCCCTTTCTCAACAGTCTGGTAAACTTGAGTTTCTTTAGTAGGAGTAGAAGCATATTTTACTGCTTCGTTCATTACATCTTGTAACTCCTCCTTAACTGCCGCTCTTACTTCTTCTCGTATGATTTTTCTTAATTGATCGAGTTTCATATATATAAATAGTTTAGTTATGGAAGTTGATTGTCTATTCTGAATTTTATTTCATCTAAAAGTACCTGAGTGGAAGAACTAAAGGATTTTGGTCCTCTAAGTACTACAACACCTGAGGCATCTTTAGCTACTGCAAACCTTCTTGGTGCAATAGAAGGAGAATCTATATCAGCGACAATCTCTAACTTATATAGATCCCCGTTAGGTCCTCTATAGTAATAATCTGCATCTTGTCCTGTTCTAGAACCGTCATCTTGCTTAAGAGTATCTAAAAAGCTCTTAATAAGTCCTTTAGTGTCTCTATCGATATTACCATCAGTTAATTTTCTAAGCCCATCTATAATTGTATTATTGCTTTTACCAAAAGCATCATCTAAGGATGACCAGTATTCCGGGTCTTGATCAGGTGGGAATTTTCTAGCTAAGTGGTCTTTAAGACAGATGTACTCTACATCCTCATATTTTAATATTTGATCTTTAAGATACTTTCTACCTGCAGTTAAATTCTTGTTGCCTTCACCAGAGCCTCCAGTACCATCTCCTGTACCAGAGCCTTCAATACCGTCTCCTGTACCAGAACCGTCTGTTCCGTCTCCAATAGTCCACTTACCTTTTCTATTTAAGTCACTAGTGTTTTTAAGACTATCTTTTGAACTATTAGTTAAGCCTTTATTAGAGGTTCCTGCAAGTAGTTGTGGTCCTAGATTAGAAAATATCATATCACCGTCATCATCTGTAAGCCCTAAGTCATCTAAGTCTTTTTGAGTTAGATTACCGTTAGCTAATTGAGCTTTTAATGCTGCTTCTATTTCACATGACTTACAAGCGCTATCGGCTGCTCCTAAATTTCTTTTGAGGGAGTTTAAAGCTAAAGCTGGTGTTTCTAACACAGCTTCTATTGCTTCTATGAGTTCGTCTATTTGTTTTATTAACTCTTTAAGTAAGTGCATTATATCAGCAAACTTCATAGAGATATTAACAGGTATACCAAATCCAGGAGGAACTGATTGAGGTATTGGGAGTAACTTAATAATGAGTAGTGCTTTCTCTAATCCCGATAAGGGTGTTTTTAACTTACCTGGTAATGATTTAAATTTAGCTAATCTTGACTGTACTGCTGATAATGCATTGTTAGCTTGGTTAAGTTTATTTCTTAGTCTCTGTACTTCATTATTTTCAGGGCAGCCTTCTCTATTTAACTTATTGGTAATGTTTGTAGCGGTATCTAATACTTTAGACATTACCTGTCCTTGCATCTTACCAACTATTTTGGCGACACTTCCTCCTAATCCACTATTTGGTATATTAACGTATGGCATTATTCAGTAAATACTTTTTTAGAGTGTAGCTGTTTAAGTAAATTTTTCATTGTAGGTATTAAAGGAAGTATAGAGTTAGCTGTAGCAATTTGCTTGGCAACATAAGCTGGTGGAGCAGGTGGTGCAGTAGCTATACTTTTAACTAATGTTTCAAATTGAGACATAAAATCATCTAACCAGTCTGTAGAAGTTTGCCCTAACAGCACAGGTTCTTTTTCTTTAAATGCATCAGTACCTAAATAAACTTTAATGGCATCTAATGCAACATAATCTTCTCCGTCTATTCCTACTACTTTACCGTTTAGCCCTATGCCTTCAACTGCCGATAGAAAGATACCTTCTTCTTTAGCATTAAAGAATAATCTACCTCCATTAATTAATACTTGATTACCTTTATAAACATTAGCCTTATCTGGTTCTGAATCCCAAGCATCTCTTTTATCATTAGCTTGAGTTAATTCGAATTTATGATCTGACCCCATGTAGATAGAGTTAGGGTCTTTATCTATATTCTCTATTACAGGATCTACACCGTTAGCAGGTTCATCCCAACCGTTACTGATAATAGTGTAAGGCTTACCGTCATTACTACCATCGGTAAATTCATTACCGTCATATTTACTCCCACCAAGTCTTACAGTAGACCCCCAGCGACTTTCAATAACTACATCACCAGGAAATGTTTGAATAGGTGGTATCTTATCTGATTCTGCAAAATGCTCTCCTAAGTCTATATCAGAACCTTCACCAAACTGTACTGTATCTTTATATGCATTATGGTGTGGTGAGTTCCAGACTCCTACGATAGCGGTCCAATAGTTTTTAGTAGCACCTGGGTCGCCGTCTCTGTCTTCGCTAGGGAGTTGCTCTAAGCGAATTATCTCGTTCTTTAGTGGGACTTTCTTAAATTCAGATATACCACAGTAAGCAAACTTTAAAGGAGTTTCCCCAGATTCATCAGTTGCTTTTACTAACTCTCTATAAAATACTCCGTTAAGTGCTTGTGAACCGCCTTGATCATTATAGTCAGGGTGAAAAGCATCGAGTATAACATCAACAACTCTACCGAATTGATTACCTCTTGACTTACTTGCTCCTCCTGATGATGGGCCTCTACCTGAATTAAATGTTCTAAACATCTTCTTCGTCCTCTGTTTCGTTCTGTACTTCTTCTATTTGATTTTCTATAGCTTCTTGTTCCTCTAATAAGTCTTGAAGATCAGAAAAGTCGAATTCACCTGATTCACCTTTAGCGGCTGCTGTTTCTATACGTTGTATTACCGTCGCTAATTTAATCAAATGTTCATCATTCTTTACTCCTATCTCCATATACTCCTTAATCATAGGTACAATAAGAGTAGCATCTCCGATGTTTTCTATCAATGGTTTTAACTCTCCAATAAGAGCTTTTACTTCCCCTTTTGTTTCTTTCGAGTTGTCGTAGATTTCACCCAAGAGATCAGATAGAGTTTTTCCTTTAAATATTTCTTTATCTAAACTCATGATAATTTATTTTTATTATAAATAGATTACCTTACTTTATTTGAAATCAACCCTTGTTCGTGTAACGCTAAGTATTTTTGATTAAAGTCATTTTTAAGAACATTTATGACTTTTGTTAGTGTTGGAGTGTCGCAGTCAGTAATCTCTCGTATATAAATATATAAAGCTTTCTTCTTGAATATATCTAAATCATTTCTTGTTCTAAATAATGTAAGAACTGCATCTGCTATTTGTTGTTCTGATTCTTTGATGAAAAGCTCGTCTAGTTCGTCGTACATACTATTGACCCATTTATCAACAAAATCTGAGAGTGTAATGCCTTTATTCGGTTCAGCATATACGCTTCCATCTTAATAACCGTCTTCTATATCATCAAAGCTTCCAATTTGCTTTAACTTTTTATAGTTTTTATTATTATAATTAATCAACCATCGCTTTACAATAGTACCGAAATAAGAATATGCTTTTGCTCCATTAGTAGGATCAAACTTCATAATCTTTTCTTCTAGTAAAATAGAAACGATCTCGTGTTTTAAGTCCTCAATCTTATCAACATCTGTATAATAGAACTTAAATGTGTGTATAATGTTTTCGGCTAACTTATAAAAAGGCAGGTAAATATGATCAGTGAATATTTTATTTCTATACTCTTGATCTGTAGAATTATTATACTTGACTATATACTCTTCTGTCTCTTTTGTGAAGTAGTTAGCTTTGCTTCTTTTTCTGGGCATAATCTTCTTGGAGCGTGTATCGGTCAAGCTCTTCTTGTACTTTTTTCATTTGTTCAAAAAAATAACCGACCTCATCATCGCTTTGAAAGACCCCTTTATCATCAAGCTTTTGTAGGTGCATTTTAGAATCTTTTATTAACTCTGAGATTCTCAACAGGTATTCTTGCTGGGCTACTGTAATATCTTCATATCTTTCATTTTTTAACAGTAGATTGCGTATTGCAATACCCAATATAACAGTAAAGATAGATAAAATAATTATAGTAACCAACATTTTTTATAGATTTTTTAACATATTAGTAAGACCTTCTGAAGAATTTACTCGTTTTCCTGTAGAAGAAGCTGTTTTTTGGGCTTTTGGAGTAGATGAACCTCCATTATTTTTCCACATATCGTATTCTACCTTAGAAGCTAGGAAGTCTGCACTGTGAAGTACTGAAACGATAGAGGTTTTCTGACGAGAAGACTCAACATTACTAAAAAAGTATGCTTCATTAGCTTTATCAAACACGCCATCATGACATCTAATAGCTAAAAACTCTTTCTGACTAACTTTTATACCAAATTTCTGTAAAATAAACAGTGAACGGTCGGGGATAAGCATAAAATCAAGATCAGGATTGTAGGTATACATCTCTGAAAGCTTATCTTGACGCCATTTATCAGTCTGAGGTATATAGTTCGGTCTATCTCCATCACCCATCTTACCTAAATCATGGAAAAGTGCGACAAAGACTAGTTCTTCATCGGTGTAATCTATTGTTCCACCCATCTCTTGATATAACCTTGACTGTTTCACCGCATATTCCACTACTCTATTAACATGATCTACGTATCCACCGGCAAAAGCACTATGATACCAAGTTTTACTACTAGCAGGAGCCATTACGTAAGTTTCCTCCATGTGTTTAATCATAGCTAACACCTGTTCCTTACGGTCTCCTATGTAAGTATCAATAATTTTTAAGTGCTTTTCGTAATTCTTTTGAATTTTCTCTGCCGATAACATAATTTACCTTTTTAATATTATATCTGTTATATTATTTATATAATTATATATTTATATCTATATATTTTTATATATTATCTTATATTATATATCTATATAACATATATTTAAGATATATAAAATATTTCATTAAAGCAACTATTCTACAATAAATTTTTGCTCGTAATGGTCTTTTAGTACGGAATGATCACCTGCATCCCAAAAAACCCTCATATAAACCGTAATAGTATCACCAATCATTTCTGGAATAAATGGTCCTAAGTACCTTCTAGACTTTAATTTAGTACCTTTTTTACTAAATCGCAAACCTGTAGGTTGTGCAATATTGATCTCTTCTCCTTCATATTGAGTTAAATTAATATCTGTCCATCCTGCTGGTAAAGGTAAGCCGGTAGAGGTGTAATTACCAAATGGTGTGTAGTACGGTTGAGATATAACTAGATTATCTCCTATAACCCAACTTGTATTACTATCGAACCTAGCCTCTACAACAGACTCGCCATTATATTGCCACCAAGGATCGGTTTCACTTACTTCAATATCGATAAAGAAATAAGGTAAGTACTCTCCTGTCCAATCTAAAGGTACATGGTATATACCGTTTGCATCTTTTTGATAGTTCCATAATTGAACAGCTTCACATCCGCCGGGGCAGGTGTCGGGGGAGAGCGGCTCTTGGGTGCATGATGCTAATGATAAGGCTAATAGGCACGCCGCCGCGCGAAACGCGCGAAGTTGCCACGCGATTTTTATTCTTAGTCTACGTAAAAGAATCTTAAATAATTCTCCAGTAGGATTATGAGATAGTTTAGCTCTTGTATCTCTTTTAAATGATTTCATTATTTTGCATTTTATAAGGTTCACCAATACGTTCTACTACAGCTTTAGCTTCATCAACAGTTACATTAAAAAATTATTTTGATTTATTTACTCTAAAGCCGTTATCTTCTAGATATCTATGTACTTGTTTCTCTACATCATGAGCATTAAAGCAAGGAAAAGCCCATTCTACCACGAAGTCTAATGCGACTCCCGTAGCAGCGTTTATCTGTTTTACCCTTTCGGACGGTTTATTCTTAGTAAAGCCTATCTTACATAGACCCGGCATTGTAGGATTGGTAAGTACATATACCCATTGACAGCCAGTCATTCCTTGCGGGATCTGGATCTTCTTAGGTCTATTAGTGTAGTATGTTACTTTATCCCAGCCATCGCCTTGCTCAGGATCTGGAGTTAATGTAAAGTAAGAGGCATCTGCTCCTGTTTGATCTTCAGAGACTTTGATTAGACCTTCAGCCTCTTCTACGGTAATTCTCTTAATACCCATATAACCTTTATTATTTATACTTAAATATAAGAAATCTTTGTCAATTAAGCAACTATTACCACATGTATTTTTTTACTATACGAGCCATATCAGGATTAATATCTTCAAATTTAACCCCCGTTAGCTTTTCTATATTTACAAAATGATATTTTAGTCTAGCCTTATCTAAACCTCTAATCTCTGATGTACCTAACCTTTCTTTTATTATATTATACACTCTACTGTTTACCTCTTTTAGGTCTTGAATTAAAGGTAATACATCATCAGGTGATAAAAAGTCAATAGATAAATGGCTCGGCCAAGAAGTAGGTTGCATAAATATAAAGCTGTCGTCTAAATCCTGTTTAAAAAAACTATAAAGCTCAACCAACTTATTGACATTAAGTAAAGTAATTGTGCATCCAACATGCGTACTAACATGTTCATATGTATGACTAAGCTCTAACCACCTTTTGAAATTATCATATACAGGCCACCATTTAGAGTGTACTCGTATATACTCATTTAACGGACCGTACCCATCAAAACTACAATTTATTTCTACCTGTTTAAACTTAATTATATTGTCGACTACACCTTGAGAAGGAAAAACCGTGCAATTAGTTGGGGTTTTAAACTCTATATCCTGTAGCTTACCTAAATCACCCAACCTGTTTATAATTTTTACCCCTTCCTTAGCAAAGAAAGGTTCTCCTCCTAAAAACTTTAATATTTTTAAACTTCCCAACCATTCATCCTCCCACTGAAAGCTCTTTCCTCCTTGAGCGTAGTATAAAGTATCAAATACAGCCTCTTTAAATAAACCTTTATGGTGTACGTTAGACTGCCATTTAGTAGAAAGTTCAGTAGAACACATTTGACACGCTAAATTACATACATTAGAGACTAATACCTCTAAACTACGTACACCCGGCGTGAATTCAACTCGATCATCTAAAATTTTTTGAACTTCATTAAAATTAAAAATATGATTTTGAGCCTGGCGCATACTCTCTATACCATTATCTTCATGCTGCCAACACACATTACATTCAGGTATCCTACTTTTTTTTAACCCATCTTGAAGATACTTCGTATATTCCTCAAAAGGCATATGTTTATGCTCTGGTTTTCGAACAACCCTACAGCAAGGTTCATGTGGACCTATGCCCGGGTCGAATATTTGACCCGCATGTGCTAAGGCACAGAAATTATCGTACTTCGACGACATCTCTTTTACTATTAACTAAATCTTGATATCTTTTTATAACAGCACATTTCTCATATTGCTCTACCTCTTCATAAAACTTTAATAGCACCTCTAAACCGGATATAATATCATTACTATTAAAAGAAGTACCTATATCGTATATGTCACTGAAGCCTTTGCTATCTATTCTATTAAGATACCCGTATAGCTTATTAAAGTACTTATACTTAGTTACTTGTCGCACCTCTTTGTAGTGTTTTGGGTGTCGTTTCATATACATAAGATCCATTAGGTAGTAGTTTTCTAATCCTCTTAGTACCATACCAAGAAGGACAAAGGGATTCTCAAGCTGACCTTCTAAGCCATGCTCTCTATAAATCTCTTCATCTCCTTGTTCGAAGATTGAAAATAAAGTATTTTTATCTAATGGTTGCATATTCATAAATATTATTAAATATAGGTACTATTTTCTAAACAACCAGAATTATTATTTTGCATAAACGTAAATAATATATCTGCAAAGGTTCTATGATAGGATTCATCCCAATGTCCACAGCTACCTATATTCTCCTCAGGAGCATCTTTCCACCAGTTATATTTCCACCAATAAAAAGGTACAGAGATCGTTTTAAAGTACGCTTCCCAATGCCTAAACATATCATCATAAAATCTTATATACGCATTATAGTGGGGATTCTTTAACATATGTTGGTAGTCATATATTAATCTACTGTATTCTGCTTGAGAAAAATTAAATCCCATACTTTTCATTTTATCAGTACCAATATCATAGCTTTCAAAAAAGTAACTTAGAGTCAAGTAATTTATTCCGGTTAATGAAAAACCTTCTTCCGGTTCTGTACCGTGGTACTCTGCTATTTGTTTATAAGGCACAGGGAACATAATACGATCAATAATAGTTCCTCCCACTATAACCGTATCTCCCTTCTTAATAAACTGTAAATGTTTTGTGATAGTGGCATTTATATCTTCAAACGCCATACCGTACCTTGCTTTATTAGAAACCTCTTCATTAAGGTAAGCACCTATAATTGAAAGGTAGTTCTCTTTTAAGTAATCTCCTTCAAAACATCCTTGAGTAAAACTATCACCAAATCCCCATAACATAAATTTGCTTTTAATATAAATATTTCGTATCTTTAAATATGGAATTTAAAATTATAGGGTTAGCACATGGACCTCTATTAGGATTTCAATATATTGATAAAGAAGATGAAGACGATTGGGCAGAGTTTAACATATATTTACTCCTAATATATCTATCATGGAAATTTTACTAGCTAATGCAAAAACTTTACTGGCATAATACCGATAGCGAGGAATGCTTTAATAAACATTATGAGAGATTCCCTGAACTATTCCAGGTATATAAGGATAAACCTGTAGAGTATGTATTCAACTCTGCCGGGTTTCGTATGAAATTTGAGTTAGAACCCGATAAAAGTAGAAAAGTTGATATATTTCTAGGGTGTTCCCACACTTACGGTGCAGGTCACTACTGGGAAAATACATGGCCTTACAGAGTAGCACAGTATACAGGTAATGAAATTGTTAATTTAGGATTAGGAGGCCAAGGTTCAGAAGCCGCATTTTTCAATCTAAATAAGTACATATATTATTACGATGTTCAAAACGTGTTCTACTTTCAGGATATTAACGCTAGGTATGATTATTTTGATGAAAATCAACACACACACCCATTTTCACCCCAGTTCCCGCCAAATAAGAGTCAACAGCCCTGTAGTAATTGGTATTTGAGCAAGGTACTAGTAAAAGATTGGTATATTTACTATAACTATTTTAAAAATATCATGGCTATGAAGGGTATATGTGATGTTAAAAACGTACCTTTTTGGAATATTAGCCAATTTCCCCATGATCCTACAGGATACTATGGAGCTATGACTACCGGTTATTTCGAAATTAAAGATATAGATAAAGAATGGTATGAAAATAACGCGGATAAAGTGCTTCTTGCAAGAGACGGCACGCATAGTCCTGCTATAATACAAGAAATAGTAGCAAATAAGTTTATAAGAGCTATGAAAGCTAACAAAAACGGATATATCCAAGAAGCCCCATATAGGGAAAAAATTTTCCAAAAAATTTCCCCGTGATATGTTGTATAATAGGTGAAAAGTTCTTATATTAAAGTATAGTTAATGTTTTAAGCTATGCAAACACTAGAAGAAAT
>Ga0181590_10003527_pt1 | contig 13062 bp, 10 predicted proteins | sample 071ome_34_FD_132446 | JGI IMG/M metagenome (GOLD analysis project Ga0181590, IMG submission 132446) | Coastal salt marsh microbial communities from the Groves Creek Marsh, Skidaway Island, Georgia - 071411BT metaG (megahit assembly) | ecosystem: Environmental > Aquatic > Marine > Intertidal... | reverse complement strand
GGTCGATGTTTATTCCAATGACCGGAGCTCCGTTTCTGCGCGATCTGGATGATGTACGCCGCAACCCGACGCTGGAAGATCTAGCAATGTTCCACAAGCTGGCGCATATGTCCCCCGCGCTGCATTCCAGCGCCCACCATATCGTCGAACCTTACGATCACCCGATCAGCCAGCGGCATTTGCAGATCACTTACAGTTCGATGAAATACTCGGACAAGACCTTCATGGGGATGACCACCAGCCCCAAAAATGCTGAAGACGTGATGGATATGTGTGACATCCTGTTTGGCGACGGGTTCCTTGAAGATCATCCGGTTGTGACGGGCAATATCAACGGCAACTCGCCGCTGGTGTGGGACGAAACCATGCTAGGGGCCATGCGGGCGTTTTGTCGGCGAAACCAGCCGGTGCTGTGTTCGCCGTTTGTGTTGGGTGGGGCGAACACTCCGGCCTCGATGGTGCCGTCCGTAGCGCAGTTGAATGCCGAGGCTTTATCGGCGTTGGCCTACAGCCAAGTGATCCGCAAGGGAGCGCCCGCGATTTACGGGCATTACCTGTCGACTGTCAGCATGAAGTCCGGCGCGCCGATGGCGGGTACGCCCGAAATCAGCCTGATGAACTTTATGATCGGCCAGATGGCGCGGTTTTATGGCGTGCCGTGGCGGACCTCGAACACTTTGGGCGGTGCCAAGACCTTTGACGCGCAGGCAGGGTATGAAAGTGCGACGACGCTTTCTTCAGTTATGCATGCAGGGGCCAATTACATTTGGCATTCGGCGGGCTGGAACGAAGCGGGAATGCACTGTTCTGTCGCCAAATTCATAGTTGATGCCGAACAATGTGCGATGGCCTATCGCATGGCCGAGGGGCCGCGTTGGGACGACTTTGACGAAGCCTTGTCAGCCGTTCGGGATGTGGGTCCGGGCGGGCACTATCTGGGCCATGAGCACACGCAGGAAAACTTCCAGCGGGCATTCTTTATGCCGGAACTCTTTGACAACAATTCAATTGAGCAATGGGTGGCCGAAGGCTCGGTCGAGATCACCGAACGCGCGCTAGGCGTCGCACGAAAGATGTTGGGTGAATACGAAGAACCGAAGCTGGATGAAGGTGTGAACGAGGCCCTACTAGATTACATCGCGCGGCGCGAGAGAGAGATACCAGCGGCGGATGCGCTAAACCAGGAGTATTAAATTCGCCATTATAAATTGGTGGTCCTAGGTTTGGACCATCAATTGGCGAAGCCCGTGAAAGTGGTAAAGATCGGCGTATTCTGCGGTTTCGTGCAGGCGCAGGTTCGGACAGCGTTCAAACAATGTCCCCAGCCCGATCTGAAGCTCCAGCCGCGCAAGGGGCGCTCCGACGCAGAAGTGCAAACCACCTCCGAAGGCGGCATTTGTCACGATGGCGCGCGCAGGATTGAACACATCTGGCTCTTCCCATTGCTTCGGATCGCGCCCCGCTGCTGCCAGCATCAGGGCAACCTCATCTCCGCGCCGGAACGTATGGCCTGCGATCTCAATATCTTCATAAGCGTAGCGCGTAAAAACGTGCAAAGGGGGATCATAGCGCAGGACTTCTTCGACCGTGCCCTCGATAGTCTCCAGTGTTAACCAGCTGGCGCTTGGTCCGTGTTCAAGCAATGTTTTCACCCCGTTGCCCATGGTATGAACCGTGGCCTCGTGCCCAGCGTTCAACAGAAGGATGCAGGTTGTGATCATTTCGTCCGTGGAAAGTCGGGTACCGTCTTCCTCGGCGGCAATCAGTTCGGTGATCAGGTCATCGGCGGGCTTCTTGCGGCGCTCGTCAATATAGTCGCGCATAAAGGCCGTAAACTCGGCTGAGGCTTTGGCTGCGGTATGCTCGATTTCCGATGTGCGTCGGGCCTGATACATCGCCACCATATCGTTTGACCAAGCCAAAAGCTGGTCTGACATGCCGACCGGAGCGCCCAAAAGCCAACAAATCACATGGATCGGAATCTGTTGTGCATAAGCGCGGATCAGATCGAAAGGGCCGTTGGGGAAAGCGTCGATCAATTTGTTGGACAGCGCTTCAATTTCAGGGGCCAGCGAATTGATCCGGCGCGAGGTGAAGGCTTGCAGTACCAGACGGCGCAGGCGCTTGTGGCGTTCGCCTTCCAGCTCAAGCATGGAATGCGCTTCGATGTCGTAAAAAGGTTTCAGGTGTTCTGGCACCGGTTTCTTGAACTCGGTCGGGATCTCGCGGCCAAAACGGCGGTCGCGTAAAATCGCCTGAACCACGTTCGATGGAAACGCCGCCACCATTCCGTAGTCTTCCCAATAAACTAAAGATCCGGCGGACCGGCACGTTTCATAGAAAGGATACGGGTTTTGGACAAAATCCGGATCGGTCGGGGACTGGTGAACTGTTTCCATGCGGGCACTCTTTCATCAACAGGCTGGCCAAATCAATATACGGATCATAAGGATTGGGTATGAAAGCACGCCGACACCCTAGAATTCTGCTTCTGGCTGTTTTTCTGCTGATCACAGTTCTGGTCAGCGGAGGTGTCTGGCGGTTCGGCTATTTTCAGGCGCTTGAGCAAGCTTCGCAAAAGGGTACGGTGGATTTGGCGCTTGCCGCGGATCGGCTTGAGATTGAGCTGGCCCATGTCCGCGAGTTGTCTGTGCTCTTATCCGATCATCCCACACTAAAAGACCGTTTGAATGACCGCGCCGAGGACGAAGCGGCCAGCCGTTTGTTGTTGAAAGCATTGGATAAAACAGCCCTTCTGGATGTGCATTTGCTGGATGAAACAGGTTTTATCATTAGCTCGGCTTTGGGGTCGCAGCAGGGCAGTTTTGCACAACAACCCTTTGTGAAACGGGCGATGAACGGCGCGTTGGGCTTTGGACACGGGGTCCATAGCGGCCTAGCAAAACGGGCGTTTTATTTTGCCGCGCCCATATTTTCCGAACATGGACCCGTTGAAGGGGTCATCATCCTGATTATGGACGTAGAACGCTTTGAATCGTCGTGGCGCGGTTCACGTCCGGCGATCCTTTTTACCGATTCCAGTGGGCTGGTATTTATCTCGAACCGGTCTGAGCTGATTTATCTGAATACGGATACCAGCGCGGAAACTTCGGCGTTTCCTGTACAGGCGAAGGCGGATGTCAATGGTCACCAGATTTGGGATATTGATGCTGGTTCCTATGTGCCAGCAAAAGCGTTGCACCTTGAAAAGTATATGCCCATTGCCGCGCTCAGGGCTCATGCGCTGATAGATATTGCCCCTGTAGTCTCTTTGGCCGCTTGGCAGACTGCATTTGCGGCAACACTTATGCTGTCTTTCGCCATTCTGTTGTTTTTTGCGCTCGAACGCAGGCGGACGCTGTCGCTGGCCAATCAAGAACTTGAAACCCGCGTTGCCGCGCGCACAGAAGAGCTGTCCTATACCAACGACCAACTTCGCAACGAGATCTTTGAACGTAAAGAAGCCGAGCAAGCTTTGAAACAGGCTCAAGAAGAACTGGTGCAAGCGGGTAAACTAAGCGCGCTTGGTCAGATGTCTGCTGGGATCAGTCACGAGTTGAACCAGCCTTTGATGGCAATCCAGTCCTTTGCAGAAAACGGTGAAATGCTGATCGAGCGGGGGCGAACCGAGGGGGCCGAGGAAAACTTCCGGCGCATTTCCGAGATGGCTCGGCGCATGGGGCGGATCATCAAAAACCTACGTGCCTTTGCCAAGCAAGAGGTCGAACCCGCCAAGAAAACGGATGTGACTTCGGTGATCACCGAAGCAGTTGCAATGAGCGAGGGTAAAATTGAACGGGGGCAGATCACACTGGATTGGGTGCCACCGAATGATCCGGTTTGGGTGCTGGGGGGCGAGGTGCGCCTGCAACAGGTGTTGGTCAATTTGATTTCCAACGCAGCAGACGCAATCACCGCAGCAGGAAGCGACCGGCGGCAAATCTCGGTTCGGGTTACGCAGGGGGACAAGGTCACGGTAACCGTTCGCGACACCGGTCCCGGCATTGACGAACCGGAAAAGATATTCGATCCGTTTTATTCCACGAAAGCTGTAGGATCAGCCGCGGGTATGGGATTGGGCTTGTCGATCTCTTACGGGCTGGTCCAAAGTTTCGGCGGTGCTATCACAGGGCAGAACGCCCCTGACGGAGGGGCGGTCTTTTCGATCGAATTGCAGCCGTGGTCAGGCAAGGATGAAGCGTCGTGACGAAAACAGTACTGGTGGTCGATGATGATCTGCACGTGCGGGATGCTATTGCCCAGTCACTAGAACTGGCGGAATTTGTGCCGATTAGCTGCAATTCGTTTGTAGCGGCCAAGGACCATATCACCCCCGAATTCGATGGCGTGATCCTGTCGGATATCCGGATGCCGGGTCGGGACGGGTTCCATCTTTTAGACTATGCACAGGGCGTTGACGCGCAGCTTCCGGTCATTTTGCTGACTGGCGAAGGTGATATTCCCATGGCGGTGTCGGCAATTTCCAAGGGCGCTTTTGACTTTCTCGAAAAGCCCACAGCCCCCAAGGATCTGATCCGCGTGATCGAGCGGGCCGCACAATCGCGGGCCTTGGTGATCGAAAACCGGAAACTTCGGGCGCAATTGATGGCAGGCGATCCCTCCAGCCGGCTTATCTTTGGCATCTCCGATTTGGCCGAGGCATTGCGTCAAAAGGTGCGCCAAGCGGCTGAGGCGCGCACAGATGTTCTGATCGTTGGGCCTCCGGGCTCGGGTATTCCAAAGGTTGCCGAAACGATTCATCTCAGTTCCCTGTTTTCCAAGGCGCCCTTTGTGAAACGGTCGGCGGTGATGCTGGATTCCAATTCACTTAACCAATCGTTCCGCGATGCCGAAGCGGGAACGCTGTTTCTGGACGAAATCGGATTGCTATCGCCTGCACTGCAGTCAGTTGTTCTTGAGCGGTCTGAAAAGCCGGGGGCACCGATTGTCATTGGCGGCACCACGGTTGATCTGGCCGAGGCCGTTGCCAAAGGTCAATTCAACGCGGATTTGTTCTACCGTCTGGACGTGATGCGCGTACGCATCCCTGCGATTTCTGAGCGGCCCGAGGACATTCCGGTCATGTTTCAGCACTATGCAGAGCAAGCGGCAGAGCAGGCGGGCGTTGCTCTGCCCGAAATTGACGCCGATCTAATCGCGCGATTGATGGCACAGGACTGGCCGGGAAACGCGCGGGCGCTGATGAATGCGGCCATGCGATTTGTTCTTGGGGTCGAAGAAGACGTGGCCACGACGGATGCATCCCTTGGGCTGGCTGAACGGATGGCACAGGTCGAGCAGTCTTTGCTGATTGATGCCCTGCGCAAATCAGAAGGGCGAGCGACCGAGGCTGCAAAGCAACTGAAGCTGCCCAGAAAGACGTTTTACGACAAGTTGGCCAAATACGGGATTCGCACGGAAGACTTCCGATAGGAGGTGTGTGGAAATCCGCACGCCGTAGAAGTTCAGGTGTGCGAAAAATCGCACACTGTTAGCGTTAACTGTTTGTGCGGAGCTTTGGGGTGAATATAAGCTCATGATATGATTAATAAAAATTTTAATCGCTAAAATCCAAACGATTTCTTGAGGAGATCTTGAATAGGCGGCTTACTGTTTTTGCAGCCCCCGTTTGCGGGTGTGCATTGGAGTTAAATCAGTATCTCGGGAGGAGAGACACAATGAAATTGTTCACCACAGCGGACACCGCATTGGCTTTGGCAGTCACCGCTCAGGTCGCAACAGCGTCAGATGCTTGCGACGACGGCGAGATCGTTATCAAGTTCAGCCACGTGACCAACACCGACCGCCACCCAAAAGGCATCGCCGCCACCCTGCTGGCCGAGCGTGTGAATACCGAAATGGACGGCAAAGCCTGTATGGAAGTGTTCCCGAACTCGACCCTGTATAACGACGACCAGGTCCTCGAAGCCATGCTACAGGGCGACGTTCAACTGGCTGCACCTTCGCTTTCGAAGTTCGAAGCCTTCACCAAACAGTTCCGCATCTTCGACCTGCCGTTTATGTTCAAAAACATCAACGCGGTTGACGAATTCCAGAACAGCGAAACCGGACAGGCAATGAAAGAGTCGATGACCCGTCGTGGTCTTCTGGGTCTGGCCTTCTGGCACAATGGCATGAAACACATGTCAGCAAACGTTCCGCTGGAACTGCCAACCGACGCAAACGGTCTGAAGTTCCGCGTTCAGAACTCGGACGTTTTGAAAGCACAGATGGCGGCGATGGGTGCAAGCCCGCAGCCGATGGCGTTCTCGGAAGTGTACGGCGCGCTACAGACCGGCGTTGTGGACGGTCAGGAAAACACCTGGTCGAACATCTACGGTCAGAAGTTCTTTGAAGTGCAGGACGGTGTCACCGAAACCTCGCACGGCATCATCGACTATCTTCTGGTTACCAACGTTGACTGGTTCGACAGCCTTGACGCTGACGTTCGTGATCAGCTGAGCACAATCATCAACGAAGTGACTGCGACCCGCAACGGTGAATCGACCAGCGTGAACGAAGCCGCTAAGCAAGCAATCCTTGATGCCGGTGGGGTCGTTCGCCAGCTGAACGCCGAGCAGCGTCAGGCATGGGTTGATGCCATGTTGCCGGTTTGGGAGCAGTTCAAAGACGACGTAGGGCAGAACAATATCGACGCCGCTCAGGCGATCAACGCAAAGCACTAATCTGCCGAAAATCGGAATTTCGACCCGGCCCTCTTCCGGGGGCCGGGTTTCGTGTATCCTCTGAACGAGGGGAGGGGCTAAAAAATGTCTGCACATTACCAACCGAAAACACCGCTGGGCCGTATTGTGAACGAGATCGAGGAAAGCGCGATTGCGATCCTTCTGGGGTTTATGACCGTGATCACCTTCATCAACGTCGTGCTGCGCTACGGGTTCAATACTGGACTAACATGGGGGCTTGAGGCCACCACATTCCTATTCGCGTGGCTTGTCCTGTTTGGTGTCAGCTATGCCGTCAAAACGACCGCGCACCTTGGTGTGGATGCGATAATCAACATCGTTTCTCCAAAGGCCGCGCGCTTTCTGGGTTTTCTGGCAGCCGCCGTTTGTCTTGCCTATTCCTTCCTCCTGGTCAAAGGCGCGTGGGATTACTGGGCGAATTTCGCAAATCTGCCCCAGACCGAGGGCCGCTGGTTCCCGCTAGGGTTTGAGGAAATGCGCCGCACCTCTTATCGCGGCTGGTACGAAGTGGTGGACATCCCGTTCCCCGAATGGCTGCGCTTTATCGAGCCGATCATGAATGACGGTGAGCATTACGAGAAACTGCCACGCTTCATTCCCTATGCCATTCTGCCATTCGGCATGGCCTTACTTCTGTTCCGTTTCGTTCAGGCGACCGTTCGTCTGGTGCGCGGAGACATCAACAGTCTGATCGTTAGCCACGAAGCTGAAGATGCCGTGGAAGACGTCCGTCATATGAACTACGAGGAATAATCACATGGAAGTCGCAGTTCTATTCGCAATGGTCATCGGCTTGCTGCTTATCGGCGCGCCTATCGCGATTGCCCTGGGGTTTTCGTCGATCCTGTTCCTGCTGGTTCTCAGCGACACATCGCTGGCATCCATTGCCCAGACCCTGTTTCAGGCGATGGCGGGGCACTATACCTTGCTGGCCATTCCGTTCTTCATTCTGGCGTCGAGCTTTATGTCGACGGGCGGGGTGGCGAAACGGATCATCCGCTTCTCGATTGCGTCTGTCGGGCACTTCCCCGGCGGTCTGGCGATTGCAGGCGTCTTTGCCTGTATGCTCTTTGCAGCGCTGTCGGGCTCGTCTCCTGCCACCGTTGTTGCCATCGGCTCGATCGTGATCGCAGGGATGCGCGAGGTTGGATATACTAAGGACTTCGCAGCGGGCGTCATCGCCAACGCGGGCACCTTGGGCATTCTGATCCCGCCGTCGATCGTAATGGTGGTCTACGCTTCGGCAACTGATGTATCGGTCGGTCGTATGTTCCTTGCGGGGGTTATTCCCGGGATCATGGCCGGACTGATGCTGATGACAACGATCTACGTCATCGCCGTGCGCCGCGACTTGCCCAAAGGCGAATGGAAAGGCTGGGGCGAGATGTTTGCCGCCGCCAAGGATGCGTCATGGGGTCTGTTCCTGATTGTGATTATTCTGGGCGGCATCTACGGTGGTATCTTCACCCCGACCGAGGCCGCAGCCGTTGCCGCAATCTACGCCTTTGTCATCGCAAGCTTCGTTTATCGGGACATGGGTCCGCTTGCCACGGCCGAGGGTGAGGCGAACATCAGCTTCTTCAAGAAACCCCAGTCGCTGATCACGGTGTTCTTCCATAAAGACACGCGCGATACGCTGTTCGACGCGGGTAAGCTGACCGTCACCTTGATGTTCATCATCGCCAACGCGCTGATCCTGAAGCACGTGCTTACCGATGAGCAGATCCCGCAGCAGATCGCAGCATCCATGCTTGAAGCCGGATTCGGACCGATCATGTTCCTTGTGATCGTCAACGTGATCTTGCTGATCGGTGGCCAGTTCATGGAACCGTCGGGCCTGATCGTGATCGTCGCACCACTGGTATTCCCGATTGCCATTCAGCTTGGTATCGATCCGATCCACTTGGGTATCATCATGGTGGTGAACATGGAGATCGGGATGATCACGCCTCCGGTTGGTCTGAACCTCTTCGTGACCTCGGGTGTGGCGGGGATGCCGATGATGCGGGTTGTCCGCGCGGCGCTTCCGTTCCTGGCGGTTCTGTTCGTCTTCCTGATCATGGTGACCTACATCCCATGGCTGTCGACCTTCCTGCCGACAACCTTCATGGGTCCCGAGATCATCACCTATTGATCTTGTAAGCACATCAAAAACAAAGGCTCCGCTTTGGCGGGGCCTTCATGCTCTTTCCTTTTGTGCTGCACTAGCATAAGCTTTTCTGCAATGCTGCATTCGGGGAGGAATACTGTGGCTGATACCAACGAACCGTTACTAATCAAGCGCTACGCAAGCCGCCGTCTTTATAACACCGAGACAAGCGATTACGTGACGCTAGAGGATATCGCAGGCTTCATTCGTGGTGGCCGCGAGGTGAAGATCATTGATCTCAAATCCGGTGACGACCTGACACGTCAGTACCTTCTGCAAATCATTGCCGAGCATGAAAGCCGCGGTGAAAATGTGCTTCCCATCAACGTTCTGAATGATCTGGTGCGCAGCTATTCAACACAGGCCACCAGCATGGTTCCCCAGTTCCTGTCCGCCAGCTTTGAAATGCTGCGCGAGAGCCAGGAAAAGATGGTCGAGAATATGTCGACCATCAATCCCATGGCGTCGATGCCGGGGTTCGAGGCAATGCAGGCGCAGCAAGAGGCGTTCTTTAAGGCGCTCACCGGTGGCATGACCAAAGCCTTTAGCGGCTCGGAAGACGGCGAAGTTGCCGCGTCGTCACAAGACGGCGGTGAAGATTTGGCCGACATCAAAAAGCAATTGGCAGAGCTGCAGGCCAAGCTGTCCAAACTCAGTTAACCGATGGAAACGGGTCCCGGGCGTATCACCCTCTGGGCCATCGAGATCTTCGTCGCGACGGCAGACGAGGGTTCGATCTCTGCGGCTGCGCGACGGCTTGGAACAAGCCCGTCTACGGTTAGTCAACAGCTGACCAATCTGGAAACCGCAGTCGGGTCAAATCTATTGCTGCGCAATGCGCGGCCGGTGTCGTTGACTTTGGCGGGCGAGATTTTCCTGAGACGTGCCAAGGCCATCATAGCCGAGGCAGATTTGGCCCGCGCCGAACTGTCCCAAGGGGACTTATCTGCGCTGACCCGTTTTCGTTTGGGCGTAATCGAGGATTTTGAAGCAGACGTCACCCCCCGTTTGCTGTCGCGCATGTCCGACCAACTTCGGGACTGCCAGTTTCTGTTGGAAACCGGCGCGAGCCATTCGTTGGTTGACCAGCTTGAACACCGCGAACTTGACGTGATCATCGCCGCCGACACCGGCGAGCGGACGGACTGGATAGACGTTCTTCCGATTCTGAAGGAATTCTTTGTCGGTGCCGCACCGAAAGGTGTGTTGGATATGTCAGACGATTTAGCGGCACAACTCGCCCAATTGCCATTGGTTCAATACACAAAGCGTCACTATATGGGACGGCTGATTGATCAGCACCTTGGCCAGCACGATGTGCAGTTAACCCACCGGTTTGAACTGGATAGCTATCACGCCATTCTGGCGCTGGTGTCGCGTGGCGTTGGTTGGACCATTCTAACACCCCTGGCGTTGCAGCGGGCCATCCGCTTTGCCCCGTCACTGGATATCTTTCCATTTCCCTATGCGCCGCTGTCCCGAACGATTTCGGTCATGGCCCGCAAAGACGTGCTTGGCGGGATACCGCATGACATCGCCGGTCATTTGAAAGATCTGTTGCAGGAAACGATCATCACACCGGCGACGGATGTCCACCCTTGGATGGAGGATCGTCTGACGCTGATCTAGGCGGCTTTTGCTTCCATCACGTCTGATGCTGCCAAAACCAACGCCTCTGCAATCACATCCAGCTCGGTTCGGTTCAAACGTGCTGGCAGGCGAGTATCACAGGCGCGCGCCAGCATCTCGCGGGTTCTCGGCAACTCGGGCGTCCCCCCCGGAATAAATTGCCAGTTCCAAAAGGCTCGGGCGTTGTCGGTGCTGCGTCCAAAGACCTGAACCTTGACACCGCGATCAGCGGCGCGATCCTGAAATGCGCCAATCTGTTCATAGCTCATGCCCAACAGATTGAATTGAATGGAATCCGGCGCGCGTTCCTCGGGGGTTAGTTTTTCGGGAACCATGATCCATTGCGAGGCGTTCAGTTTCGCCGCGACATAGTCGTGGTTGGCTCGGCCGTCGCGCACTCGCCGCGCAACTTCAGGCAGTTGAGGGCGGATTACGGCGGCGCTTAGGTTCGACATGCGCAGGTTATAAAGCGGCAGTTTGTTTTGCCAGCGCGCAAAGGCATCTTCCAACTCGGTCGTGTTATCGCCGCTTGGCCCTTTGTGCTTTCTCCAGTTATGTTCATAGGCTCCCGACATAATCACCGCCTGGGCCACGATATCGGGGTCGTTGGTGATCATCACGCCGCCTTCGCCAGCGTTCACCAGCTTGTAGCTTTGAAACGAGAAGCATCCGATTTTGCCAATGGTGCCGATTTTTTCTCCGTTCCAAGTGGTTCCCAGCGAATGCGCCGCGTCTTCGACCACGGGGATACCCTTGGCATCACATAGCGCCATGATCGCATCCATGTCCGATGTATGCCCGCGCATGTGGCTGATGATGACGGCCTGAATGTCGCCTGCATTCAGCTTTTCTTCGAAGTCTTCCATGTTCACGCGATAGTTATCGCCCACCTCGCACAGCACTGGATTGCACTCGGCATGAACCACAGCCGAAGGCACGGCCGCGAATGTAAACGCCGGGATCAAGACCTTAGCATCACGGGGCAAGCCAAGCGCTTTCAGTGACAGAAACAGCGCCGCCGAGCAGCTTGAGACGCACAGAGCATATTTCACGCCCATAAAGTCTGCGAACTCCCTTTCAAGCAACGTCACCGGTGCATCCTCGGGTGCTGTGTAGCGAAATAGATCTCCCGATTGCAAAAGGCGGTCGATTTCAGAGCGGGCTGCTTCGGGGATGGCTTCGGCGTCGTAGGCGTTCGGGGCAAGAGTCATGTTTCGGAATACCTGAAATTATCTTTCGGAATTTCTAACATATTTCGAAAATCGCGAAAAGAAGTTTTTGAATTACTAAAAGCTCTCGCTTTACTTGAAGTGGGCCAAATACGTGGCTAGAAGCGGGCCGTTTGCATTGAAGGACCCCCAAAATGACAGAAGAAACGTTGCTCACTAAACAATCTCTCGCACGCCAGATCGCCGAAATCTCGACGTTAGAGGGCGAATTCACCCTTCGCTCGGGACAGGTGTCAAACCGATATTTTGACAAGTACCGGTTCGAAGGGGTTCCCACTCTGTTGAAACCACTCGCCCGGGAAATGGCCAAGCTTTTGCCGTCTGACACTGAAATCCTTGCAGGGTTGGAGCTTGGGGGAGTTCCTCTGGCAACAGCGATTTCTTTGGAAACCGGTTTGCCTGCTGCGTTCATTCGAAAAGAGGCGAAAACCTACGGTACGTGCCGCGCACTAGAGGGGCAGGATGTCAAAGGGCGGCGAATAACGTTCATTGAAGACGTGATCACTTCGGGTGGGGCCGTTGCTGATGCTTATCAATTGGCGGCAAACGAAGGTGCAAATGTATTGGCGGTTGTTTGCGCGATCTGGCGGGGTGAAGGGGCGCCAAACATACGCAATGTACCGGAACTTCCGGTTTATCCGGCGTTGACACGGGAAGAGTTGGAGGCCGCGTTCTAGATCCCCAACCGATCCCGTAGAGAAAACCACGACATTGCAAGCACCAGTAGCGGGTGGCGCATGGCGGTGCCTCCGGGGAAGGGCGCAATCGGGACCGAGGCTAAGGTGTCAAACCCCTGCGCTTGCCCCTGAACCGCCAAGGCCATCAGCTGACCCGCATGGGTGGCTGTACCGACCCCGTGCCCCGAATAGCCCGAGGCGTTCAGAATGTTCGGCGCGACCCTCGCTAGATAGGGCATCCGCCGCATGGTGATACCTAAGGTGCCGCCCCAAGCATAGTCTATTTTTACGTCTTTCAGGTGGGGATATATGTCCAGCATCGGCCCCCACGCTTTCGCAGCAATGTCTTTCGGGAACCGATAGCCGTAGCTTTCGCCGCCTCCAAACAGAAGCCGCCCGTCATGGGACAGACGGAAATAGTTGACGACGAACTTGGTATCCGCCAACGCTACGTCTTGGGTCAAAACCTCTGTCGTCCGATCGCCTAATGGCTCGGTCGCGACGATGAAATTATTGATCGGCATCACACGCCGAGCGACTTTGGGTTCCAGATTACCCAGATATCCGTTGCAACCAAGGATCAGATGATCGCACGTCACTTTGCCCTGTGCCGTTTGCACAACTGGTCTCGCACCCGCTTCAATGCGCACCACTTCCGAACGTTCGTGGAT
>Ga0181590_10003526_pt1 | contig 13065 bp, 8 predicted proteins | sample 071ome_34_FD_132446 | JGI IMG/M metagenome (GOLD analysis project Ga0181590, IMG submission 132446) | Coastal salt marsh microbial communities from the Groves Creek Marsh, Skidaway Island, Georgia - 071411BT metaG (megahit assembly) | ecosystem: Environmental > Aquatic > Marine > Intertidal zone... | reverse complement strand
TTTAATATAATAATTATAATAAATAATAATTAATATATAAATATATATAATTAAAAATGGCATTAACTATTGGAGTTAAACTAGTAATATCTATAATATTTTTTATATTAATATTATCAATTTTAGGTTATCTTTTAATTTATTCAAGAGAAACAGGTGTTTCAGATTATAAAGCTTCTTTAGCAAGCAGTTTTATACTTGTTTTAATTGCTGTTATTATGATGATATTTACATTAATAAATTTATCTGATACGAATGTTAAATCTAAATCTGCTATCTTTGTTAATACTTGTCCTGATTATTACTATAAAGATAAGGTTAAAAATGCTGAGGAAAAATTTGAAATAGTATGTAAGCCATTTATATTTGAAGGTTCTGATAATGAATTCTTATATGTAATTAAAGAATTACAACCTATTGCTAAAAGTTATGAAACTATTGAAAATGATAATAATAATTATAATAATAATATTGATAATAATCCATTTTATGAGATAATTGATATTAATGATAGTAGTATTTCTCCTCCTCCTAACAAATATGTTAAAGTATTAAATTATAATGATATAAATAAAAAAATAAATATTCACGAATTAAATAAAGTTGCTGATAAAGTTTCCGATTATGATGTTTATAATAAAGCATTATGTGCTTGTGGATTAAATTTACCTTGGAATGAAGTGCAACATACTTGTGGTAAAATGAATTTTAATCGTGATGATGATAATAAAGCATGTATGGTATTAAGTACTGAATTACATTCATTAAAAGATGTAAATAATCAATTACAAAATATATCTGGATTTGATTTTAGAAATTATTATGATAATTTAGATAAAGCAGATACTGCTAAAGTTAATAATAAACATTTTGTTGACCTTAAATCTATTCAAGTAAATTTAACATCATAAAAAAAGAATTTTTATTTATTATTTTTACTATATAATAATATTTAATTAGTATTATTTGTATTATTATTTGTATTATTATTTGCATTATTATTTGTATTATTATTTGTATTATTATTTGTATTATTATTTGTATTATTATTTGTATTATTATTTGTATTATTTGTATTATTATTTGTATTATTATTTGTATTATTATTTGTATTAGTAGTATTATTAGTATTATTTGATGTATTTGTTAAATTAATAAAATAATTAGAAAAATTTTCTGGTATTTCTATATTAGGTTGTGCAAAATTAAATTCAATTTGTATTGTTTCTGGATGAGATAATAATGGTTGTAATTCTTCATTTGTAGTTTCAATATCATTTTCTTCATTCACATTTAAGTCATTTTCATTTGTTGTTTGATTATTATTAGAAGATACATATAATTCAGCTTTACAACATGGACAATTAGAATTACGAGAAAACCATTCATATATACATTTTTCACAAAATATATGTTCGCATTTTATCAATTGTTTTAATGGCTTATTTGCAGATATTAAATCATCATTATTTTCAAAACATATAGCACATTGATTTTGCAATTGTTGTTGTGTTAATTGTTCTTTATATATTAAAGTTTTTGTAATATTTGTCCATTCTGACCGTGGTATTGGTGTTAATTGTTCATCTTCAATTGTTTCATTTAATCTATTTATAAAATTAGTTAATATATTTTGTGTATATGTTGAAAAGATATTCCCTAATCGTGTTTGTCGATTTTGTCGATTTTGTCTTTGTAAAATATCAGAATTACTATCATCATTTAATAATCTTGTTCTTGTATTATAAGGATTTATATATATATCATTTGAATATTGTTCATAATATTTATTCTTTATAATTTGACATTCTTCCAAATGTTTATGATATAAATTAATATTAACTTTTCTATTACATATTTCACAATGAATACTATTTAACAAAAAATTATTTACTTGAATATTTTGAAAATAATTTCCTAATTGATCTATATTTAAATTAGATATTCCATTTTGATATAATCTATTATTTATATTATATAAAGAATTTTCATTAAATGAAGATGATATATTTTGTAGATTCATATTATCATAACCTATATTTAAATTATATAATTGCGGTGATGAATTAATATTATAACCATTAATATTTATAGAATTATTAGATTGTATATTTGATGTTAAATTTATAAAAGAATTATTCATTATTATAACTATTTATATTTTTATAATTTTATATTTATTATTATATTTTAATTTTATATATTATTATTTGTTTAATAAATAGTATTTAAAGAATTTAAAATTTTTTTTTTATTACTATATAAAGATAAAATTACTATATATTAGTAGATAAGATTGTATTAAATATTTACAAATTATTATAAAATATTTTTTTAAAATGTCATCTTCAAATGAAAATACTATTATTCACGAATATATTAATTTTTATAAAAAATATAGAGAAATATATGGAGAAAATATAGTTATTTTACTTGAAGTTGGAAGTTTTTATGAAATTTATAGTCATATGTCTGAACCAAGTAAAGATTTTTTTGATATTTATCACATAGCTAACTTACTTAATCTTACAGTTTCACGGAAAAATAATAAAGGTGAAAAAAGAAATGAATCTATTTCAGTTTCTAATCATTATATGTGTGGATTTCCAAATTATAATGTTAATAAATATATAAATATGTTAGTGAATTCAAATTATATTGTGGTTGTTATTAATCAAAGAGATTCTGAAAATCCAATTGATAAGAAAAAAGAACATTATGTTTCTGAAATTGTTAGCCCTTCTACATATTATAATGATGATATACTTTCTAATGGTGGAAGTGGTTGTAATAATATATCTAATAATGGTTCAAACGAATTAATGACAATTTATATTCAAGAAAATAAAGATAGAAAAACAGGTCATATATCTTTATTTTGTCATATAGCTATGTGTGATATTTATACAGGAAATATTAAATTATTTGAAATTATTAACAATAATATTGAAATAACATTTGAAGAACTTAATAGGTTATTTTATTATAAACCTAAAGAAGTTGTTATGTTTGGAGATATTAAAAATATTAACATAGATAAACAATTACAAGTTATTTCTTCACAAAATTTTCTATTTCTAAATAGAATAGGATGTTATAATAAAGAAATATTAAAACTATCTTATCAAAATGAAATTATTAAAAAAGTTTATGGAATTAATAAAATTAAATTACTTAATCCAATTGACTATATACAATTGGGAAATCGTCCAGATTTTGTTGTAAGTGTTTGTTATCTTTTTGCATTTATATACGAACATAATGAAAAATTAATTTACAATCTAAATTTACCAGTTATTATTGAAGATTTTACAGATGTTAATAGAAAACATATGATACTAACAAATAACTCAATTAAAGATTTAAATATTATTTCTGATAATCCAAATGAATTATGTATAAATAAATTATTAAATAAATGTCAAACTTCTATTGGAAAGCGTTTTTTTAATTTTATGCTTAAAAATCCTCTAATTTCACAAGAAATACTTGAAATATATTATCATTTAACAGAATTATTTCAAAAAAGTGAAATTATCAATAAAAATTGTAATTATCTTAAAAAAATAAATGATATTGAAAAATTAGTTAGAAAAATGAAACAATATAAGTTAAATCCATTTGAATTATTTAATATTAAAAATTCCATTAAACATTTTTATGACTTAATAATATATATACATATGGAATATAAAGATTTGGATTTAATATATAAAATCATCAATGAAAATATTGATGATTTTAATATTTTTAATCAATCTATGAAATTTCTGGAATTTTATAATGCGACATTTAATGAATCAGCATTATCTAAATATTCTATTCACAATATTACTGAAAATATTTTTGCTGAAAATTATAATAAAGAAATAACTAATTTACAATTTAAAATAAATAAAATAGAAAAATATTATAATGACTTATGTAATGATTTAAATAAATTTATGAATGAAGAAATGGTAGCAAATAAGAATAAATCTAAAACTACTATAAAAAAGAACACAGGACATAAAGAAGTAAAATTTGAACAATATTTTAAAATTGAAATTAATAGTAAACTTGATAATTTAAATAGAGTTGAAATTAAAAATCAAAAAGAATTTGATAAATATAATGATATTGAATATTATTATATTTATACTACTAAAACACGATTTGATAAATTTAAAACATTATTTAAAGAAAGTGATAGCAAATTAAAACAAAAACTTATTGGAGAATATAATTTTCAAATTCTTAAAACAGAACCAGTTACCAATTCAGCAAATTCTACACATATTAAACTTATATTTTCTCAAACTAACAATTTAGGATTACTTCTTAATCAATATAAACAACAAATTCATGAATTAATATATAATGAATATAATAAAATTATATTTGAAATTATGGATGAATATAGTAGATTTTTTGATATATCAATTAAATTTATTGGAATAATTGATTATATTACTAATAATGCTTATAATGCAAACAAATATAATTATATTAAACCAGTAATTAATTGTGAAAAACGTAATGAATCAGAACCATCATATCTTAAAATTAAAGGGTTAAGACATCCTATTATAGAACAAATTAATAATAATACTGAATATATTCCTAATGATATAGAAATTGGTACTAAGAATTCTTATACTTCTTATTTACTTTATGGTGTAAATACTATTGGTAAATCATCTTTACTTAAATCTGTAGGTATTAGTATTGTAATGGCAAGTGCTGGTATGTTTGCTTCAGCTTCTTTTTTTGAATTTAAACCATTCCATCATATATTTAGTCATATTAATAAAAGTGATGATATTTGGAAAAATTTATCATTATTTTCATCAGATATGTTGTCTATTAAATCTTTCTTAAATATGATGTCTAATAAATCATTAATTTTAAGTGATGAACTTATGAATTCAAGTGAAACTGAAAGTTCAATTAGTATATTAGGTGCTACAATTAATAAATTAGTTTCTAATAATGTATGTCATATTTTTACTACACATTTTCACGAATTAAGAAAATTATCATTAATTCGTCAATTACATAATGATGGCAAATTAAGATTATGTTATTTACATGTACAATATAATGGATATAATAATGAATGTAATAATTTTATATTTGATAGAAAATTAAGAGATATTGATGATGAACATCTTGATTTATATGGTCTTGAAATTGCTAAAGGTCTTAATTTACCATCAGATTTCTTATTGGATGCTAATAAAATTCGTCAAGAAGTTTTAGAAATTAATTCTGATATTATATGTACAAAAAAATCCAAATATAATTCTATGATCTATATTGATAAATGCGGAATTTGCGGTACTAATAAAAATTTAGAAGTACATCATATATTATTCCAACAAAATGCTGTTGAAAAGGGGTTTATTAAAAGTGATGTTGTAGAAAGTGGTAATAATGGAATTCATAAAAATCGTGCTTTTAATTTAATTCCTATATGTCAAAAATGTCATGATGATATTCATAATGGAATAAAAAAAATTACCGGTTTTACACAGAGTATTAATGGGTTAATATTACAATAAAATAGTTAAAATTTAAAAAAAATTTTTTTCTGTGCATGTTCTCTGTATTTCTTTCATTTCCATATTTATATATAACATTGTGTTATTTTATATTTGATATTTTTTATATAATTAATGGTTATTAACTGTGCAATAAAATATTTGAAAAAAATTTTCAATTTATCCTGAGAGTGTCACTGTGCATAACTTCCCAGCTCGCCCACTATACTGGCGTCTGGAACCACCCGACCACCTTCCTCAACCACGAAAACAACTCCGTGCGCCTGTGGTGGCATCCCCATTCCCTCTTGGACTCCTTGTACGTTTGCATCTTTGATAGAGGCGCCTCTGTTGGTAGCCTCAGGAGACCTAGTTCTGGATCTTCCGGATATCGAGGCAGGACAAACCCTTCTTCCAGATCAAAGGTCCCTTCCCTCTCTGGTAAACAGTATTTATTCCTCCTCATTTTCCAACTCTTTATTTTATCTGTTTTTTTTATATAAAAGGGGAAGGGCAAGGGAAAGGGGAATAAAGTTACAGTTTGTTCGTAAGAACAACACTTGTGCCAAAATGGCAACGGTAAATACATATACCATCTAAATTATCATTTTTTTTTAAGGTTAAAGAAAATATAAGTAATATTAACCTAATAAAATAAATATTATAAGATGAATCAAAATTTAATAAAATTTAAAAAAATTTTGTGATTGATGACTTCTTTGTAAGCGATTTTAGCCTACTAGAATTCTGTGCATGTATGTATAACGATTCTAGTGATCGTTGAAAACTACTAGGATCGCAAGAGCGGTCCGTAGTGTTTTTATATTGCATTCCTGGAGGCCCTCAACGACCTCCAGAACATCATCCAACGGATTGATCACGAACACGAGTCGCGTTCGTGAGCGTAACTCAAACATGTTGAGCAAGCACTTCTTCACTTTCTCTCTCGGTACTCTTAGAGGCCGGTTGAATTTTACTCCGTCTGTGAATCTCCTCATTCTTTCAGCACAGTTGATGGGCAGTCTTTGGCCCGATATCCACTGTGTGTAAAAAGAGTCTGCGACCCTCTGTGCTGCGTATGCTGTATCTTCACTGTACGGCACCTTGTAAAAGGTTACTTCAACCGTACGGGTTTCTGGGCCATACACCTCAGGATCGCACAGATCATTCTTTCTCATTGAATTTGCAGATTCTCTAACGATCCGGTGGTGGAGTTTCATTAGATTTGAACCCTTGTGCCAAAATGGCAACGGTACATACAACCAACATGGAAAAAAACATTTTTTTTCATACGCCTTATAAAAATTACATCATACTACATATATATAAAGGAGTTGGTGAATAATGACTATCAAAGCTTTCATTTATGTCATTTAAATGATATATAAAATGTTTATGAATTATAAAATTAGGGTTCAACTCAGTATTATAATTTTTAACAATATTTTCATTTATACTATTTATTTCTCCACATATCATACAAAAATCTTTATAATTCATATGATATTTATCTATTATTTGATTGTTTATTGTAAAATTTATATAATTACCTTGTATTTTAGTAAAATTTTTCTTAAATTGTAAATTATATATATATTCTAAAATATCATTGTAATATGTATCTAAAAATCTTAAAGATGTTTCAACTAATTCATACTTTGCGGAATCAATATTTATATAATGGTTATTAACTGTTGTCGTTAAGAGTATATAAAGATAATTCTACACCTATATAAATAATTATATAAAGAAATATAAATAAATATATATATTAGTAAATATTATATTAATTGGGAAATATAAGTAATATATATAATAATCATACTAATCTATGTTGGTTGTCCGCTAGCCATCTTCAAGGTAAGTAATAGTTATATGTAGTTAAGAAGTAGTTATAAATATCAATATTTATAACTATTTTAATTAACAATATAATTATACCTTCATATACTTATTAAAGTAGCGGTACTTAATTGATAATAATATTACATGTAAATATGTTTATATAACTTAAAAGATTTTTTAAGGCTAAAAAAAAAAAATAATTATTTGCATGTTAATTGTAGTTACCGTTGCCATTTTGGCACAAGTAACAAATAACAAATGTCAAATTTAACATTTTGGTTGAAAAACCACCCAAGTTTATTGACACACCACACTATGTGGTATGATCTTTACATGCATGCCAGACAGCAAAGGGGTTGTATATGTGTGTTTTGCGATGGAGAAGCAACATTCGCACATCGCTTCTTGGTGTGCGCTTGTTGCCTTAACATATTTCACGCTGATTGCTTTGAAAAATAGGACCGGAGTTGTCCTATATGTCGCAAGTATTGTTCAGTTGGGGGTCAACTCATAGATTGGCAACCAGATTTGTTTGAACGCTTGCAGCGTCAAGAGTGTGAAAGGAAGGAGCGGGAGGTAGAACAGAGGATGCGGGGTGAAGGCCGTTAACGGCACAATCGCGCGATTTTGCAACATTCACATAAACGAACAGAATTTTTTTTATTGAATATTTAATGATTGAGCTTTAATGAGCTATGTGATTCTTGTGTAAGATCTCGTTAAAATCTTCACTATATGCCTTATTGTATGTTATTATATTATTTACTATTCTTATATTTTCCATATATCATTATTTATTAAATTATATATTCATTTTGATTTTCTTTATGTTTTTCTTGTATTGCATTAAAATCTTCTTCTATATTTTTACGAAATTGATTTGTTTTGATTAAGTCGATGTATTTCGTAATAGTTGTTAATGATAAATTATGTATATAATCTTGTATTTTACGATTTTATTGTAATGCTGTAATTTGAATATCAATTAAATTTAACATATTTATATATAATACTATGTTATTTTATCCTTTTTTTTTGTTATTTTATATTTGATATTATTTTATATAAATAATTCATATAAAATAATATATTTAATATTATAAATATATAATAAATAATATAATTCCATTTTTATAGATTATGGTTGTTAAAAAATTACATACTAAAACTCAACTTGTTAAAAAACAAAAAGATATTTTTAAAAATTTTCAAACTAATTTACTTAAAGATAGAAAACAAAAACAAAAAGATAATTTGAAAATATTTAAAGAACAACAAAAAAAAGACTTAGAAGACCATAAAATATATATTAAAGAAAATGTTTTAACATCAGAAGCAAAAAAAAATAAACTTTCAGAATTTAAACAAAAACAATCTATTTTATTAAAAGAATTTAAAAATATACAAACTATTGAATTAAATAAATTTAAAGATAAACAAAAAAAAGAAAAAGATGTATTAAAATCATTTATAAAAATTCATAAATTTGAAACAGAAAATAATGTTAATAGTGAATTAAAATTTTTAGAAAAAAATAAGAATAATGATAAGAATAATGATAAGAATAATGATAAGAATAATGATAAGAATAATGGTAAGAATAATGGTAAGAATAATGGTAAGAATAATGATAAGAATAATGATAAATCTGTGGAAAATATTGAAGAAAATATTGTAAAATCTTCTTCAAAAGTTAATGCAATTAATAATGAAGCACAATCTACAAAAATTCCTTCAAAATCTTCTACAATAAAATCTAAATCCTCAACTAAACAATCTAAATCTAAATCATCAACTAAACAATCTAAATCCTCAACTAAACAATTTAAATCTAAATCATCAACTAAACAATCTAAATCTAAATTATCAACTAAACAATCTAAATCTAAATCATCAAATAAATCAATTACTAAAAGTCCAGAAATTGAACCTATGCCATTAGAAGAAAGAATTGAATATATTAAAGAACATATTGATGAAATTGGTATTCTTGATCCACAAGGAAAACATATAAATCCTTTAAATGGTCTTCCTTATTCAGAACATTATAGAGATTTAGCTGAAAATAATTGGTCTAAATTACCACTTTATAGTGGAGACCATCCCAAAAATATTATACAATTAATTAAAGATAATCAAGTTTTACTTTTTACTGCTGGAACAGGTGTAGGTAAATCAGTTTTAATTCCTAAATACGCATTACATTCAACATTATATCAAGGAAAAATTGTCGCAACTATCCCAAAAATAGCACCTGTTAAAAGTAATGGTAAATGGACTGCTGAAACTTTAGATGTAGAATTAGGTAAAGAAGCTGGATACCAATTTAGAGGCTCTAATGAAGGATTACCTGACGGTCAAGTATCACATTCTAAAGATACTAAAATTAGATTCTCTACCGATGGTTCTATTGTAGCAACTTTACTTGGTGATGACCCTACATTAACTTCATATGATATAGTAATTGTGGATGAAGCACACGAACGCTCTATTAATATTGATTTATTATTAATGCTTATGAAAAAAGCACTTAAAGGAAATCCAAAACTTAAACTTATTATTATGTCTGCAACTATTAATAAAGAAATCTTTAAAAATTACTTTGCTAAAGATTTTAAATTTGCTGAATATGAAGTATGTGGTGTAAATTTTCCAGTACAACATATATATTTAGATAATCCAATTAAACCATTAAATTCAGATATGATTATTCAAAAAGGTGTTAATTTATATATTGATAAAATATTTAATAAAGCTATTGAAGATATACGCAATCAAAAAGCAAATGGTATTGATAGAAAAGAAATATCGTTAGAATATGATACACTTTTCTTTGTTAATTCTCCAAGTGAAGCAGGAATTTCTTGTAATTTATTAAATCAAAAATTAAATCAAATGTCTGATATTGATGAAATTCCTATTTGTTTAGAATATGCTGGAACTACAAGCGACCAATTAATGAAAGATATGGTAGAATCTAATGCTTATAAAAATGCTAAAGAATGGAAATATTTATTTAAAATTGTATTCGCTACTAATGTTGCTGAAAGTAGTATCACTATTGAAACATTAAAATATGTAATTGATAATGGAATGGCTATTGTTAATTCATATAATCCTATCACTAATTCCCGTATTTTAGAACAAAAACGAATTTCTAAAGATAGTGCTAAACAAAGAGCTGGACGTGTTGGTCGCAGAAGCCCCGGTACTTGTTATAAATTATATACACAAAAAGAACATAATGATATGATGGAACATAAAATATTAGATATTCAACAAAATGATATTACACAAAATTTATTACAATTATTATATGTTGAACAAATTAGAACAGTTCCAAAATTATTAGAACTTCTCTCTAATTTTATTGAACCTCCTAAACAAGATTATATTAATTCGGCATTAAATATATTAAAACGCTATAATTGTATATCTGGTGAAAAAAGTAAAGAAGTTATTACACCATTAGGAGATTTATGTACTAAAATTAGAAAAACTGACTTTTATTTAATTAAAGGTATGCTATTAAGTAATTTATTAAATTGTTCCAATGAAATGTCTTTAATGGTTTCTGGTATTATGGAATCAGGAAATCAAATTACTAATATATTTAAAAAAGATTTTGATAAAACTAGTGCTCAACAATTTTCTGATAAACGTAAAAAATTAAAACTAATACACGATAAAAGCGACCATCTAACTGTATATAGAGTTTTAGAAGCATTTAAAAAAATAAGAGATTCATCAGATGTGGAAACTACTAAAAAATGGTGTTCTGATATTAATGCTAATTATAATAAATTAAATAAAATGATTAAAAAATCTAAACCTATTTCTCAAGAAATTAGAGATATTGTAGGACATAAATATACTTTAGAAAATTTAATAGCACATTTTGATGGAGATAATTATCAAATGATTTTTGATGAATCAACTATAGAAGAACCTGATAAAAAGAAAATAGATGAAAATAAAAATGAAAAATTATTTGGAAATAAAATACAAAATAATAAATTGTATCTTTCAACTATATTAAAACATAATATAAATATAGAACAATTTAAATCTATCAAAATTGAAGAAAAATTACTATTATGTTTAGCATTTTCATATTCAACAAATATTTCTAAATTATCTGACAAAAAGAAAGGTAAATATACAACTATTATACCTTTTAAAAATGTTGAAGCACCATTGTCTCCTGATAGTATGTATAAAGATAGTTCTAAAAAGAAACCACTCAAATATATTATATATAGTGAATTAGGTAATATATTCGGTCAATTTAAATATAACTTTGTATCAGCTATATCTGATTCATTATATTCAAAAATAAAATAAAATAAAAAGTAGAATTAAATAAAAGAAAAGAAATAATTAATTAAAATTATTATTTATATTAAAAATAAATTTTTTTTATTTTTATTTAATATGTTTTATTTATTTGCCACAACCTTCATTAAGAGGCATCATATTTGCAAATGTTTCAATATTTGCACCTATTACATCATTCATAGATGAGTCACCTTGTATTTCATTATTCATTGGAACTTCCATGTTGTTTCCCATGTTGTTTCCCATGTTATTTTCCATGTTATTTTCCATGTTGTTTCCCATGTTGTTTTCCATGTTGTTTCCCATGTTGTTTCCCATGTTGTTTCCCATGTTGTTTCCCATGTTATTTTCTTCTTCATTCATGTTTTCTTCATCATTCATGTTTTCTTTGTTATTTTCCATCTTTTCTACAACGTTGTTTGCTTTTGGTACTGATACACCCCAGATTGAAGCATATACTACGGATAAGAATAACATTAAAGCCCATAAAAATGTCAGACCAACAAATACCCATCCCCAAAATCCACACCATGACTTATCTTGGCAACTTGTCATACAGTTAATAATATATACTGATACAAAGAATGGGAAAAGAAGAGATATAACAGCAACTAAACGCTCAGATAAGTTATATGTTGAACCTTTAATTGGAAGCATTACTGCAATAAGTAATAAACCATATGCGATTGCTACAACAAGTGCTTGATCTGATAATACCATTTTTTTTTCTTCAACTTTTTGTAATACATTTGTTAATGAACCACCTTGTGTTGCTGTTATTTGTTTTGTAATACCAGTAACAATTGGATTATTTCCACCCTTTTTACCACCACCACGCATTAGTAATGGTCTATTTCCACCCATTTGACGAAGTTCAAGATTTCCACCCTTTTTACCACCACCACGCATTAGTAATTGTGTATTTCCACCCATTTGACGAAGTGCAAGATTTCCACCTGAAAGACCTGAAGATAATGGACGTCTTGTATTAAATTTATTTCCGTTTTCCATTTGTAATAATAAACTTTATATATTTTAAAATTTTTATTAATTTTTTTTATTATATATACATAAAAAAAATATGAAAAAATAATTATTTATTTCTTTTTAAATTATTATTTTTTTATTATTTTTATATTTTTATATTTTTATATTTTTATTTTTTTTTTTATTATTCTTTTTATTTTAAATTTTGTTATAAGATTTATATATTTTTATAGTAACAAAAAAATTTTTTTCAAAACGTCAAAATGTCAACTGCGCTCTCTCGAAAGACGGTCGCTATCTGTGCATCCGGGGTTTCTTCTGTTCCCGGTTTTCAGCCAACCGCCTTCTCGAAGCGCTCCTTCAATTCCGGCGT
>Ga0181590_10003523_pt1 | contig 13071 bp, 16 predicted proteins | sample 071ome_34_FD_132446 | JGI IMG/M metagenome (GOLD analysis project Ga0181590, IMG submission 132446) | Coastal salt marsh microbial communities from the Groves Creek Marsh, Skidaway Island, Georgia - 071411BT metaG (megahit assembly) | ecosystem: Environmental > Aquatic > Marine > Intertidal... | reverse complement strand
TAGGAAAGTAAATTATGGCAAAATCACAAGAATTGTTTGAGCAGATGCAGGAGTTGTTTGCTCAATTTGAAACGGAACACAATGGTACAACCAAAGCATCTAAGACTCGCGCTCGCAAAGTAATCAACGAGTTGAAGAAATTGGTAACCGATTATCGTAAAGCATCGGTAGAAGAAAACAAGTAAGTTATGGCAAAGAAACAAAGTAAAATAGTACCGATGGGACGCCCTCAACAACAGGCCCCACAAATGCAGATTGACCCATTCAAGTTACCAACCGTGACTTGTCCAAATTGTGATGGCATTTTCTTCACAGAGTTGTCAATGTTTAAAGAAGTACCAGCAGTACAATCACCAAACGGACAGGCATCTATGTTGCCCATTCCTGTGGTAGTATGTAATGAATGTGGCACGGTTCACCCTAAATTCACTCCAAAGGAGTTCTTTGAAGATGGCGGAAACCAAGAAGGCTAAAACTTTGTTTGAACACCTCTCGGGAATAAAGGAGAAAAAATCTCCATGGGAATCCCTTTCGGTTATGGATAAAAAAAGTTTTGAACCATTTATGGTTAATCGATTCTTATCTATGAATATGGAATTCCTTGAGTTGGTCAATGAGTTACAAATGTATACCATTGGCCAACTCTCTCCCAGAGATGTTTATAAGTTATATTTGGATGTACTACCGAAAAAAAGGTCGTTTGATAAATACATCAAAGCAAAGGGTAGTGACAAGTATAATGATAAAGTTTTGGAATATCTATCAAGGTATTTTGAAGTATCTCAGAGAGAGGTTAAGGACTACCTTGAAATCCTATCAAAAGACGATGTGGTATACATCATTAAAAAGTTTGGCATAGAAGAAAAAGAAATCAAGAAATGGCTGAAATAATTAAAGAAGCAAAAACAAAAGTAGAGTGGGTTAAAGAAGAGGTTAAGGTTAACTATGGTGGTACTGAACAATCCGCAGTTGCGTATTGTGAGGAGAACTATCCCGAAATGATGGCTGAATACAAACGGATTATGTATGAACAATATGAAACCTTTTGTAAGAAACAACGAAACTACGGACCCGACAACATTTCAGTTGGAACTCGATTGGAAACAAAAGATGAGGTGAAAATTTCACTCACCGGATTGTGGTTTAGAATCAACGACAAGGTACAACGACTAAAACAAATGGTAGTGTTGGGTCAGCCAGATGAAGTTGGTGAGTCAATCCAAGATACATACGCAGACCTATCAGTATATGGTATTATTGCCCAAATCGTTCAGAACGGAAAGTGGGGTAAATAATAATGATTTCTTAACATAAAGATTTGGTGGTTTACGAATTATTTCGTATATTAGTATAAGAAAAGTAAGAGTAAATGAAAAAGTCAGTAGTATCAAACATATTCAATTTCCCTGTGTACGAGGAGCAGAAGGGTGATGTGAAAATCTCCTATTCTCAATACACAATGTGGGCTAATTGTCCTAAACAATGGAAACTGACTTATGTAGATGGTCACAAGATTGATGACCCATCAATTCACCTTATCTTTGGTACGGCGATGCACGAAGTAATCCAAGAGTGGTTGAAGGTCATTTATAGTGAGAGTCCATCTAAAGCTGACGAAATGGACTTAAACCAAATGTTATTAGATAACATGGCTAAGGAATACAAAAAGTCAATGGCCATCTATGGTGTTAAGTTCACTACAAAAGACCAAATGAATGAGTTCTACTCCGATGGTGTAGAAATCCTTGACTTCCTTCGTAAAAATCGTTCTGAATATTTCTCAACTCGTAAGATGAGGTTAGTAGGTGTAGAACTTCCCATCTACTATCCCGCATCCGAGTCCAACGAACACATCATGATGAAGGGTTTCCTTGATTTGGTGTTTGAGATTGTAGAAGATGGTACGATTGAGATTTGGGACATCAAGACATCTACGAATGGGTGGAACAAATATCAGAAAGATGATAAGACCAAAACCGCTCAGTTAGTTCTTTATAAGAAGTTCTTCTCTGACCAGTATGGTTACCCTTTGGAAAAGATTCAAGTTCGTTATTTCATTGTAAAACGAAAGTTATGGGAAGAAGCCATGTTTGCTCAGAAAAGGGTTCAAGAGTTTGTCCCCGCACATGGAGTTCCAACAATGAGAAAAATTCTTAAAAGTTTCAATCAATTTATTGATGAAGGTTTTAATGAGGATGGTACATACAAGTTTGATGGTGAGTTCCCAGCCATCGCAGGTAAGAATGGTAAGAATTGTAAATGGTGTCCATTCAAAAATAGTGAGTTGTGTTCTAAAAAGGACCGAATAAAAGAGTAACTAATTTCGTTTGATATGTTGTATATTTATTCTAAAAAGTCATTGTTGTATAAACAAGTGACTAAAAAATTGTTTTTTTTATCCATGGGTGTCGTTTGTCTATTGATGGCATTTACTTACCACTACACCACTAAACTTGCAAGAGAAGAGGTTATTTCAAATCTAACCATAGAAGAAAAGTTAGTAATAGTTAATAATTCTGAAGACTCCTTTACACAAACAGCGTTTATAGATTTATTAAAAGATTTGAATGTTAAATTTCCTCATATTGTTTTAGCGCAATCAATAGTAGAAACTGGTCATTGGACTTCAAACATATTTAAAGAAAATCATAATCTTTTTGGTATGAAGCAGGCCCGAATTCGAGTAAATACTGCTAAGGGTACTCAATATAACCACGCATACTATCATGATTGGAGAGAGTCTGTTTACGACTACGCATTTTATCAATGTAGGTACCTGGGTGGTATTAGAACCGAAGATGAATATTTTCAATATTTGTCACAAAGTTATGCTGAGGCACCTGATTATGTTAAAATATTAAAAGGGGTCATAAAAAAAGAAAAGCTAGAAGATAAATTTAAATGATAAAAACCAATACTTATCAAAAAACTCAAAATAGGGTGAAGGTAAATTACAGATTTAAAAAAGATAGACATATGAGAGTTGCGTTAATTGGGAGTGATAAATACGAAAATCGTATGGAAACCAAAGACCTCATATTTAAATTAAAACAAAAATATGGAGATGATTTAATTATCATTACCCGCGGATTAAAAATTGGAGTAGAAAAATGGGTTCGTAAGTTTGCATTAGAAATGGATGTTAAGTACATAGAATACAACTCAGCATCAACTCCTATGAATCTTTATAGTGGTATGGATGAACAATATTATGATAAACCATACCACCCAACACAACCATTACATCAATATGATTGTGTAGTTATTAACTCTGACAAGATTATATATTTTGGAGAAATAAAACGAAATGAGTACAATCACTTTAATAGAGTATTAGTTAGAAACGGAAAAAAAGCAAGTTTTGTATCATGAACATATTAGGAATTCACATGGGGCACGATGCCTCAATTTCAATTATAAAAAACAATCGTTTAGAGTATTCTTCCGCAGTTGAGAGGTTTACACGGCAGAAAAAAGATGACTTTGTACCTCTTTGGGTAGTTGAAAAAATATTATCTGACATGGATATGTCGTTTGACGATATTGACCTCATCACCATGGCATATTGGTCTAAGGATTTATGTCCATGGTTAGACATATACTCACCACAGGAAGAAAAATACCCGTTAAGTACATTTGGTACATATGAATTGGAAACTCGTATAACTAACCATCTTGAGGAATATCAATACTCAGACCGAACAAAGCGTCCTGAATTGGTAGAGGGGTATGGATATACATTACCCCATTACTTAGATAGAATGATGCCTCCATTTGGAAATTCTACCATATCACATTCACAGGCATTTAAACTAAATTGTAAAATAGAGGGTTATGATAGAGTAATTACGGGGTATTTTGTAAACCACCATACGGCACACGCAGCATCTACATTTTATACATCACCTTTCAAAGATTCAGTTATATTTACCGCCGATGCATCAATGCACGACCACCACAATTGTAGTGGGTATTTTTTAGGTTACGAAAACCAAATTCAATACTTTAGACATCCTGGTTACATGATGGGTAATTTTTATGATGCGGCAACTGAATGGTGTGGTCTTGGTCCTGGTGTTATTAAAGCAGGTGTATTGATGGGCCTTGCTGCATATGGTAGAGTAAGTAAAAACGCAATAGATAATTGGAAATCTTGGACACGCCCAATTTGGGAAAGAAACACTCCTGAAGACCATATGTATGTAAATTGGTTATTCAGTCAAATATCTGGAAAATATCCATACATATGGTATCCACGACCTGAGGTTGAAAATAATGAACCAGGTTCTCATTTTTATACAAAAGTACACCAAATGGTGTATACTAAAGAAGAATCTACTACTCAAGAGGTAATGGATGTTGCTGCGGATATTCAATATATAACCGAAAGGTCTTTAGTTGAGTATTCACAACAATTATACGATGAAACTCGTAACTTTAATTATGGTAATTTGTGTACGGCCGGTGGTATATTTTTAAATTGTAACGCAAATTACAAAATCATGAAAGAAACTGATTTTGAAAGAATGCACATTTTCCCAGCGGCAGGTGATGATGGTGTATCGGCAGGGTCAGCACTATGGGTTTTACACCACCTTTACTTACAACCGAGGGAAACATACACAAATGCAGATATTTCATATCTCGGATTTAGATATCCATATCAACCAAACACAACACATGAGAGTCAAGATTTGGATTTAGATGTTTTGGCAAAAATGATATCAGATGGAAAAATTGTATGTTGGTATCAAGGTCGTTCGGAGTTTGGCCCTCGTGCTTTAGGTAATCGTTCATTTATTACCGACCCCCGTAGGAAGGAAATGAAAGATATTTTAAATTCACGAGTTAAGTTTAGAGAATGGTATAGACCATTTGCTCCTGTGGTTTTGAATGAATATAAAACTGATTGGTTTGATATGGATTTTGAGTCACCATTTATGTTACATACGGTTCCTTGTAAAAAACCACAAGAAATTCCATCAGCAGTACATATTGACAACACCGGCCGAGTGCAAACTCTTCGTAGAGAAGACAATGAAAAGTTTTATGATTTGATTGATAAGTTTAGAGAAATAACAGGAGTTCCTGTTGTTATGAATACATCATTAAACATTAAAGGACAACCAATTGTTGAGACTCCTGAAGACGCTATGACATTGTTTGATGAGTCCGATGTAGATGTTCTTGTTATCAATGACAAAATGTATCTAAAATAGGATTAACCAAATATTTTCCGTATATTTATAGAATATAAAATCAAGAAAGTTACGAATGGAATTACAATTACCTAAATTAAAGAAGGTGGACCCCAACAAACCTAAAAAGAAAAAGATTTTGTTGTTATCGGATGACCTTCGACTTCATAGTGGTATCGCGACACAATCTAAAGAAATGGTCGTTTCCACAATTCACAAATACGATTGGGTACAATTAGGTGCTGCACTTAAACATCCTGACCATGGTAAGGTATTTGATGTCTCGGCCGATGTAGCAAAAGAAACAGGCGTTCAAGATGCATCATTAAAAATATATGCTCATAATGGATATGGTAATCCTGATGTTCTCCGTGAATTAATTAATGTTGAGAAACCAGATGCAATCCTACATTTTACCGACCCTCGTTTTTGGAAGTGGTTGTATGATATGGAACATGAAGTTAGACAATTTGTTCCTATTATGTATTACAACATTTGGGACTCCTTACCAGACCCAATGTGGAACGCTCCCTTCTACGCATCATGTGATTTGTTGATGTCTATATCAAAACAAACTTATGGTATCAACAAAAGAACTCTTGATAAGTATGGTATGGCTAAGGATGAGTGGGGATATAAATATATTCCACATGGTGTATCTAAGTACTTTAAGTCAGTACCATCAGATGACCCCAAACTCGTAGAGTTTAAGAAAAAGTATGAATTGGACCAATATGATTTTGTAGTTCTATGGAATAATAGAAACATTCGTAGAAAAGTTCCTGGTGATGTGGTTCTTGCATTTAATGAATTTGCAAAAAGACATGAAGATAAAAAAGTATGTTTGTTTATGCATACACAACGAGTGGACCCCAATGGTACTGATATAAATGAAGTAATTAAGTGGAATGGTGAATATGGTGATTATAAGTTCACCGATACCAAGTTCTCAACCCATGATTTAAATCTATTCTATAATTCGGGTGATATCATTCTAAACATCGCATCTAACGAAGGATTTGGATTGGCATCTTGTGAAGCATTGAGAGCCGGAACTCCAATCATTGTAAATGTTACAGGTGGACTACAAGACCAATGTGGTTTTGATTTAGAAGGTAACCCATTGACTGCCGAAGATTATGTAAAGATTGGGTCACTTCACAATCGTAGAGAGTGGATGAAAAATGAAATGTTAACTTATGGTGTATGGGCGTTTCCTGTATGGCCATCTAACCTTTCACTTCAAGGTTCACCACAAACTCCATATATTTTTGATGACCGAGTTGACTTTATGGAAGTTGCTGACCAACTTGATGATACTTTCCAAAAAGGTAGAGAACATCTAACCCAAGTAGGTCAAATTGGTAGCGAGTGGATTCAGTCTGATGCCGGTATGGCATCCGAAAGAATGGGTGAGAAATTTGTAGAAGCTATTGATGGTTGTCTTGAAAATTGGACACCTCGTAAAAGATTTGAAATGTATTCAGTATGAAAAAGTTATGTGTAGTTAGTTGCCCGATTGCAACACGAAGTGGTTATGGTTCTCGTTCAAGAGATTTGGTTCGTTCACTAATCGAAGTAAAGGGTGACGAATGGGATATTAAGATTCTTCCTCAACGATGGGGAAATACTCCTCAAACGGCGTTGACATCTGAAGATGGTGATTTGACATCAAGATTTATTGGGGGTAAATTAGAGCAAAAACCAGATGTTTGGATTCAAATTACTATTCCAAGTGAATTCCAACCAGTTGGTCACTTTAACATTGGTGTATCCGCAGTAATAGAAACGACTGAAGCATCTCCTCAATTCATTGAGGGGTGTAATCGTATGGACTTAACACTTGTATCGTCAAATCATTCAAAGACCTCACTTGCAGCCACTTATGAAAAAATGGATGAAAAGACCAAACAAAAAATTGCTGATTTGAAATTAGAAAAGCCAGTAGAGGTTCTTTTTGAAGGTTTTAATGAAACGATTTATGATAATAAAGTTCAAGTACATGAGTCGGTAAACGATGTAATGAGTAGTGTTAAAGAATCATTTGCATTTTTGTTTGTAGGTCATTGGTTGCAAGGTAAACTTGAACATGATAGAAAAAACATAAGTGGGTTGATAAACACATTTTTACATACATTTAAAAACAAAAAAAATCCACCCGCTCTTGTATTGAAAACCTCAATCACGGCACCTGGTATTACTAATGTTCATGAAATTAAACGCCGAATCGAAGTGATAAAGGGAATGGTTGATTCAAAAATACTACCTAATATCTATATTCTCGATGGTGACCTTTCAGATGAAGAGATGAATTCATTATACAATCACCCAAAAGTAAAGGCGCATGTTTCCTTCACCCGTGGTGAGGGATTTGGTAGACCTTTATTAGAAGCTTGTGTAAGTGGTAAACCAATTGTAGCTTCTAATTGGAGTGGGCATTTAGATTTCTTACATCCAGATTTTAACTTTTTAGTTGGTGGTAAATTGGATGATGTAGATGAGTCAGCAGCAAACGATTGGATTCGTAAAGAAGCAAAGTGGTTTACGGTTAATTATAGTGAGGGAAGTGCATATATGAAATGGATTTACGATAATTATAAGAAAGCACTTGAGAAGTCTCGTAAGAATCGTAAGTATGTCAAGGATAACTTTACAATTCGGAAAATGACCGATTTACTTGACAAAATCTTACAAGATTATAAGGTAGGAGATGGACCTCAACAAGTTCAACTTAAATTACCAAAGTTAAAAAAGGTAGAAACTAATGGCTGATTTTACATCACAACATCGTAGTAAACTAACTGACCCACAAAAAATAACAAAAAGACAAATTGAAAGAGGTCAGATTGCAAAAATCCGTTATAAAAAAGTGGATGGTACGCAAGGTGACTACTATGTGTTTGTTTTACAACCACTCTATAAGGGATATTTTCATTGTTTAGATTTAAAGCACATTCACCCATCTCAGATGGTAAAGTTGGCGGAGGATTTAAATGAGATGATGAGTGTATCTTCAAAAGTTAAAAAATTAGATTTAACAAAATTACGAATTGATGAAGCATCTCGTGCATTTTATATAGGAAATATCAGAAATAAAAAATTACAAGCCGGATATCGCACATTGATACAAAAAAATATAAGTTCTATTCTTGTTTATAATTACAATTATGGTGTTCATGATAAGATTGCATCGAAAGCAGAAAGACGAAGACAAGAAGCGATTGAAAGAGATGGCGAAAATAATAATCAAGACACTCAACTTAATTTAGATAATATATGAAAATTAGTTACGCAGTTACGGTAAAAGATGAGTTTGTTGAAATTCAACGATTGTTGCAAACACTCATCACTCTAAAACAACCACAAGACGAAATAGTGGTAATGTGGGATTCTAAAAATGGAGACAAGGGTGTAGAAACTTATCTTCGTAAAATGAATATCGAAAAGTCACTATTTAAATGGTATCCATATGAATTTGATGGTCACTTTGCAAATCTAAAGAACAAACTCACCGAATATTGTAATGGTGATTTCATCTTTCAGATTGACGCAGATGAATATCCAAGTGAACCTTTAATGGACAACCTCCACGCAATCCTTGAAGAGAATGATGTGGATGTAATTCTTGTACCAAGAGTAAACACGGTTGAAGGACTAACACAAGACCATATTCAAAAGTGGGGATGGCGAGTTGATGAGAAAGGTTGGGTGAACTTCCCAGACCCTCAATGGAGAATCTATCGAAATTCAGAGTCTATTCGTTGGGAAAACAAAGTTCACGAGAAACTCGTTGGGTACGAGACTATATCAAATTTACCATGGGTGCCGGAATTGTCATTATACCATCCAAAAGATATACAAAGACAAGAGAAGCAAAACGCGTATTACGAAACCCTATCGTGATGGGATGTTTGGAGACGATTCGTGTGTCACAAAGAAAATTTTACAATTTCCTATGATTCCTAATAAGTTACATTATGTACATCTAAGCCATGCCGGTAGGGAGTGGAAACTACACCACTATCTATCGGTTAAGTCTGCGTTCCAACGAGGTGGTTTCGAGTCCATTACTATATGGGTCGATGATGAACCTAATGGGGAGTGGTGGGACTTAACAAAGGGTATGGTAACCTTACAAAAGGTTGAACCACCTACGGAAATCTTTGGGAAAGAAATAACCCAACCCGCGCATCAATCCGATGTTATTAGACTTCAAGTTCTTATTGAAGAGGGTGGGGTATATGTTGACACCGATACTATTTTTGTAAAATCCTTTTCCGAACTACTCAACAACAAAGTTGTATTGGGACAACAAGGAGTAGGTGGTGGTGAGGGTCTATGTCCGGCCGTTATCCTTTCGGAACCAAACTCCACATTTATTACAAAATGGTTGATGGGATTTAAAGATTCATTTGGTGGTGGTCCTCCGGGGTCTCCAACTTGGTGTACACACTCGGTGAACTATCCACTTTGGTTATCCAAACAAATTCCAAATGAATTAACCATTGTAAATCATGAATCATTCTTTTGGCCCCTATATCATCAAGACCACATTGAAGCATTGTTTGAAAAAGATATGTTATTCCCAAATGCGTTTTCACACCACCTTTGGGAGAGTAGTGGTAAAAAATACTTGGATGAACTTACACTTGAAAAAATTAAAACGGAAGACACCACTTTCCACAAAATGGTTAGAGATTTGATATGAAATATTCAGTATATGGAATGCATCGGTCAGGAACCAATTGGCTGACAAAATTATTACAAAAAAATAAACCAGAAGATTATCTTCCTACAAACGAACAATCGCTTAATGCGGATTGGAAACACATACCACAAAAATTTAATTTTAGGGATGATGTTACTTACTTGTATATTTACAAAAACCCACACCAATGGATTGAGTCGGTAGCCAGAAATTGTGAAGATATTATGTTATTACTTAAAAACTTACCTCAATCTGGAGACTTTTTGATTCCTACATATAGGAGAGGTGTGATGGTAGGTTACCTCGATGTTTTCGCATTATGTACTTTATATACCAAAACATTGGGATTCTGGTTAGATAAATCAAATGAACATAATATTAAATTTATCTATTATAATGAGTTGTTGGAAAATGTAAACCTTCTTCAAGATTTTATTTCCGTAGACTCTCCAATTGAGGATGTTGATATGTCGTCCCGTGTTGAGATTAAAATGCAAAGACACATAGATAATTCAGTAAAAGAATATTATAAATCAGGCAGACCAAGTGGGTTACCAACAAATGTGATTGAGTACATTAATTCTAATGTAAATAAAACACTGTTTGACAAACTAAAGATTGAAAAATTATGAATGTAGTTGTATTTGCTTCGGATGCAAAGGGGGTGAGTTCCTTAAATAGCACCATTTCAGAATTGACTAATCGTGGACATAATATTTTTGCAGTAGTATGTCAAGACACTCAATTAAAACACCCCAAAGTACACAAAGACCGATATCAATTTTTTTCAAATGTGGAGTCTGATGAAAAGATATATTCTATTTCCTTGGGTGTTGACTTACCATTTGTACCTGATTGGCTGATTATAAACCGAGAACGATGGAACCCAGAAACGGAAATTATTCTTGAATTTAAACAAACATTTGGTGCAAAGATAGGATTGATTGAACCAAATGCAGCTATGATTAATGGGGTCGAGGGGTTTTTAGAAAATCACTCAAAAAATAGATTTGTACCATATATTGATGTGTTTTTTGACCATAGTCACTTCATATCTAACCAACGCAAATTGATGGGATTTCAGGGAAAGTCCATTGTGGTTGGAAATCCAAAATACGATATAAACCTTGAACCAAATGAACAAATGTTGAAAATTGCTAGAGAGAAGTATAATGTAGACCCAACCAAAAAGCAAGTCTTATTATTCTCGTTGGTTAATAGTTCACGAGATGGGTTGTTTGGAGAATTCAAGAAATTCATATCAGAACATCCTGAATATCAGTTTTTTATTAAACCATATCCTGGAGAACCATTTGAACCTCAATTCCATGGTCAGTATTTCCCAAACTTTTTTATTGAAGGTGTTACACCTATTCTAAATGAAATTGATGTTTGGCCGATGTTTCACATATGTGACATACACATGGGGGCATTTAGTTCTATATTTCACCCATCATTTTTATTAAATAAAAAGGTTGTTGATTTATCACGAGAAATAGGTATGAGAGATAGGATATTAAACACCTCACCAATTATAAATTCAGATGGTGTGGGTGTTGAGGATAAAGCAGACCTATGGATGAGAACTTTTGGATTAAAAACCATAGATGAGTTAAAAGAATTTATATCAGATTCCACGATACAACACATTTCTAAAAATAATGATATTGTTTGGAATATTGTAAATAATTTTGTATATTTGAATAATAATGTAAACTATGATTCGGTGTTAGAGTTGTTTGATTCATTCAATGATAAGAAAGCATCAAGTCGTATCGTAAACTACTTGGAAAATAATGAAGTATAACGGAAAGTCTTTTTTAATCACAGGTGGAACTGGTTCACTTGGTAAGGCATTGATAAAACGATTAAAGTCTCAAGGTGCTAATATTATTGTTTATTCTCGTGATGAGGGTAAACAAGCACTTTCTTTTGGAAATGACCCTGATATTGTAAAGGTGATTGGTGATGTTAGAGATTACGATAAATTGAATGTAACTCTAAAAAGACACAAGGTGGATTACATTATACATACCGCAGCATTGAAACGGATTGATGATATGGAATTCTATCCAGATGAGTGTGTAAAGACAAACATCAATGGGTCTGATAATGTAGCTCGTGCCGCATTAAACAATAACATATCAAAATGTATTTTGGTATCTACTGATAAGGCATGTCAACCTGTAAATGTATATGGGTCTTCTAAATTCATCGCAGAACGATTATTCACCAATCACGATTACAATTCAACATCGACAACCTTCGCATCAGTAAGATATGGTAATGTAATCGCAAGTCGTGGTTCGTTCGTTCCTTTGTTTATGGAAAGAATCCAAAATGATGAGTTGATAAAAGTTACCTCTGCAGAGATGACTCGATTCTTGTTTACATTGGATGACGCGGTAGATGCAGTTCTTGGTGCATTGGATAACGCAATTGGGGGTGAGGTATTTGTACCACAAATCAACTCATACACTTTACCAAGTTGTATCAAAGCATTGGAGAAAATTGTTGGTAAGGAGTCTAAGACGGAATTGATGGGGTTGAGGCCTGGTGAGAAACTACACGAAGATATGTTGGCAGAGACTGAATTACCATTTACATATCAAGTTCCTGGAATCAATCTACTTCAGATTCGACCACAATATACCAATAAGACTCACCAAGAGTTTGAGAAGTATGATGGACCACATTTTAACTCGGCACTGTGGGTCAAAGAAGATATTGAGGAATTGGTTGAGTTGATTAACAAAGGTTTGGAGTGTTAAAATGAAATTGTTTCAAACAAAAATATCAGAATACGATATCTCTAAGATATCAGATGTATTGCGTAGTGGTGACCTTGGGTTTGGTCCATATGTTAATATGATGGAAGAACGATTCAAAGACTTTTCATCAAAAGAATACAACATTGGTGTTAACTCAGCATCCGCAGCTGCATTTATGATATTTGCATACTTAAAAGAAAAGTATGGTCCATGTGATGTATATACCACATCAATTGGATTTACATCACCCGCATGGGCAGCAAAACACCACGGACACAATCTGATTTGGGTTGAGGTGGATGAAAACCTTTTATTTGATGTAGAAGACTATCGTAACAAACGAAGATTAAGATGTGAACGATACAGTGACGCTGGAATTAAACCAGTATTGATG
>Ga0181590_10003511_pt1 | contig 13096 bp, 8 predicted proteins | sample 071ome_34_FD_132446 | JGI IMG/M metagenome (GOLD analysis project Ga0181590, IMG submission 132446) | Coastal salt marsh microbial communities from the Groves Creek Marsh, Skidaway Island, Georgia - 071411BT metaG (megahit assembly) | ecosystem: Environmental > Aquatic > Marine > Intertidal zone... | reverse complement strand
GAGGCTACTTTGGGGGCCGCCACCAAAGGGCTGCCTGCTGGGGTTTATCGACTGGGCTCGCTAGATTGGTTGGCTGAGAAGAAGGTTTTATTTGAGGCCAAAGTACAGGCTTTTATTAAGCACTTTGACTCGCAGGGAGCCACGATGTTAGGGCTGGCCCTTGGTGACTCTCTTTGCATGGTGGTTGCTCTGAATGATGCCATCAGGCCAGAGGCTCATCAGGTCATCGATCAATTACAGAGCGAGGGTTACGAAGTGCACTTGATGAGTGGCGATCGCCTCACTTCAGCCATGGAAGTAGGTAAGCTGCTGGGTTTGGATTCATCCCATGTCCACGGGGGTCTCAAGCCCGAGGATAAGGTCGCGGCTCTGACAAGACTGCAAGATGCGGGCCGAAGGGTGGCGTTTGTTGGGGATGGCATGAATGACGCTCCGGTGCTGCGACAGGCCCATCTCGGTATTTCGGTGAGTCAGGCCTCCGACCTGTCCCGGGCTGCCTCGGATATGACTTTGCTCGGTTCGGGCATTGAAGTGCTTCCGCAAGCCTTTCATCTTGCCGCCGCAACCCTTTCGACCATACGCCAAAATTTATTTTGGGCATTTTTCTACAACATCCTGGCCATTCCCCTTGCTATGCTAGGATGGCTTCATCCCATGGTGTGTGCCGCTACCATGGCTCTATCTGATTTAGTTGTCATTGGCAATGCGCTTAGACTTCTGCGGCGATGGCGCCGCAAATCTTGACCCACTTCCTGCCCTCCGGAAGCAGCTAGAGACTCAAAAAAGAGGCCGACTCGGATCCGAGTCGGCCTCTTGAGCAAAGGTTGGGATGAATCTTAGTAATCCATGCCAGGCCCGTGATGGCCCCCTGCAGGTGCAGGTGCTTCCTTCTCGGGGATTTCGGTGATCAGCGCCTCGGTGGTAAGCAATAAGCCAGAGATAGAACCGGCGTTTTGCAGGGCTGTGCGGGTCACCTTCTTTGGATCCACCACACCGGCCTTAACCAAGTCGCAATACTCACCGGTGGCCACGTTGTAGCCGTGGGTTCCCTTGGAGCGCTTGACTTCCTGAACAATCAGGGACCCTTCTTCACCAGCGTTGGCTGCCAGGGCACGCAGGGGTTCTTCGACTGAGCGGCGAACAATGCTGATGCCGATGTTCTCGTCATCATTGGCACCTTCACATTTCTCAATGGCAGGAAGGGTGCGCAAGAGCGCAACGCCACCGCCAGGAACGATGCCTTCTTCCACTGCTGCACGTGTGGCATGCAGGGCATCCTCAACGCGAGCCTTCTTCTCCTTCATTTCGGTTTCAGTGGCAGCACCTACGTTGATGACGGCAACACCGCCAGCCAATTTGGCCAAACGTTCTTGGAGCTTTTCGCGATCGTAATCGGAGGTGGTTTCCTCGATTTGACGACGAATCTGATTCACACGACCCTGGATGTCAGAGGATTTTCCAGCACCTTCAACAATGGTGGTGTTTTCCTTGTCAACGACAACCGATTTCGCCTGGCCCAGGTCATCCACGGTGATGTTTTCAAGCTTGATGCCAAGGTCTTCAGTGATGCAGCGACCGCCGGTCAGGATGGCGATGTCTTCAAGCATAGCCTTACGACGATCACCAAAGCCAGGAGCCTTGACGGCACAAATGTTCAGGGTGCCTCGGAGCTTGTTGACCACGAGGGTAGCCAAGGCTTCACCTTCAACATCTTCAGCGATGATCATGAGCGGCTTGCCAAGTTTGGCCACCTTCTCGAGCACTGGGAGTAGATCCTTCAGATTGCTAATTTTCTTTTCGAAGATCAGGATGTAAGGATCGCTCAGGCGACATTCCATTGAATCGCTGTCGGTAACGAAGTAAGGGGAGAGATAACCCTTGTCGAATTGCATACCTTCGACCACATCCAAGGTGGTCTCGATAGATTTGGCCTCTTCGACAGTGATGGTTCCATCCTTACCCACTTTGTCCATGGCATCAGCGATGATTTCACCGATGGTGGCATCCCAGTTAGCAGAGACGGTTGCAACCTGCTTGATCTCTTCTTTATCTTTGACCTTCTTGGCGATCTTGGCCAGCTGACCAACGGCGGCATCAACAGCCTTGTTGATACCACGCTGAATGCCAATAGGGTTGGCTCCGGAGGTCACATACTTCAGGCCTTCGCGGTAGATGGCCTCAGCCAATACGGTAGCTGTGGTGGTGCCATCGCCAGCCGAATCACTGGTTTTGCTGGCCACTTCACGCACCATTTGGGCACCCATGTTTTCATAGGGATCTTCCAATTCAATTTCCTTGGCGACGGTGACGCCGTCCTTGGTGACGGTTGGAGAACCGAACTTTTTGTCCAGAACCACATTGCGGCCCTTGGGCCCGAGGGTTGCCTTCACGGCTCTGGCGAGTTTGGAGACACCCGCCAGGAGCGCGTGACGCGCGCTTTCGTCGAATTCGAGTTGTTTTGCTGCCATATATTTTCTTTGCTTTCTAACTAACTATTTCAGTGATTTGTGGGAACCGCGTCCTAGCCGAGCACGGCCAGGATGTCGTCGGAGTTGAGGATTTTGTATTCCTTGCCGTCGACCTTGATCTCGGTGCCGCCATACTTGCTAGCCAGCACGATGTCCCCGACCTTGACTTCGAAGGCAATCTTCTTGCCGCTGTCGTCATGCTTGCCGGTGCCCAGTGCGACCACTTTGGCTTCTGAGGGTTTTTCCTTTGCAGAGTCAGGGATGATGATACCGCCCTGTTTGACTTCCTTTTCTTCCACAGCTTCCACGAGAACGCGGTCGCCGAGGGGTTTTACTTTTAGTGCCATAATATGATGATGTTTTTGTGTTGGTTTGAGTATTGGTCCCAGACACTCGCCTGGCACCATTTTAAAAAACAGTTGCTAGATCAGTCCTTCTTCTCATCGACCACTTCAGCATCGATGATGGTGTCATCATCTTTGCTATCCTTGGAGGATGCTGATGATTCACCTTGAGCCGCATCCTCTCCCTGCGGCTTGCCTTGCTCACCTTGTGCGGCTGCCTTTTGGTAGAGCTCAGTGCTCACTTTCTGCCAGATTTGAGTCAAGGACTCATTGGCCTCCTTGATCTGTTCGGGATCCTCAGATTTGAGAGCTTCCTGGAGTTTCCCTGTAGCACCCTCAAGATCTTTCTTTTGATCCTCAGGGAGCTTGTCGCCGTTTTCTTTAAGGAATTTTTCGGATTGGTAAAGAGTGTTGTCAGCCTGATTGCGAGCCTCCACTGATTCGCGACGTTTGCGATCCTCATCGGCATTGGCTTCCGCATCTGCTTTCATTTTTTCGACCTCTTCCTCCGATAGCCCACTGCTAGCTGTGATGGTGATTTTCTGTTCCTTACCAGTGCCAAGGTCTTTGGCGCTCACGTTGAGAATACCATTGGTATCAATGTCGAAGGTGACTTCGATCTGAGGCGTCCCGCGTGGCGCCGGCGGGATATCGGTCAACTGGAATCGACCGACAGATTTGTTATCCTTGGCAAACTGACGCTCTCCTTGAAGCACATGGACTTCCACCCCGGGCTGGTTGTCAGCCGCGGTGGAGAAAATCTCCGACTTGCGCGTCGGGATAGTTGTGTTTCTTTCGATCAGTCTGGTGAAAACCCCACCTAGCGTTTCAATACCGAGCGAGAGAGGTGTCACATCAAGGAGTAACACATCCTTGACGTCGCCTTTCAGAACCCCGCCCTGAATGGCTGCTCCTATAGCTACGACCTCATCTGGATTGACCCCTTGGTTGGGCTTTTTGTTGACCAGACTGTGAGCTGTTTCGACTACCTTGGGCATGCGCGTCATGCCGCCGACTAGCACTAACTCATTAATTTCGTTGAGGCTGAGTTCGGCATCATCCAGACAATCCTTGGTAGGCTGAATGGTGCGCTGGAAAAGCTGATCACAAAGTTGCTCCAGCTTGGAACGGGTTAGCTTTAGGCTGATGTGCTTGGGACCTGTGGCATCTGCCGTGACAAAGGGAAGATTGATTTCGTATTCCTGAGAACTAGAGAGCGCAATTTTGGCTTTTTCAGCCTCTTCTTTGATGCGCTGTAGGGCGTCGGACTGGCTACGCAGGTCGATTCCGGAGTCTGATTTAAAAGTATCCAGAATCCAATCCATGATCGCATTATCCCAATCATCACCACCAAGATGGGTATCACCATTGGTGGCCTTGACCTCAAACACCCCATCCCCGATCTCGAGAACGGAGATATCAAAAGTGCCTCCGCCCAAATCATAGACGGCAATTTTCTCATCCGATTTTTTATCCAAACCGTAAGCGAGGGATGCCGCGGTGGGTTCGTTGATGATGCGCAGCACTTCGAGTCCAGCAATTTTACCGGCGTCCTTGGTGGCCTGACGCTGGGTGTCATTGAAGTAGGCGGGAACTGTGATGACGGCTTGCGTGATGGTCTCACCCAACCGGCTCTCGGCGTCAGCCTTGAGCTTGGAGAGGATCATGGCCGAGATCTCAGGAGGACTGTATTGTTTGGTTTCACCATTCACCTCCACCTCAACTGCCACGTCTCCATTACTGGCCTTAGCAACTTTGTATGGGATTCGACGAAGCTCTTCTTCAACCTCATCGAATTTACGTCCCATGAAACGTTTCACCGAATAAATGGTATTTTTTGGGTTGGTGACAGCCTGACGCTTGGCTGCATCACCAACCAAACGCTCCCCTGATTTACTAAAAGCGACGACCGAAGGTGTGGTACGCTTACCTTCTGAATTTTCGAGGACCAGTGGGTCACCTCCGTCCATCACGCACATGCATGAATTGGTTGTGCCTAGATCGATTCCTAATACTTTGGACATGACTTAACTTTCTATGACTGACTTCTCTAAGCATGAACGATACCACTTTTAAAAAAACTCATAAGTGGTTATAGGAGAACAAATAAAGGAAATTTCCAATGCTGATATCTGCGTGAGCTGCACTATGCGTGCGCCAAAACGGCACACCGTGACTCACTCACTAGTCGCAAAATGGCACGCTTGATTGTTTAGGCATTTATCTGCTTGATTTGAAAGAACACTGCTTGAATCTTGATTGTCCCATTGGGGTATTGAGTGAATCCCCAAATGAGATGTTTTCTGGAATTGAATGATTCGACCATTATCCCATTGCTTTCTGATATTGCTTGCTGGTCTTTCGGGCTGCAAATCAACTTCAATTGATCCGAAGGAGCTCCCGCCCGTCGAGGTAGCCTCAAATTGGAGTCTGGAAGGGAGCGATCTTTCTGTTGACTCATTAGGAAAAACTTTACCAGACGAACTTTTTCCTGAGCCCCTTCGCCTGCTCATCGAACAGGGCTTAAGCAAAAGCCCCAATGTCGATGTAGCTCAGGCTAGGCTAGATAGGGCTTTTGCTCAGTGGCGAGAATCTAAAAGTGGGTTTTTGCCTCAGGCAGAGTTGAGCTTGAATCAAGCCACGACAAAGCAAAACTTCATAGGCCTGCCTATCCCAGGATCCGAACAGGATGTTCTCAGCACTCAGTTCAGATCAAGCGGTCTGGGGTTATCAACCAAGTGGGAATTAGATCTCTGGGGTCGGATACGCGCTATCAAGCAACGCGATCGTGAGGCCTACACTGCAGCTCAGAAGGATTGGGAATATTACCTGATGTCCCTGGCGGCCCAAATTGCCAAAGCCTGGGCTGATGCCATCACTGATGTGGCACAATGGCAGCTGGCAAAGCAGACAGCTGAGCATTACGCATTGGTTGTCTCTAGGGTTAAGGACCGCTACAGTCAGGGACTAGAGTCGTTGGTTGATTTGGATCAAATGCAGACAGACTGGCTCGCAGCGCGCAGGGAAGTATCTGAGCGCCGGCGCCAGCATGAGGTGAGTAAGCGAATCCTACAAACTCTGGTAGGTGAATTCCCTGATGGCACCTGGGAGCCGGTTGGGCAACTTCCAGACAATCTAGACCCCATTCCAGCGGGGCTGCCGTCGGCATTGCTCAAGCGAAGGCCTGATTTGCTGGCTGCCCAAGCTCGAGTCGAGCAGGCGCTTTACAGTCTTCGGGCTAGCAGCAAGGAACTGTTGCCGCGTTTGAGTCTGACGGGGGCCGCAGGCACCAGTTCTCCCGCCCTGCAAGAGGTGGTCGACTCTCAATTTGGCGTTTGGTCCCTGGCTGGCAACCTGACTCAACCCATTTTGGATCGAGGCCGGATCCGTGGTGGTATTGCCAAGGCGAAGGCAAACCACCAGGAGGTATTGGCTTCCTATCATGCCCGCATGCTTGAGGCTTTTCGCGAGGTTGAAATTGCCCTCCAAGCCGATGTCTGGCTACGTGAGCAGGTGATTCAAAGCCATGAAATGTTGACCATCACAAAACGTAACGACCAGCAGGCGCAGAGTAAATTCGCCAAGGGACTGTGGCGTATGCGACAGGTTGTGCAGGCTCGCCAGAGGCTTCTGGCCGATCAGATGAAACTCAATGAGACAAGACGTATGATCTTTCAGAATCGAATAGATCTTCTGGTAGCTTTGGGTGGAGGCTGGAAGGAATTCACAGCAGAGCGTTGTGATACACCCATGGCGTCAAACATTTTTCAAGGGACCGAACCATGAGAGCCGGACAAGGGTTAGTTAGTTTTTTGATTTTATCTATTTGTGCCCTTTTAACTGGGCTGATGATATGGAAAGGCCGGGAAACCTTACCTCAGGTTGCCCCGCCCATTGTGACGTCCCTGGAGGTTATTGAAGTGCGAGCTGAGGGGCAGCATGCTCACGTTCGAAGCCAGGGGAATCTTGTTTCCCAGAATCAGATCACTCTTTCCAGCCAGGTCGAGGGAGTGATTGTCGAAATCTCTCCCGCCCTGAAAAACGGTGGCCACTTTCAAAAAGGAGACGCACTCCTAAGGATCGATTCGACCGATTACCAGCAAGCTTTAGCACGAGCTGATGCCGAGGTGGCAGCAGCCAAGCTGAGATGGGAGCAGGCCAGTGCAGCGTCGCAGATAGCCAAGGGCGATTGGGAAGCATTTGGAGCTATGGTTGCGACTGAACCCACAAGGTTGATGTTCAAGGAGCCTCAAGTCGAGGAAGCCAAAGCATCACTTGACGCTAGTTTGGCGACTCAGTCCAAGGCTGCGAAGGATCTTGCGAAAACAACTATTAGGGCACCTTTTTCAGGTAAAGTAAGGGAAGAATGGGTAGGAGAGGGTCAATTTATCCGACGCGGAGAGGCTGTGGCCACTATTTATGATGACCAACATTATGAAATACGCCTTCCCGTGTCTTTGGCCGATCTCGCCCTCCTGCCAGATGAGTGGCGGCTACCAGGCCAAACAGTTCTGCAGCCTTTAAGCATTCAGTTACGAGCCTCGATTGCGGGTCAGCTGACTCAATGGTCAGCCTCTGCCACCCGTCTCAGTGGGGTGATTGATGAGAAAACCAGCGTGACCCACCTCATCGGTTTTCTGGAGCACAATCAGGGTGCTAAGCCCACAGGGAATCCTTCGGCCTTGAACCCACTTCCAGGAGTCTATGTGGAGGCAGACATTCAAGGGCGATATTGGCCGCAAGCGGTGCGCGTTCCAAGATCTGCCATCGGACCTAATCAGCAGATCGGAGTTATCCAAGAGGATGAGACCGTGTTGATGCAATCCGTCGAGTGGGTTCAGGGGATGAACGATGAAGTCATCGTTTACCTTGGGCTCGATGATGGCGACCGCATCGCGCGTATGTTCAATCAAATCCCATTTGACGGGGCTCAGGTCACACCTGTTGCAATCACTCAATCAACTTCACCATGAATGGTTTGATTGCCTGGTTTGCTAGGAACAACGTGGCTGCCAACCTCCTGGTTGTCGGGATCATCGTGGCCGGTGTGAGTGGGCTCTGGAAAAACAAGCGAGAGGTTTTTCCTACGGTTAGCTCTGACATGATCTCGGTCAGTGTGGTTTACTTAGGGGCCGCTCCAGCCGAGGTGGAGGAGGGGATTTGCATTAAGATCGAGGAAGCCATTGAGGGAATTGAAGGCATCAAAAAAATCCTCTCGACCGCATCAGAGGGGCTAGGAACAACCCGAGCGGAGTTGCTTCCCGGTACTGATTTGACCAAGGCACTCGATGAGATCAAATCTGCTGTGGGTGCCATCGACACCTTTCCGACTCTTGCTGAACGTCCTGTGATTGAGGAAATTGTTGTCGAAAAGCAAGTCATCAATGTGGCTGTGGCAGGAGAGGTAGGGGAACATGCTCTACGACGTTTTGCAGAGCAGGTCAGGGATGATTTGACGGCCATGGAAGGCATTACCCGTGTTCGTTTAGGCAATGCACGGCCCTACGAGATCGCTATTGAGGTATCTCCAAGTGCGCTGCGCGAACACGGGCTAACTTTTGATGCCGTGGCTTCTGCGGTAGGACAGTCTTCAGTGGACCTACCAGGAGGTTCCATGCGGACCAGTGGGGGAGAAATCCTCCTTCGTTCCATTCATCAGGCATATGTCGGGGAAGACTTCGAGGAAATTGTTCTGATGACACGGAGTGATGGAACACGCGTGCTGGTCAAGGATGTGTGCACAGTCATAGATGGTTTCAGAGAGTCCGATCAGGAAGCGCTCTTTGATGGCAAACCAGCCGTCATGATTCAGGTATTCCGGGTAGGTAACCAAAATGCATTGAGCATTTCCTCAGAGGTGCAGTCCTACGTGGCCAGCAAACAAGCAAGCCTCCCAGCTGGCATTCAGATGACCACTTGGCAAGACGACGCTTCCTATCTAAGAAGCCGCCAGGATCTTTTGATCAAGAACGGATTTTTCGGATTGGTGCTTGTCTTTGCCATCCTCGCACTGTTTTTGAGGTTGGATCTGGCAGCTTGGGTGAGCCTTGGCCTTTTTGTTTCCTTTCTCGGTACCCTATGGCTGATGCCTATCATGGGGGTCAGCATCAACCTACTCTCACTCTTTGCGTTCATTCTGGTGCTTGGTATTGTTGTGGATGATGCCATTGTGGTGAGCGAAAACATTCACGCGCACCAGCAAAGAGAAGGGTTTTCGCTGCTGGCAGCCATTCGGGGTGCTCAAGAAGTCGGCAAGCCAGTGACTTTTGCCGTCTTGACTACTGTGGCAGCCTTCCTGCCTTTGGTCATGGTGCCTGGCAACACAGGGAAAATCATGCGAGGGATTCCTTTAGTTGTGATTCCGACACTTCTTTTTTCATTGGTCGAGTCACTCCTAGTCTTGCCTTGCCACCTCAGTCATCGAAGAGGCTCTACCACCCAAAATCAGGCTGACTCCGGCGCGGAGCGAGCCCATCGCAAGGGTGGCGCTTGGAGCAGGGTTCAAGCTCTCTTCAGTCACCAACTGGAACAATGGGTCGATAGTTTCTACACGCCCGTTTTGCAGAAGGCGATTCGTTGGCGTTACTTCACCCTTTGCTGCGGGTTAGGTGTCTTTTTGCTCACCCTTGGACTCATGGGCGGGGGGTGGGTGCGTTTTCAATTTTTCCCTCCCGTAGAGGGCGATAATCTTGCGGCCATCCTTAACATGCCAGAAGGGACTTCAGTCGATGAGACACGCAGAGCAGTCAAGGCTCTGGAATCTAGTGCCATGCGATTGGGTGAAAAAATTGACCAAAGCCTGGCCATCACCGATGCCAGAGGAGTCTTTCATCATGCTCTAGCCTCAGTGGGGCAACAACCTTTTCTCAAGACTCAACAAGAAGGTGCTGGGAAGTTCGTGCCTAATGTATCCAATGCTCACTTGGGTGAAGTGCACATTGAATTAGCCGCTTCAGAATCAAGACCCGGGATCAGCAGTTACGAGCTGGCAAATGCCTGGCGAGAAGAAACGGGTGTGATCGCAGGTGCTGAGAGCCTCAAGTTCACCGCCTCGATTTTTTCGGCAGGTGAGCCAATCAACCTGCAGATTATGGGAAAGGATTTTGATACCCTTCAGGCAGCGGGCAATGATCTCAAGGCAATCCTGAACCAATATCCGGGAGTGCAGGACATCAGTGATACCTTTAAGCAGGGTAAACAAGAAATCCAACTGCGGATCAAACCAAGAGGCGAGTTGCTGGGCCTGACCCAGGCGGCGCTTGGGCGTCAAATTCGGCAGGCATTTTACGGCGAGGAGGTTCAGCGCATTCAGCGAGGTCGCGATGACATGAGGGTTTTGGTTCGCTATCCCGAACAAGCAAGACGTCGCCTCAGCACATTGCAGCACATGCTTGTTCGGACTCCTGATGGTAGAGAAGTCCCCTTAAGTGAGGTGGCAGATCTCACTTTTGGTAATGGGTTTTCATCCATCCAGCGGGTGGATCGGCAACGGGCGGTCAATGTCCTCGCTGAGGTGGATCTGACCCAAGGTAACACGACAGAAATCATCCAGGCCTTGAACCGAGATGGAATCCCGCGCTTGGCTGCCAAATATCCCGGTTTGCGCTTTGCCTGGGAAGGAGAACGACGTGAACAGCAGGAGACGATGATGGGAATCGCTTCGGGTTATCCCTTGGCTCTTGTGATCATCTACGCACTGCTTGCGATACCGTTTCGATCCTACACCCAACCTTTGATTGTCATGTCGGCTATTCCTTTCGGGCTGATTGGCGCTGTGTTAGGCCACATCGTGATGGGGATGGACCTGACAATACTTTCCATGTTTGGGATTGTCGCACTTTCAGGGGTGGTGGTGAACGACAACCTGGTGCTGGTGGTTTACATCAATCGTAAGCGCGAGGAGGGAATGGCTTTAAGTGAGGCTGTGCTGCAAGCTGGGGTCGCTCGATTTAGGCCCATACTCCTGACATCATTGACCACTTTTTTTGGACTCATGCCCTTGATTCTGGAAAAAAGCGTTCAGGCACAATTCCTCATTCCCATGGCCATCTCGCTTGCCTTCGGGGTTTTGTTCGCCACAGCTATTTCCTTACTGCTGGTGCCAGTGGCTTACCTTTTGTTGGAGGATCTTAAGTTTTACCTAGGTAGTAAGACTCATCCTCAGGGACTCTGATTTTGGAAGAGAGTTTTTCTGGCCCTTTCGACTAGCTGCATCACAATAGGGTGGTTGAGTTTTCTCTCAATGGTCACAGCATAGAAGGGGACTCGTATGTGCTGAAGGGTGCCAATTTCAACCACATCATACTCTCGGCAAATGGCATCTGCGACGACTGATGGAGCAGGAAAAATCCCTGCGCTTTCCCGGCCAAATACCTTCATCAATGCGCTGTCATCAAATTCAGCAACAATCTGTGCGGGATGTTTAAATCCTTTGATCCACGGGTCAAGCAGTCGACGTAAGGTCGTATTCAAAGAAGGTAAAAGAAGTTTTTTGCCTTCCATGTTATCGGGAAATTTTTCAGTCAGCGTAGCGCGGATCTGGGAGGTCGCAAAGAATGAGACCCCGCAATCACCCAGATGGTGGTTAAACGCCTTAACGGTGACATCACCCGATACAGGGGCGTCGGTCAGCACTAGATCCAGCTGTTTCAAAGACAAATCGGCAAGCAATCGATCAGTGGGTCCCTCTTCGCACCGAAGAACCACCGGCGGTGTCAGGGCTAGTATGGGTTGGAGGATGCTGTGGCATACTAACTTGGGGAGGGCATCTGATGCCCCGACTCGAAGCCTTTTTGGCTTGCTACTCCCATGTGTTTTCAGATTGCTGAGAAATTCATCGCCTAGACGGTATATGTCATTGGCGTAGTCCATCGCTAGATTACCTGCATCAGTCAATTCCAACCCCGAACCCTTGCGCTCGAAGAGGGGTTCTCCGAGAAACTCTTCGAGGGACTTAATTTGTTTGGAAAGAGTGGGTTGGGTTAAATTCAGTGTTTTGCTGGCACGGCTAAAAGATCCCTCCTGCGCCACAATCCAAAAGTATTTCAGGTGATGATAATTGAGCCAGTGCATGGTATAAATATTCCGTAAATCTATTGATTGTCAGATACCATTACTAAAATAAATACTCCGGTCAAGACTATAGCCTCAGGCCATCCTAGCCGGAACGGGTGAGGAGCCTGACATGAGGCCCAACGGCCTCACGTATCAGGCGCTGTGCAGAGGGTGCGGAAGGTTTCCTCACTCACTTGGACAGGTTTGGCATGGCAGACCTTCTCAAACCCTGGAAAGTTCCACAAATTCGGGAAGGCTCGGCACTGATTAGGTTTGACGGGTTGAATCTTGCAATCCTCTCCTTCCAGAAAGATACACGACTCGTCATCATGATCCTTCAATGCCAGCCCACTTCGATTGGCATTCAGGCGCGTGTAGGTTTGGATAAATACCTCCTCTGAAATATCGAGGTAAGCGGCAATAGCCGTGATTTCACTCTCGTTCAAGCGAACTTGGCCTGGCCAGCGGCAGCAGGCCGTACAGCGTTCGCACTGGTAGTAGGTAGGCATCAGCCGTTATCTTTGTTTGCGACTCAGGAGTCCCTGTCCTGGTGGCTTCAGTCGATTATGGGTTGAGCAGGATTTCGATATTGGCTTCCTTCTTCAAGTCAGCCAGGTAAGTGGGTAAAAGAGATTCCACATGCTGCAATTCCAGTTGCTCGCGAATGGATGAAGCCACTTCCTCATAAGGTTGGATCATCGATGGAAACAATTCGATTAACTGGATGAGGTGGAGGCTTTTGGCGTGTTCAATCACCTGGGTGACTCCTCCTTCATCAAGAGCAAAAAGGGCTTCCTCAAGTTTGTTGGCTCCGGTGCCACGCGCCATCATGAACTCCCGCCCCACTGCTTGGGCGGCCTTCATTGTAGGGGTTTCTGCCAGGCGCTCCAAAGATTTACCTGCCACCAGTTGATTGCGGATGATTGCGACCTCCTGGATGAGTGATTTCCTGAGATCTTCACTCACAGCTTTTCCTGATGTCGTGTCAGCCAAAGGGATGACCAGATGGGCCACCCGGGCTCGATCTGGAATGGTAAAGGAAGCCTGATTCTCCTGGTAATACTGCCGAGCTGCTGCGTCTGGAATCAGATAGCCTTCCTTGAGGTCATCATCGATGACAATCTTAACGGTAGATTGTTCTTTAATTTGTTCCTCAAAATAGGGCAAGGACATGCCTGTTACCATGAGGGCTTGTTCGAAAGCTTCTCGAGTTGGATGCTGAGCAGCCAT
>Ga0181590_10003506_pt1 | contig 13100 bp, 9 predicted proteins | sample 071ome_34_FD_132446 | JGI IMG/M metagenome (GOLD analysis project Ga0181590, IMG submission 132446) | Coastal salt marsh microbial communities from the Groves Creek Marsh, Skidaway Island, Georgia - 071411BT metaG (megahit assembly) | ecosystem: Environmental > Aquatic > Marine > Intertidal zone... | reverse complement strand
TTTAATTCAACGACAGGAACACAGGCAAGCACAGCAGAAGATATTGGTGCCGTTATGCAAGACCTATCTGAAACCTTGCAAGATTTACCGGGATATACAACCCTAGAGGCATTAATCTCTGGATCCGCTGGAACTGCAGCCACGGTTATAAGAAACGCAAGTGAACCATCAACTAGAGATAATGGAGATGCTTTGGTTGGCAATGATATTTGGATTGATACAGATGATAACAACCAAGCCTATTTTAGAAACTCAGGAAATACAGCTTGGGTTAAATCAAGAGATTCAACATTAATTAGTTTATATAATTCATTAAGCTCAACCGTATCAACAAATACTTCTAATATATCTACGGCACAGTCAGATATTATTACCCTTACAAGCGACACGACAGCTAATGCAAGTGCTATTACTAGTTTAACTTCTACTGTTAATTCAAACACATCTGCAATTTCTAGTGAGGCAACCACAAGAGCAAATGCAGATAGTGCCTTATCTACGAGCATTACTAATTTAAGTTCAACTGTGAGCGGCAATACTGCAAGCATTACTTCCCTTAATACAACCACAGCTAATATAAACGGTGATCTAGATGCCATGTATGTGCTTACGGTTGCAACAGAAAGCAATGGAAGTAAGTCAGCCGCAGGAATGGTTATCGGTTCAAACGCAAACAGTGGATCTGGTGCACAGTCCTATGTTCAATTCCAAGCAGACAAATTTGCAATATGGAGTGGATCAACAAACATAGCACCATTTATTGTTTCAGGTGGGGTTGTTTATATAGACGATGCTAGGATTCAAAACGGTGCCATAACAAATGCTAAGATTGGAAACCTTGCTGTAGATAGTGCAAAACTTGCAGACGCATCAGTTGTAAATGCAAAAATAGCAAATGCTTCAATAAGCACCGCAAAGATACAAGACGCATCTATAACTAACGCAAAGATTAATGACCTTAGTGCAAGTAAAATAAATACAGGATCATTGAGTGCTGATTATATTAACATTGATAATGTAACTCTTGATACTGACGGCAGCGGCAATCTAATTATCAAATCCGCTGGTGTTGGTACATTGCAAATAGGCTTGAATGCAGTTTCTTTATTTGCTATTGCTACAGGCAATTATGGTTATTGGACAATAGATAATTTATCTGAAACAACGATTGCTGAAACTTCTGTATTCCAAGCACCAAGCAATACCGATAATCCTTTTGCTGTCATTGGGAACACCATGATCGTAGCTAACTCTGGATCATCAAGCGACTGGATTAGGCTTAGACTTTACAGAAGAAGTGGATCTACATCAGGGGGTCTTGGATCGTATATCCAAGTACAAAGTTATCAAATGTATGGAGATAGTGCTGAGGCTATTCAAACCATTGTTGATTCTGATACATACACAGCAGATTATTATTATCAATATAAAATGACTTTACAAACACAGGGTACTTCACAGATAGGTGGACAATTAAGAAGTTATGGTCCAAGCACGCTTCAGGTTTATGTAACATTTAGGTAAGAATATGAGAACAATAACTTGGTATAACGCAGACGGAGATGTAGTTTCAATTCAAAATTGTGCGGTTGGTTTAGAAGATGTATCACAGCCAGAGGGTGCAACAGGGTGGATTGAGGGTTCTCCACAACAAATACGCAATGCAAGGGTTGTTGATAATGAGATTATAAATGGATCTATAACAGAAACAGGTCTTGATGAACAGGTAAGATTAATTAGAAACTCAAGACTAACTAAATCCGATTGGACTCAAGCAGCCGACAGCCCCTTGAGCGAGGAAAAGAAAACAGAGTGGGCAAACTATAGGCAACAATTAAGAGACATGCCAAACAACCTAGAAGATGCTACATCTATAGAGGATGTAACCTTTCCAACACCACCCTCTAATTAGTAATATAAGGGTACATAATTAATAAATTTAATGGTATCTTACAAGAAAGATGTTATCTCAAGTTGATGTAAGAGTTTATTGGGATTCTATAGAGCCGGGAATCCGGGAGATAGAGGAACAAACAAAACCAGACTGGAGAGCAGAAGATATATATGCTTCTTTAGTACATGGGATAGCAGAGCTTTATGTAGATATAGAGCAAGTTCCTTGTGAAAGCTTTATTATCTTACAGGAGAAGCCTAATGTGTTTAAGCCAACCAAGTCATTATTAATTTGGTTAGCTTACGACAAGAGAGGCAACGCTGCTGACAAGTATATGTCTTATTTAGAAGACATGGCTATAGCTAAAGGCTGTCATAAAATAGAATTTTGGACACCTTGGCACGGACTAGCAGAAGCCTTATCTTGTAGAGGCTATGAAACGAAACTATATATAGTAGAAAAAGAGGTATAAATGTCAGGCGGCGGCGGATCGGGAAAAATAAAAGACACAGAAGCACAAAAGGCGTTAGCGTCTATTGCTGCAAAACGATTTAATCTTTATCAACAATTTTATGTACCACTAGAAAATCAATTTATGTCTAGTGTTTTTGAGATGACAAGCCCAGAATCTTTCCAAAATGTAGAAGGATACATCAACGCATTACAACAACCAGAATTTCAAGCAGCAAGAAGAAATATGCAACAAGCCGCATTTACTTCTGGGGTAGATCCAACAAGTGGTCAATATCAAGCAAGAGCAGCACAAATGCAACAGGCTCAAGCAAGAGGAATGTCTCAGGGAGCGGCTGAAGGATTGTCGGCTCAACTAGATAGATACTACCAAGGTATGCAAAATATCATTGCTATGGGGCAAGGGCAAGCAGGACAGGCTATGGCTGGTTTAGGAGATGTTGGAGAGCTTGCACAACGAAGAGCCGAAGCAGCAGCAAAACAATCTATGTCAAGATATGAATCTGGTTTGGGTGCATTAGGAACAGCAGCCGGATTGGGATATGGTTATGGAACAAGAAACCAAGGAAGCTCAGGCGGAGGGCTAGGTAGCTAGTGGCTTTTTATTCAAATATGTACGGCAACCAGGGTCTTGGTTTATATGGTGGATCAATAGAAGGAGAGCCATATTTTGGAAACAATCCATACGGTGGAAGCCAAGGAAATCTTTATGTAGATCCATTTGTTTCAGGAGACCAGGGTGCTCAAGAAACTTTAGCCAGATTATATGAAGCTGAGTTTGAGGATTATCTAACAAGATTTTTTCCTGTAGAGCAGGATCTTATTCAACAAATGACTACTGGATTTGGTGGATTACAGCAAGAAGAAATAAGCAGAGCACAACAAGCAGTGGCAAGACAGTATGCAAATATTAGAGGACAAGAACAAAGAAGAATGGCTGGTTATGGATTAAGACAACCAACCGGCGTTGGTCAGGACATGGCAAGATCAGAAACATCCGCATTAGTGGCGGCAAGGAATTTTGCAAGAATGAGGTCTGAAGAAAGAAGAATGCAAATTCTTTCAGGCGGACTTGGTAGTGCATTAACACAAAGGAGCGTAGTAAGTGGCTAGTGGATTAGGCGGACTCATAGGAGTTGGTAGAACACAAAAAGAACAAGCTTTGGCTGGTTTAACAAGATCTGCTCAATTAGAAGCACAAAAAGATATTATGAACCAACAGCTTAAAGCACAAAAGGAAGCGGCTGTTATGAATTTAGCAGGAACCGCAGGCGGGATTACTGGTGCTTATATGCTTGCTAATGCTGGCAGAACAGGAGCACAGCTTGCCTCAGGAGGTGCCATGGCATCATCGGTTCCCGGTGGAGCGGCAGCAGCACAGGCAGCAGCAAACCCAACAGCAACCGCACTTGGAATAAGTGGCGGAGGAACAGCTGCTGGAGGAACTGCCGGTGCAGCATTAACAGGACAGGCTGGAGCGGGAGCAGGTGCTGGAGCAACAGGAACTATGGCAGCGGCAGCACCATGGGTAGCGTTAGCTATAGCTGGCGTTTATGTACTTAAAAAACTATTTGATTAATTATGAGCTTTTCATCAGGATTTAAAGACGGATTTTCTTACTACACGGCTCTAGCTGATAGGAGGGATGAAGAAAAATTAACAGAATCAAGACTAAAAACTGAGTCTTTAAGACAAGAAAGTTTAAGAGAAAGTCTAGCAGCAACAAGAGAAGAAAGATCTTTGTTGTCTTTAACAGAAGCAAACCTTCCTAAATTAGACACCGGTGAGGTTGATGTAAGTAAATTAAGTCTTAGGCAAAGAGAACAACTTTCCAAAACCAAAGCAAGCGAATTTAATTTTAATGAAATACAGCCAAAACTTTTAGAAGAAGCAGACTTTAAACTAAAATCAGCTACAGTTAAATATAAAACAGACCAAGCTACTTATGACGAACTATTAAAATCCATTGACAGCCAAGAAGATAAAAAGGCTGTTACAAGAGTTATTGATACACAAAGACTTTTATCAGAAGGAAAAATAAACCCAGAGGTTGCAGCAAGTTTTTTAGAAGAAGATCTGCTTACATTAAGAGATAATTTAGATTTTACTAAGTTTGTTAGTGAAGATTATATGCTTGGCTGGCAAAGAATAGCACCTAAACTAGAAACAGGAGACCTTGAATCTATTGCAAGAGAAGATAAAGATGTTCTTACTAAAATATTCTCAGAAAGGTTGCAACTTTTTAAAGGAAAAGATTTTGTATCTAAAGATGGAAGAAGGGGGATAATTCAAGATGTTTCTTTTTCTGGAGATTTTGATTCAATAAATCAAAGTAGAAATCTTTTAGTTGGCGGAAACTATAAGGTTTTATTTGAAGGAGATACTGAGGCAACAGAAGTGTTTTCTTATTTACCAGACAACGCTAGAGCCGCAAAAGAAATAAGAGAAGATATAGCTGGAGATGATGCTAAGGTAGTATCAGTAGCCGATGTAGTAGACAAAGTTGCAGCTGAAAAAGACTTTGCCATGTTTGCCATCAATAATCCACAGGTTCTTGAAACCTATAAGTACGCTGCAAAGGGAGCTATATCTTTTGAAGGACCAAGAAAAGATATCAAGAATCAGGTTGAAACTTATTTCAAAATAAAAAAAGAAGGCGAAACAAGAGTTGGTAATGTTTTTAAAAATGCAGAAACTGCAAGATCTGGATCTGATGCGATGGATGGCGGAGAAAGTGCATATTTAGAATCTTTATATAAACAAGAAACAAATTTAGCAAGCAAATATATTCAAGTTGAACAAGATGAATTTGGTGATACAGTTTATTCTTTAAAAGAAGGGCTTGATCTTGGTAGCTTTCAAGATGATCTTGTTAAGAAATATGCAGATCCATCTACTTTATCTGCACAGGTTGCAAATGCTTATGCAGAGTTTGGAAATCTTTCAGAGCTTGCAGACGGAAGAAAGCCATTTTATCTTTACGAAGGTGAAGTATTTAGATTAGATACGGCAAAAGATGAAGTAAGGGTAGCTTTAAGGAAAAAGGTTTCTAACTTTGATGCCGTTGAACAAACTGCATCACAGGCATTTGAAAGTGTCTATGGATATGGATTGGATGATGATAAAGTTACAGATGAGATGTATCTTGCCTTTATGACCGAATACTTAAATAAACTTCAATAGTGTGGCAAACGAATTTAATTTTAAAGATCCCCTTGCTGGCATCCAGCCTCAGAATCCTATATTAGAAGAAGAGGAAGAAGAGCAACAATATAGATTTAATTCAATTCTTGAAAAAAATAAAAATAAAGAATTTATTGATCGAATTGTAAGCCCAGAAAAATATCCAGAACCCACCTTAAAAGACGATCAAGGCAGAAAGCAAACTCACTTTATGAGTGCTGATCTTGATGAAGATAATAATTGGATTGTATATCCACAAATTATTTTAAAAAACGGCGAGTATAAAAGGGTCGGGATGCAAGAAGCCATTCAGTCTAATAACGCAATTAACTTTGGCAAAGATCAACAATTAGCACAAGATTTTGCTAGAAACTACAAAACAAAAAAGTTTAAAGATTTTTACAAAGAGGATCAGCCAACAGAATATAAAGAATTTAATTTCAATAATCCCCTACAGGATATACCGCTTGCCGGTGGATTGACGGATATTCTAGTAAAGCCAATAGCTGGCTTCATGGAAGAAGCAGAACAGAAATATCCAGATACAGCATTTGAAAATACCAAATATCTTAAAGACTCTGTAAAGCATGGAGTCGATGTTGCGTTAAGAGATAGAGCACCACAAACATTAGCAAGTTTAAATTTACAAGCAGCTGAAGCTGGTGCAGAGATATTGAAGGGCGAAAGAATGATTTCTTTTGGTCCAGGATTTGATTCTGTTGCAGATCTAAACATGATGCTTTCAAATAGAAAAAAATATGAAAGGGATCCAGAATATAAAGAAAAAATTGATTCTGCTTTAAAAAAAGAACAAAAACAATTTAACGATGAATGGACCTCTATTGAAAAAAGAATACAAGAAAAACAAAAAAGAGCGGATCTCGGTGAATACGGTTTAGCAGTTTCTAGTGGAGCAGAATCTCTATCAGTAATAACAGGCGGAGTTTTAGCAAATGCAGCAACCTTTGGCATGGCTACTCCAGCAGTTACCGGAGGAGTGGTTTCATATTTTGCCTTGCAGACTCAAGCAGCAGAATACGCTGAAGCAAGGAAGCAGGGCATGGATCACAACAAAGCAATGGTCTATGCCGGATTACAGGGTGCATTTGAAGCAGGAACTGAATATCTCCCAGTAACCAGATTTTTCAAACCTTTTAACAAAAAAACAATAGGCGTAGTTTTAAAAGAGGGTCTAATAAATGTAGGCATAGAAGTTGGAACTGAGAATGTTAACAGTCTTTTACAAGAGGCTAACTCACTTGCTTTTGGTTTACAGTCTGAGCTTAAAACAGCCTACGATAATAGAAATAATCCCCTTTACGATGGTCCAACAATATCAGAAGTATTAGTAGATATAGCGGGTCATACCACCCTATCATCTCTTTTTGCTGGCGGATCTATGGCTGGAGTCAGGGCTGCTGGTGGAGTTCTTTATACTGATGATGTTAAAAACTATGTAAGACAATTTAAAGATAATCCAGACCTTGATGACTTTGTTAAAGAGTTTGAATTTAATGTAAGAAACTCTCAGTTAAATTATCAAGCAATAGATAGAGCAGCTGTAAGACTATTAAACCCAGAAACTTATGAAGACACAGTATCAGCGGATGAAGTTCTTGCAGAAGAATTATTGAAGAATAATTATTCAAGAACAGAGAAAGTAGCAGACACTGATTCCGAACCTGAAAAAGATGCAAAAACAAAAATAGAAGAAAGATTCCCAGAAGAAGAAACAACTTTTGATTTCAATGATCCATTAAATACAAAGAAAGAACCAAAGCAATCTGGAGTATTAACAGAAGAAATAGATCTTGAGCTTTCTGATAGTAAAAATATAAACATCAATCTTGCACAATTCTTACAAGAAGAAAGCATTCCTTCTCAAGATGAAACGCCATTAAATCTAGAAAAAATAAAAAATAAATCTGTTAGCCAAGAAGAATTAGACACAGCTAAAAATAGAATTGTTATACCAAAATCATTCCCTCAAAAAGAATTTATTAGAGAGGATGACAATAAAAGGTTTGACGAACAAACTTGGTATAAGTACAGAGACTTTAATCCGCAAGAACAAGATAATGCAGCTAGAGCAATCATACATATGCTCGATGCAGGTATGCCTATAGATATATTTACAGATGTTAAATTCATGGGTATGCACACCAAGGATAATAGATTTAAAAACTTTATACCCACCCTTGGAACTTATGTACCACAAATGCAAGGAGTTACTTTCGCCCCCATTTCAGGAATATCTGACCTAAATTTTGACTCTGACTTTGGTAGAACATTTGCTTCTTTAGATACATTCATACATGAACTTGGTCATCATATAGACTTTACTTTAGGAAAAGTAAATCCAAAATTAGCAAGCAAAGTTATAGCTCCAGCTACAAGTGATTCTCCATTATTTGTGTTGCCATCTATAAGAATGGAAGGCGGTAGAGCAATCATTGGCGAGACTGGTGGTGAAATAGCAATGGAAACATTTAATTTATACAATGTTGCCGAAAGCAATAATCTTGGCTACTACCAGGGAAGGCTTCTTGGCTACCCATTAAATGAATTTCTAGCTTATGGCGATAGAATGAATGAGGCTCAGCTTAGAAACATACCAATAGAAATCCTAGGACAGCTTCATCTTTTATATTATACTAACAAGGAATTATTAAGAAATGAGGCACCAAAAAGCTTCAAGCTAATAGAAGATATTAATGATGCAATTTCAGTTGACAACTTTACAAGCAAAAATGAGGGCTTACAACGAGTCTTTCGGACATCCAGTGCCAAGCGAGGCATTACAATATCAGAGCGAGGAGAGCCTGATACAACAGATAGACGAGGCGTTGAGCAAGAACCTACCGGTCCCGGCGTGGTCTCTGAGGTCCAAGCAGATGAGCGGGACGACCTTCGACCTGAAGTATCAAGACTAGCCTATACCTCTCTTTTAGAGTTTATTAAAGACAACCCAGATGGGTTTACAGTCGATCCACAAACCCTAGAATCACCATCAAGCGGATTTGTAGTAGCTCCAATAAAAGCTTTTGAGTTAGTTATTGATCAAAATGAGATTGATGACAATGCAGTAAGAGATTTAGCTAGAAATATAAAAGCTCTATCTGAGCAAACAAATCAAAATGTTTTTGCTGGTGGATGGTTCAATTCAGAAGACGGAAAATATTATTTGGATGCAACGGTTGCATTTGATACAATAGAAGATGCACTGTACACAGCACAGGCTGCTGACCAGTTAGCAATATTTGATTTAGGAACATTTAATGAAATCAGAACAGAAGAAGGAATCAAAAACCTCCAAGAAACTGGAAGGTATTCAGATCAAACCGCAGATGAGCGAAGACGAAATATACAACAACTTGAGGAATTATTTTCTCAGCCAAGGTCTTCAGATCAAAGGGTCCAACCAACAGAAGTCTTAAGAGAAGCAACCGAAGGCACTATTGAAACGCCAGATATTGGCACCTTTTTAACAGCACAAGACGCATCATTTTTATTTAGAGCCTATTCTTATTTACAGTATATGGCTGTAGATAAGCTAGACAGGCTTAAATATTTTAACGAAAAATTAAAAGGATATCTTCCAGAAGCAATTAAAGACCTAGATATTATAAGGTCTACAGATACTTTCCATGGGAAAGTTAAATATGGCTTAGATGAAGCCGTGAATGAAACCGATGTTATTTTAAAGCTTTTAAAAGATAGCGGTATTAGTTTAGACACCTTTAATAAATTCTTAAAAAATCTACATGCTCCAGAAAGAAACAAATTTATTAATGAAAAATATTCAAAAGATCTTCCTGCTTTAGAACAAAAACTAGCAACCGAACCAGACATTGCAAAAATACCAATAATAAAAGGTCAAATAACTAAAGCAAAAAATATATTAGCAAAGTATCAAGATAGTGGCTCTGGTATTAAAACTGATCAAGCCATACAAGCACTTGAAGAACTTGGTATTGCTTACTCAGAAAAAACAAATAAAGCGTCTGCTATCAATAAGCAGGGCAAGGCTTTATTAGATGCCTTTGCTTTATTAAAAGAATACCAAGGAAAGACATTACAAATATATAGAGACCAAGATCTTGTATCTGAGGAAGCTTTGGCAGACTGGGATGAAAGATATAATTATTATGTTCCATTAGTTGGTTTTGCGGTTGACACAATAGATGCAAATAGACCAGAAACCGGCGGAGGGGGAAGAAGCTTGTATGGATCAGTGATACCAGACGCAAAAGGAAGAACATCCGAATCAGGGTCCCCATTTGAGCAAGCTGTTTCTAGAAGATCTCAGGCGGTGGTTCTCGGGGAAAGAAATGCTATCAACAAAGAATTAGCTACACTATTCAGAGCATTCCCAGATAAAAAACTTTGGAGTGTTAAAGGTGCTAAAAAATTTGATAAGCCACATAAATGGGATGGAGAAAGCTCATTAATACCATTTAAAGAAAATGGTAAAACCATGTTCTTAGAAATCAAAGACGAAAGACTAGCTAAGGGATTGGATAGCTGGGGTAATGCTCACATAGGTAATTTCTGGGGATTCTTTAGGGGAATGACTGGATTATTGTCTTCTATGTTTACTGCATGGAACCCAGAATTTATGGTTGGAAACTTCTTCCGCGATTATCAGGCTGGCTACTTTAATCTAATGGCAGAAAAAGAAATGGGCAGAGCTATGGGAATGAAGCTTACAGGTGCTCTCTCTTATAAAAAGATGCCAGGAATTATTAATGAATTAAGAAAGGGCTATGTCAGCGAAACTTTAAAAGATCTTGATCCAGAAGCTTATGCTTATTTTGATGCGTTTAGAAGGTACGGAGCACAAACAGGTTATATCAACGCTAAAGACATAGATCAAATTGAAAAAGAAATGCTTAAGCTTTCAAAAGCACATAGCGGATCTTTGACTAACCCTAAAGAAGTCTTAACTGCTACTGCTGGCTTTGTTGAATCAATGAATAACATGATTGAAAATGCTCCAAGGTACGCAGTTTTTAAAGCATATATTGAAGAAAAAGGCGGTATAGATAAAGCAACTGAAACAGACTTTAAAAACGCTGCAAACTTAGCAAAGAATCTAACCATTAACTTTAATAGATCTGGCTGGTTGGGACCATATGTAAACTCATTATTTGTTTTTGCTAATGCTTCCATTCAAGGATCTGTAAACTTCTTTAGAGGAATGGTCCCTGTAGGATTTGAAAATGGCAAAGTTAAATGGAAAGGAATGTCCAAAGCCAAAGCAAAAATAATGAACGGGGCTATTGGTCTTGGTGGGCTAGTTGCTTTATACAACACCATGGTTTCGGGGGAAGATGAAGACGGAAAACTATTTATAGATAAAATTCCACAACATGAACAAGAAAGATTTCTTATTGTTATGCTTCCCGGAGTAACAAGAGGAAGAGGAGTACCCAGACTTAACAAAAAGACCAATAAGTATGAAGTCAACGGCAAACCTGTAGCATTAGCTATACCGCTGCCCTATGGATACAACATGTTCTTTAACATGGGAAGAATGACAGTAGAGCTTGGCACATCCAAAGTTGCTGGATATGAAAGAAGGACAGCTGGCGAGATGGCTAAAGATATGGCAGGCGTAATAGTTGGATCATTCTCTCCAGTCGGAATAGCTTACAACAGAGAGGGAACAGACTTTTTCAAAACCCTTATTCCATCCGTTGCCAAACCAATCTATGAAATTAAAACTAATGAAAAATGGACTGGAGCACCTGTATATAAAGAACAAATTTACGGCGGCAAACTTCCAAAGTCAGCAGTTAAATTAAGAAGCACAGAAGAGTTTTACAGATCTTTTGCACAGTTTGTTAACAAGGCAACTGGCGGTGGAAGATTTGACCCAGGTGCATTTGACTTTAGCCCAGACACCATGAAGTTTTTATTACAATCATATCTTGGCGGTCTTTATTCAACAGCACAAAGAACCACAACCTTTGGTCAAAATGTTTTTGATGCAGCAATCAAAGGAGAGACAAAGAACTTTGCCTTAAATGAAATACCGTTCTTAAGAATAGTTACAGCAGAACCAGAAAACTATGTTGATGCTCAAGAGTTTTATAAAACTAAAGAGTTCCTAGATACAAAGATAAAAGAATATAAAGAGTATAAAAAAGAAGGCACCAAAGCAGAATTAGCAGAATATGTAAAAAGAACAGGATTCAAAAATGAATGGATCTCTTTACAAAAACAACAACAAGATGCTGAGAAAAAAATATCTAATCAAAGAAAAAGAGAAGTGCTCGCAGAAAAACTTAAAGATAAAGATTATGCAAAATATTACATGATCACAGAAGACGCTGAAGAGCAAAGAAATAAAATCCAACAACAATTCAATAAAAGAGCTAGAAGATATTTAGATTAAGTCGCAGGACTAGCAATACACATACTAGATAAGGGGGTAAATACATAAAATTTACTAGCCCTGCTAAGAAGGTTTTAAGCCTTTAAGATATCAAAGTATTACTTACCTCACAAGCTTCATTTAAATACTCTGTAGATAGGTGTGCGTATCTATTTACGATACTAGGGCTGGACCACCCACCTAGTCCTTGGAGGGTATACAGAGGAGTTCCGTTTTGTACATGATGGGTAGCCCATGTATGTCTTATATCATGCCATCTGTAGCCAGAAAGTCCAGCTTTTTTTAAAGCATTATACCAGCCCGTATTAGACGCTCTGTGCAATTTTCTTCCTGCATAGGTAAAAACATAAGGACCAGTCTTTTCTATTGATTGTAGAAGCTCTCTGCACTTTTCGTTTAAAGGCACACATAAGTTCTTACCGTTTTTGGTTTCAGTCCCATCTATCGCTATTTGATTTTCTTTGATATCTTCCCATTTAAGATTAAGGCAGTTGGACATACGCACTCCTGTTAGAAGTGAAAACATAAAAGGCTTCTTTAAATGTGAAGGGAGAAGATCATAAAGCCTTTTAATATCTTCTCGAGAAAAGTAAACAGCTTTCTTTGGAGTCTCCTTTACTCTTTTTACTAATGGTTTGTTATCCAACCACCCTAATTCTTCGTAGGCATACATTAGTACAGCCCTGAAGTAGTTTAGATATCTGTTAACAGTTCCAGGGCTTCCTTTTATCCCTGATCTGGCTACAGCGATATCTTGTTTTGTAATATCTTTTAAGTCCTTATCAGCAAATAAAGGATCAAAATATTTTCTATAAGTAAAATCGTTCTTACCCATAGGCTTGAAGCGATAGTATTCTTTAACAGCGTCTTTCCAAGTATTCATCTTTCAAAGAACATAAAGTAAATTGATAAAGGTATTAAAATAACAAGCACAAAATTTAACCAAGGTATTTCCATTACCTGCCCTGACCTCTATATCTTTTATAAGAACGCTTCTTATGTTTATTCATGGTAGCCATAGATCTAGGGTTTCTTCCAATCGAAGTACCTTTGCTTGTTTGTATTACTGTTTGTGTTGTTTTTGCTTTTGCCATTTGTCTCTCTATTAATTGCTAAGGAGTTGGGAATGAAAGATAGAAATTAACTTAATAA
>Ga0181590_10003504_pt1 | contig 13102 bp, 8 predicted proteins | sample 071ome_34_FD_132446 | JGI IMG/M metagenome (GOLD analysis project Ga0181590, IMG submission 132446) | Coastal salt marsh microbial communities from the Groves Creek Marsh, Skidaway Island, Georgia - 071411BT metaG (megahit assembly) | ecosystem: Environmental > Aquatic > Marine > Intertidal zone... | reverse complement strand
TGTTCTGGAACTACTCCATACGTATAGTCTGGTGAGGTTGAAATTTCAGTATCATAATGCATTATGACATATAAATTATTCCAATATTTCGCACTGTATATCGAACCTGTGGTTGGCCCAGTATTAGTGCTTGTAAAATTACTTGTTCTTTTCTGCCAAGTAATACTGTCAGTAGATGTTAGCAAATAATTTACCGATCCACCTAAAACAAATGATGTATCATTAGATGCGAAAGAATAAGTGTCCTGTGAAGCAGAATCCCATCCAGTAGTTCTTGCGATCCAAACAGTGCCATCGGTTGATGCAATAACTTTACCATTATATCCAGAAAAATAAATTAAACTATCATCTTCTTTAACGTGTACTCCTTTAATATAACCAGACATATTTGGAACATTTCTTTCTTCCCAAGTAATAGTATCGGTAGAGTAAGCTATTGTTCCACCATTAACATCACCACTAACATAATGATTTCCTTGGAAGAAAGTACTTTGCGTCATATATGCGGATTGATCCAATCCAACAGTACGACTAATCCACACCACAGAATCAGTAGAAGACATAGCATGTCCATCACGTCCAGAAGCAAAGTAATATCCACCCCCATAATGAAATGTATAATTATCAATATTAGTAGACGTAATTCTGTTTTCCCAACTCAATAAATCTGTAGAAACAGATATACCATTGCCGATACCGAAGTAAAGATTATTTGCATGTTTTATACTATCAAAACCATTACCATTTAAATTATGACTGGAAAGGAAAGTCCATACAACAGAATCTGTAGTTGTGTACACCCCACTATTATTTAATGAGCTTACAAGTAATCGTCCGTTTGCAACTGATAAGTTAGCACCATTTGCAACATTACTAAAATTAGTAGTTCTCAAAGTCCAAACAGGTGCATCACCACCAGACTGATTGTGGTTGAACACAACAGCATCAGCTTTTGTACTAGAAGTATTGTTAGATTCTGCAGGATGTCTAGAAGAATTATAAGAACCTTGAGAAGTTCTTAAGACCCAATGAATGGTGTCTGTAGAATATAAAACATCAGTACCTAAAACAAGTGAATATGTATCACCAAGATTTTGTTTTGCAGATGAAGATTTGATTATAGTGGTAACACCAGATGTTCTTGATGTCCAATTTTCATAAATGCCAGTGTTATAAGAATAAAGATTTTTTGATGTTAATGTCGCCGTAGATCCATCATGCGTTCTTAAAGACCAGTTTGTTAGTTTCTTCTCGATGACTTCTGGGATATTATAATATCCACCTCCACCACCGCCTCCACCACGATAACCATTACCACCATTACCAACATCCCCTATAGTTGCCACAGACGTATAAAGTCTAGATGTATCACCAGTAATAAAAAATCCATCTCCAGCATAAACATCATTATATTGATTAAAATTAGTTGGACTTTCAACAACCTCCTTCCAAGAAACTGTATCTGTCGAAATTCTTAATTGTCCACTTTGACCAACTATTACATAAAGTCCTCCAGAATATGCTACAGCATAATAATTACTGAAAGTGCCAATAGTTCTTAACTGCCACGAAAGACCATCAGTAGAAACGCTAACACGTCCAGCAGAACCAACAGCAATATATAAACCATCATCAGTATTATAATCAATTCCAAGATAAGTAATTCCTTGATTGGCAATTTCCCAAGCAATAGTATCAGTAGAATATAAAAATTGACTACCTAAATCATGAGCCCAATACAAATTATCATTACTATTATATCCAATATCCTCAATACTAACACTGCCAATACCAGTGGTTCTTGCAGTCCAATGAATTGTATCAGTAGAAACGGCAATATCATTAGAAAATGCAAAAACATATAATCCATCTTGATAAATTACACTCTCTGCTGGAGTTGCGGCACCACCTATAGAAAGTCCTGTTGTTCTCTTGACCCATACAATCGTATCAGTAGAAACTGATAACTGACCTATAGCTGTGGTACCGTAAGCGAGGAAGTAAAATCCATTTGCATATTTAAGTCCAGCGGTATCTCCAGATACTCCAGTCGTCCTTTCAGACCACACAATAGTATCAGTAGAAACGAGAAGTGGTGTTGTACCTGAGTTTTCAAGACCAGCAAGATAAAGTCCACCACCACTCGCTACCTTATTAATCGATACACCAGATACATTGTCAGGAAGAACTTGTTGCACCCAATACTCACCAGGTTTAATTGGTGCTGCACCTCCGCCACCACCAGCACCATATTGAGCAGAATATTCTTCAGGAGTAAAACCATCATACAATCCAGACTCTACACCACCATCAATTGTGGAAAATAATCCAGTTAAACTTCCACTAATTCCTCCTCTCGGATTATTATATGATCCACCACCACCAGGTGTTGGTTGAAAATCAAGTGTTTGATTTGTACCACTTTGACCTTGTTCATCTGCTAATCTTCCTTGAGCACCATCTAAACCAATAGTATTGTGTATAAGATTCAAATCAGTACTTGCAGATGCTCCTGTTCCAGGATCTGTCCCATTAGCAATACCTCCTGGATTTGCAGATACTGTATAAGTTCTACTGTTTGGACCATCCCAACTTACAGAAGAAGCAGTTGCATCAGTTGGTTTTTGAAGTCTTGTTGCTACAATAGTTTTTCCACTTTGTAGTACAACCCATTTATTATCACCATAAACTGTACCATACCCATATGTACCACCAACATCTCCTGCATATGTTCTTTTAGTCCAATTAAGTCTATCCGTAGATGTATTAAAAGTTTGATCACCAAGTAGATTAATAAAGTAAGTTCCATCACCATAAACATTAGATAGGAAATTACCAAATTGACTAAAATTGCTAGCATTTAATTCCCACGACAGTCCATCGGTACTAATATATGTTCCAGTATTATTAACGGACCAAATTGTATTCGTTCGTTCATCATATCGAAGATAATTTCGATCAGTATATGCTGTTTCAACCCAAACAACACTATCTGTAGAATATGCATAATTGCCATTTGATTCCAGAATATACAAGGGTTGATGTGTTTCACTTCCACGAAGATACATCACATTGGTAGGTCTAAGAAATGGCGTAGTACGTGCAAACCAATGAACTGTATCAGTAGAATGTAGTAATCTTCCACTAGTGTTTCCACCGTCGATTCCAGCATAAAGATAGTTTCCATCTTGATATATAAAACTATTCGATCTTATATCGGCACCAGTAGTTCTCGCAGTCCACGTAATTATATCCGTAGAAACAGAAAGTACACCAAAACCTATCGAAAAGAATAATCCATTCTTATAGTATTGAGTTGATTGTACTCCTGTACCTACTTGCCCCACCGTTTGCTGCCAGACCACAGTGTCTGTAGAATACCTATCGGAAATGAGATAATATCCTTGAGCATAGACACCTTCGGCAGAGTCAACAGTAAGTCCAGAAGTTCTAATTTCCCACTGCCATTCTGCATTAGCATCTAATAATTTTCCACCAGTTCCACCTTGTCCAACATTAACAGTAATTGTTGATCCAGTTATCTTATCTCTTCCAATTGTGAATGCACTATGGGCACCAGATCCTCCAGATGCTCCACTATACCCATATGGATTTTTAGGTGAGGTAAAATAATTCCTATTACTTCCTTGTATGAGAAAATAATCACTATCACTAATGATATCATAATAGGTGTTGCTGGTTATAACAGATTCTGCTATATCATACCAAACAATAGTGTCTGTTGATTTTATTATATTATTATATCCAACTGCAAAATATGCATCCACATCGCTATCATAATGCAACTTCTCAAAAGCTTGTCCATTAATAGATGTTCTAGCAGTCCATGTGATTGCGTCCGTAGAAGCAATCAAAGTTCCATTATTACCACCAACAAGAAAACTTCCTTTTGCGAAAATAGCAGCATTTAAATCTATATTATTTAAATCAACGGATGTGTTTTCCCAATGAATTGTATCTGTAGATCTGACTATTTTGTCACTAATATAATCAGCAATAATATAATTACCATTTCCATATGCAAGTCCAAATCTAGAACAATACTGTCCTGTTGTAGTTCTTAATTGCCATACAATACTATCTGTTGATGTAATAGTAAATCCTAACTCTCCAGATGCAATATATAAACCATTCAAGTAATCAAGTGCATACATGAATGGGACATTTGAAATTATACTTTGCCAATGTATCGCATCAGTAGACTTTGATATATCACCACCAGTAGTAGATGAACCAGTAATAGTGGAAATGAGATAATCATTTCCATCTACGTTAACTATTCTTTGAACATTAGCACTCCGACCTATGGTTCTTCGAGTCCAAACAATTGTATCCGTTGATGTTGAAAGTTGACTACTGGATCCACCAGAAACATATAATTTACCATCAACCGTATTTGATGAAATTAAAACTTGGAGAGCACTATTTCCTATAGTCCTTTTACTCCAATATTTACCAATTTCTACACCATTGGCAGAAAGATTTCCAGATGCTCCTGCACCACCAGCACCTGTAGACTGAATATAAAATTCTTTTGCACTACTAGGAATTTGAAAATAATGAGTTCCAGGAGTCGTGTACTCTGTACTAGATGAAAGTGGTTCCCATGATAAGTTTCCACCAGAAACAGATAATACTTCACCTTCATCACCAACAAGAGAAGGAACACTTCTAAAATCTACATATTCTTTATTGACAGCATCTCCACTATCGACGATGCTTGAAATCCCTGTAATTCTAGAAGAACTAATATCCATGTCTTTCTATGGCTCTATAATTACCCAGTTTGAACCAGAAGGTATAACAACACTAACACCTACACCAATAACATGAGGTCCCACAGACATTGCATTATAACCTGTAGGGATCGTATAACTTGTATCAATACCCACCTCACTCAAGAAGAATATCTTCTCAACATCACCACTAGGAAGTGTTCCACCAGTTGGACTTTCCTTACCAGCATTTCCTTGAAGACCCTGAAGACCTTGGACTCCCTGGAAACCTTGAAGACCCTGAAGACCTTGAAGACCTTGAAGACCCTGTAAACCTTGAAGACCCTGATTGCCTTGAGTTCCTTGAAGTCCTTGGTTTCCTTGAGTGCCTTGACTACCCTGTAAACCTTGTCCAGCAAAAGTACCATCACGACCTTGAAGTCCTTGAACGCCCTGAGGTGAAAATGGAAGATTTGGTACTAACTCCCAACCATCCCCATTAAAGGACCATACTCTACGACCAAGACCGTAAGTATTTCCAATACCAGGATTATTGGGAAAGTTTAACGCCATTCTATATTATCTTTCAAGTATTTATTAGGCATCTCCAGTGAATATAAATCCAACGTGATCGTTAGTACCCTGACTAGTCCCACCCCAATAAAAATTGGTACTACCATCACCACCATTATAATTACCAAATCCATATCCATTCGTTGATCTATAATCAGGTCCTGGATCATTTCCATCACACTTACCACCTAATATAAATGCCCAAATTCCATCATCAACTGCCATTCTGGTAGTGGAGTTATAACCAGCAGTTGAAGGTTGTTGATTATTACTATAATTCCATCCAACATTACCTGAAACATCAGATGCAACAATTCCAGTAGATTCAATTACAACTTGATATATTCTATTGTACGAACTTGCTGCATTATCATCATAAAAAATATCTTTAGCATTTACAACTGGATGTCCATTTGTCGTCACAACATTAGTACTACTTATCAAATCATTTGTGAACACCCATAATAATATTCCCCGAAATGTTGTACCAGCAAACATTGCACCTGCCATCCATTTCAATCCATCAATTTCAGGTAATGAATTAGAAGAACCTCCACTCATATCTACAATATCATTACCAGTGGAAAGAATATTAGAATTTGATGTATTATAAACAAACCTTGGTGTATTATTTGGAAATGTATATTTTCCACCAGCAGTTCCTTGTCCTAACAATGATTCTGCAACATTAGAATCAGACACAACAGCAAAAGTATTGAAAGAACTATTAGTAGATTCTATCGTACTTTGTACAGTCGAATAGTCTGTATTAGTAGCACTCAATGAATTTAGTGATGATGCTAATGATATTAAACTACCTAAAATAGATTCTCCTCCTCCTCCAGATCTGGTGATTAAAATATCAGCAGTAGATTGGAACGGTGTTAAGTGTCCGTCCAAGTAAGATTGTATACCAGAATCTGTTCCAGACCTCGTTGTTTTTACAGACATATCTCTATATTAAATAAACTCTAAGGAGAAAATCTTCCCACTAAAGCATTGTAGTTTTGTTCGACTTCTGATGCTGTGAGTGCTTTTGTGTAAACTCTAACTATAGAAATAAATCCATCATACTCTCCACGATAATTACTGCCAAATAGATCCGCTATACCTATACCTAATGTACCATTAGATTGTCCAATTGTTCTAAAGCTAGATAAAGTAGCAACAGAACTTTTATCAACATAGACTGTTCCTGTGCCACTATTTACTACAACAACATGTTGATGCCAAGTTTGAGTTGTAGGATTTGTAGCGTAATCCACTTGAATTTCAGATCCTGAAGTGTTTCTATAAACAAAACTATTATATCCAAATAGAAAACCATTATTATTTCCTGCACCAGAACTCCAATCTGCACTCGCAGAGTTTGTCCATAAACATCCATCATCCCATGGACTTACAGCACTACCACTATTTGGAGTAGAAGCGGCATCATAATAATTCCAAACTTCAATAGTAAAGTTTGCACCTAATGTAAATGAACTTCCAGGTAAAGTAAAAGCTCCCTGAACAGAATCATAGGAAGGTCCTTCTGTCCAATCAAACCACCCATTAGAATTATAGACTACTTCGGAAGAATTAGTTCTAGTTGCATTATTCCCATTACCACTCAAATCTGTCCAAGTGTCTCCAGTACCAGAATAAGAACTAGTATTCCCAGCATCAAGGTTCAATACAAGTTCATCTAATACAATAGATAGTAGTGGTAGTGATGTTCCCCCACCAGTTTTTTGAGTATTATAAAAAGATAGTGATCTTCCACGATAAACTTTTCTGGGACCGAATCCTTTCGAACTTGTATCAGTAGTTCTTACAGACATAATTATGAAATATCAGTATCACCCAGTACTTGGAAGTTTATGACTGTACCAATACCTATACCACCACTTGCTGGTGGTATAATTTCTACAACCAATTGGTCTTGACCTAACATTACAAGTGGATAATTTGTCTCAAAGAAAAATGTTTCGTTTGGTGATAGTCCAACTCTAAGTAATCTATATTCGTCTCTACCAGGTGCACCAGCAATCGAAACACCACCAGGATAAACATACAAAGATCCTGTTGCAGTTCCAAGTCCAGTGTTATGCATAATAACACTTCTAACATAAGTGGTTGATGCAATTCCCACACCACCAGCCGTTGGTGTTGTACCAATCGTTAAGATTCCTACAGTAGCAACACCAGTTACAGATTGTATGTCAAGTATTTTAGTTCTTCTAAGTGACATTATTATAAGTGTTTATGTATATTTATCCAAACAACATGATGTCCAATTCATTGATTGCCGTTGATGGCTCTGGGATTGGAAGGTTTGAAAGATTTGCACCATCTCCATAATATGATGTTGCACTAACAATACCAGTAGAAGCGTACATAGTAATCGCAGTTCCTACAGAAGCAATACCAGAAACATTCAGAGTTCCATTAACATCAAGATTTGCTTTTGGCGTTGAACTATTAATTCCTACTTTACTTAGATCCGATGATTGACTATTATCAACGTAGAATGGGTAATTGTTATTAAATATATTTTCTACATAGAAATCTCTATGGAAAACAGTTAGGTTTCTATTCCAGACCTCAATGTTAGTAAAGGTAAATTTTATTATTGAGTTTCCAATTTCATCATATACATCTTTACCTCTAGGAATACTAATATGATCTTGGAATGTAGAAAAACCAGAAACATTCAGACCAGAAACATTCAGTGTTCCATTAACATCAAGAGTTGCTGTTGGTTGTGTAGAACCAATACCAACATTAGTTCCATCAAATACGAATCCATCAGATCCAAATGTTTCATTATTTGAATTCTTGTAGATAACTTGATTTGCCTCACCAACATAAGTTGTTAAAGGTCCTGTTGGTTCTGGTCCAAACTCAACCCACTGATAACTATCGCCATCATAATAATAAGTATAAAGAATACCAGTATCAGTATCTATCCAAAGATCTCCTGTTTCACTACTAATACCTACTGGTGTGGACTGTTGATATGTAAAGTTTCTTACACCCTGAACACCTTGAAGTCCTTGATTTCCTTGGAGACCCTGTAGTCCTTGGTTTCCTTGATTGCCTTGAAGACCCTGAAGACCTTGGGTACCCTGTGCATTCTGAACACCTTGTGGTCCTTGATTGCCTTGAAGACCCTGAAGTCCTTGGTTTCCTTGGAGACCTTGAAGACCTTGAAGACCTTGGTTTCCTTGATTGCCCTGAAGACCTTGATTTCCTTGATTGCCCTGAAGACCTTGAAGACCTTGTAATCCCTGATTTCCTTGGTTTCCTTGAAGTCCTTGATTACCTTGATTACCTTGAAGACCCTGAGTACCTTGAAGACCTTGAAGTCCCTGATTGCCTTGAGTACCCTGAAGTCCTTGAAGTCCTTGGTTGCCTTGCGTTCCTTGGAAATTACTTAAAGCACCTTGAAGACCTTGGGAATTTTGAGCACCCTGTGCACCTTGCCCACCCTGACCAACAGCAAATCCATCTCTACCTTGAGTGCCCTGCAGTCCCTGAATACCTTGAATACCTTGATTACCTTGGGCATTTTGAACACCCTGACCACCTTGAGTACCCTCATCACCTTTATCACCAGTCCTTGCAAACGTAATTAATACGTCTTCATTATTCGAAAAGAAATTGACATTGGTTGTGCTAATTCCACAAGGAATATCAAAATACCCAGTATTCTCTACACTACTGCCAGTGATTACAAATAATGCAAATCTACTACTATCTAACTTATTAGATATTCTAAAGTGTCCAGGTATCAATGAAGTTGAATCATCAATAGTTCTCAAATAATTTTGAAGATCTAATGAATTATCATCAAGATCGTCAATGTATAAATGTGTTGCAAGCCCAACTACATTATTATTAAGTCTGAATTTACCATCACCAGGATCGCTATCTGCAATTATATTACTAAAAGTATAATCAAATGTAACTCCACCAAAACTACCTTCAGCACCCTGTAGACCTAAAATACCTTGTAGTCCTTGGTTTCCTTGGTTTCCTTGATTGCCCTGAAGACCCTGATTTCCTTGATTACCTTGAAGACCTTGAAGTCCTTGGTGTCCTTGAAGACCTTGTAGTCCCTGATTTCCTTGATTGCCCTGAAGACCTTGTAGTCCTTGGTTTCCTTGGTTTCCTTGATTGCCCTGAAGACCCTGATTTCCTTGATTACCTTGAAGACCTTGAAGTCCTTGGTTTCCTTGATTGCCCTGAAGACCTTGATTTCCTTGATTGCCCTGAAGACCTTGAAGACCTTGTAATCCCTGATTTCCTTGGTTTCCTTGAAGACCCTGGTTGCCTTGATTACCTTGAAGACCTTGAAGACCTTGAAGTCCTTGGTTTCCTTGATTGCCCTGAAGACCTTGATTTCCTTGATTGCCCTGAAGACCTTGGAGACCTTGAAGACCCTGAACACCCTGTAAATCATCAGATGACAGATCTTTAATGAAGATTGTACCACCCATTCCAGAATGGACAGCACAATAATAATACATTACATCTGGAGTATTGTATGGTACAACCCAGATACCTTCAGCGTCTACTCCAGGAACTCCAGTCTCTGTCCACCCACTTGTATATTGAGATCCACTATTATGAGTTCCATCACTTGTAGTCGAGACTCTAAAAAGATGTCCAGCATTGTTTCCTGCACTCTGGTCAAAAACATATCTTTGACCTCTTAGTAAATAAATATCATCTTGCTGAACTCCATCAATATAATATCCACCACCAGTACCACCAGGAACTGTTATATCATAAGTCCTAGCAGTTCTTTGCCTCCCCTCAACACCTTGGAGACCTTGGTTGCCTTGGAGACCTTGGAGACCTTGGTTTCCTTGATTACCTTGTAAACCTTGGTTGCCTTGGAGACCTTGGAGACCTTGGTTTCCTTGATTACCTTGTAAACCTTGGTTGCCTTGATTACCTTGATTACCTTGAAGACCTTGGAGACCTTGACCAGCAAACTCTCCCTTAATACCCTGAAGTCCCTGATTACCCTGGTTTCCTTGGTTTCCTTGAAGACCCTGAAGACCTTGATTTCCTTGAAGACCTTGGTTTCCTTGAACTCCTTGGAAATTGCTTAAAGGACCCTGAACACCTTGATTACTTAAACCTTGAAGACCTTGGTTTCCTTGATTACCCTGAACCCCCTGATTACCCTGAGCGTTCTGAACACCTTGAATACCTTGGTCACCCTTATCACCTGTCCTCGCAAATGTAATAATTATATCATCATTATTACTAAAATTAGTTACACTAGATGTACTGATTCCACAAGGTATGTCAAAGTATCCACCTTGCTCAATACTAGATCCAGTAATTGCATACAATGCAAATTCACTTGCATCATATTTTTTTGATATTCTAAAATGACCCTTAAGTAAAGAATCAGAATCGTCAATGGTTCTTAAGTAATTTTGAATATCATTTAAATTATCATCGACATCATCAATACGTAGAATATTTGCATTGTTTAAAATGAATTGGTTAAATCCAAGTTTTCCAGGTCCAGGATCGCCAAAAGTAGAACTAGTAAATGTATAGTCAAAAGTAGCTCCACCAAAGGTACCTTCAGATCCCTGAAGTCCTAAACCACCTTGAAGTCCCTGATTACCTTGGGCGTTCTGAACACCTTGAGAACCTTGGTTTCCTTGGAGACCTTGGTTGCCTTGAAGTCCTTGGTTTCCTTGAGCGTTCTGAACACCTTGCGATCCTTGGTTTCCTTGGAGACCTTGTGCACCTTGATTTCCCTGAAGACCTTGGTTTCCCTGAGCATTCTGAAGACCTTGTGATCCTTGATTACCTTGGAGACCCTGATTGCCTTGATTTCCTTGGAGACCTTGGTTTCCCTGAGCATTCTGAACACCTTGAGAACCTTGGTTTCCTTGAAGACCCTGTAGTCCTTGGTTTCCCTGAGCGTTCTGAACACCTTGCGATCCTTGGTTTCCTTGGAGACCTTGGCGTCCTTGTGCACCTTGGTTTCCTTGGAGTCCTTGGAGTCCTTGGTTTCCTTGAAGTCCTTGATTTCCCTGAAGACCCTGGTTTCCTTGATTACCCTGAAGTCCTTGAAGACCTTGAACACCTTGATTACTTAAACCTTGTAAACCTTGGCGTCCTTGTGCACCTTGGTTTCCTTGAAGACCTTGGCGTCCTTGAACACCTTGATTACTTAAACCTTGTAAACCTTGGCGTCCTTGTGCACCTTGGTTTCCTTGGTTGCCCTGAAGACCTTGGCGTCCTTGTGCACCCTGATTTCCTTGGTTTCCCTGAAGACCTTGGTTCCCTTGAATACCTTGAGCGCCTTGACCAGCAAATAAACCAGGAGTTCCCTGAAGACCCTGATTACCTTGAGTACCTTGAAAATTAGATAGCTTTCCCTGAACACCCTGATTACCTTGAGCACCCTGTAGTCCCTGAGAACCCTGAGCAGATACCGAAGACGAAACTTTTACAGCACTTTCCTGCCCAAGGGTTGTCCTGATAGTATTACTTCCACTAGAACTAACTTTAATATTATCTGCCATTACACTAGACAATTATCTTACAGGGACGCTATCTATGTATTTATATTGAGTTTTAACTGGCATTATTTCGTCTTGGTCTATACTTAAATAGATTAGTTGGTGGATCTGGTTTCATCCAATCTTTAATTTTTTCATACCTATCAACACTAAAAAACTCCTGGGAGAAATACCATTCTTCCCAAGGAGTATGACCTTTGTCTTGATTACATTCGTGGCAGGCACACACACAATTCTTGGTGAAATCTGCACCACCCTTAGAACGAGGTACAACATGGTCTATTGTAAGTTTCTCATCAGACCCACAATATGCACACTCTAAATCCCATTCTTCCTTTATCTTTGCCCTCCATAACCTTTTTGCTTCGGCGGAACTAGTTGTTTGGAGGTTAAAGACATAGGCTTCGGGGGTATTGTAGAGATGCATAAAAACATATCTGTTTGATATTATTTATTTGTGTTCTTTTGCTGACATGCTGCTCTCGCCCATGCACGTGCAAGATGATTTACATAAGAACATGCTTTATCCTTTTCTCCACAATGAGGACACACTGCATCTGGTGGGTCATGAGGATATCTCATTCAAATTCACCCAGATCATAGATGTACATACGTCCCATCATTATCCAGTATGGTGTAAACAAATCTTCAAAATGTTCAGTAAAGAATCTAAACTTTTCATCAATTATCTCACGACCCAAAACTTGAAAGTGAGATTTTGAGAGTGCAAGAAACTCTTCCATTGCATTTTGATCTGCTTGCTTAAATCCACGAATGTACAAGTCTCTAGCAGTATTCATAATTTCATGACAAGACTCTGGCAAAACTATTTCTGTCCCATCTGGTAAAGGTAGAACTTTATTCTTTATAGTTCCCATCGAAAGTTTCATACATTCTCTTGATTGCTCAACAGACAATGCACTTTCTGTACCATCTCTAAATGCATACTGCACACAACCATTCGTACATTCAATTACACGAATAAGTGCAGTAGCATCAAGGACTTCTTCTGTTTGAGACTCCCATATATTTTTCCATTTTTCATAATAATCTAAAAAAGTATCCATAAAAAAGAGGGTCGTTTGACCCCCATTATATCAAGATTTTATTCGTCAGTCAAATGGTCGGCACAAGCAAGTGTATCACATGGAGGACATTCTTTCTTAACATGATAAGTATCAAGGGCACTTTCGAGTGCTTCTGTTACATTCTCCTTGAATGAACGATAAGGAATGAAGAGGTCATCATCCG
>Ga0181590_10003497_pt1 | contig 13112 bp, 10 predicted proteins | sample 071ome_34_FD_132446 | JGI IMG/M metagenome (GOLD analysis project Ga0181590, IMG submission 132446) | Coastal salt marsh microbial communities from the Groves Creek Marsh, Skidaway Island, Georgia - 071411BT metaG (megahit assembly) | ecosystem: Environmental > Aquatic > Marine > Intertidal... | reverse complement strand
GGCCAGTAACAAGATGCCACTGGCGTGTCACGATCTTTACGATGCGGACAGTGTCAAAGGCCCGATCAATTGCGTGGTACTTCTTGGCAGTTGGGGGTCAGAACGCCACTCCGACGAGAGATTGGCAAATTGGTTACGAAGCCGAGAACGGCACGGCACGACATTGATCGGGGTAGAAATCGGCACCTATATCTTTGCGCGGGCCGGATTGCTCAATAACCGGCGCGCCACCACACATTGGTCATTTTTTGCCGGTTTTGCCGAAAATTTTCCAATGGTGGAAGCGCGGGAGCAAATGTTCACCATCGACAAGAATATTATGACCTGTGCAGGTGGCATGGCCGGAATTGACCTGATGCTGCATCGCATAGCGAGTGATCATGACGAGGATCTGGCAAATGAGGTGGCGACACAGATGCTTCATCAATTCCGTTGCGAGGAGCATTTTCCACAGCGTCCCCACTCGAACATGACGGTGTCTGATACGCATCCAATTATCCGCAAGGTAACGCATATCCTCGAAAATCGAATTGAGGAGAATATCACGATCCCTGAATTATGTTCTGAACTGGGGATGCCACAGCGCAAGCTTGAGCGATTGTTCAACAAGCATGTCGGGTGCAGCATCGTTCAATTTTACCGGTTTCTCCGGCTTCAATATGCACGCACCCTGTTGGTCAGCACCGCCATGGGTATCCGCGAGATTTCTGTCGCATCGGGCTTTAACTCAATGTCATATTTTTCACATTGTTTTTCACGAACGTTCGGGCGCAAGCCGAGCCAATATAGGTTGGCTTGGCCGGAGGCCGAAACCACACCTGCCTGGCCGGGAACGATGTATTCCCTGACACATGACTCGAAAGCGGCGCGCGGCAAAAAATCTGTCAAAGATTCAGCGGTTAGTCGCGGCACGCCTTGATCACCGCAACGATGCGGCGGTCACGTTCAGCGGCCATCTCTTCAAATGATTGATCGCCAGCCATCGCATTGCACCCATCAACCATGGCGTCACGCAATTCACGGGTCAATTCCGGCGCCTCAAGCCTTGTCCAAGGCAGCTTCAACGCCGGGCCAAACTGGTCCAGATTGGTCGCCATCCCGCCTTCGCCGCACGCCACATGGAACGCCATACATTGTCCCTGAATGGCCATTCTTGGCGCAGGACCAAAGCGCAGGGCCCGGTCAATATCCTCGGGGCTTGCCTCGCCATTCGCAACCATATGCAGCGCTTCGCGCCATAGCGCTTCTTGCAGTCGGGTGGCGATGAAACCAGGAATCTCCTTCTTCAACCTTAGCGGCTCCTTGCCTGCATGGCGGTAGAATTCCATGACCCAATCAAGCGCGTCATCCGACGTTGCCACCCCGCCTACCACTTCAACCAGTGGTAAGAGATAAGGCGGATTAAACGGATGGCCAACGACAGTCCTTTCCGGCGTTGAACATTCCGCCTGGATCTCGGTCATCGTCAATCCGGAGGTGCTCGATGCGATCACCACGCCTTCGGGAACAAGTTCACCCAAATGTTTATAGAGGGCCTGCTTGATCTCCAGCCTCTCTGGTGCTGACTCCTGTACAAAGTCAGTGTCCCTGACAGCGACAGCCAAATCATCTGTGATCATCAGATTGTCGCGCGTTGCCCCGGGGGCAAGCCCGATCGACTCAAGACAAGGCCATGCGGTGTCGATGATGGAGCGGAACATCCGCTCTTCTTCCATGCTGTGAATATAGGCCTGAACTTTAAAGCCACGGGCAAGGAAGAAGGCGGCCCATCCGCCACCAATCGGACCGGCACCGATGCTGGTGATGATGCGGGCTTTATCTGCAAGCGGGCGCATGCTAACGACCCTTGAAAACGGGTTCGCGCTTTTCAACAAAAGCTTTGATACCCTCTGCCGCGTCCTCTGACTTCAGCATCGCGCGATAGGTTGGCAAATCATCTTCGCGCATGCTGGCAAAGGCCTTTTCGACAGGCTTGCACTCAATGTGACGGATAACTTCCTTCACCGATTGCATGGCCAATGGCGCCGCCCAGGCAAGCTGTTCTGCCCATTTCCATGCCTCGTCCATCAGATCGGCATAAGGCACAACTTTATTGACCAACCCGTAATGCGCCGCTTCATCGGCCTTCATCCGGCGGCCAAGGAACAGCATCTCCATGGCGATATTGTGCGGAATACGGCGCGGCAGGCGTTGAATGGCGCCAGCGTCCGGAATAATGCCAAGCGGCATTTCAGGCAGGGCAAATTCAACATGATCTGCCGCAATCAGCAAATCACAAGCAAGGGCTATTTCAAATCCACCGCCAATGACCAAACCATTCAAAGCGCCGATCACAGGCTTGTTCAGTGACCAGTTTTCAGTCAGGCCAGCAAAGCCGCCCTCACCATAATCACCATCCTCCCACCAGTTATCGAGTTGTGCGTCACCCCGATCAAGCGACTTCAAATCCCAGCCTGCCGAAAAAATCCGGTCCCCAGCGGCGGTGATGATACCGACGCGAAGATCATTATCTTTACGAAGAATAGAAAAGGCATCGGCCAATGCACGGCTCATTTCATGGTCGATGGCGTTGACTTTCGGCTTGTTCAGCCTGACTTCAAGCACATGACCCTTGCGGGAAACTTCCACCATGTCTGACATGTTCATATCCTCCTGTTAAGCTAGGCAAAGGCCGGCATGACTTCATTGATGAACAATTCAAGCGACCGGCGCTGTTCTTTGCGGCCAAGCCCCATGCTGGCGTAATAGGTAAACTCGTCAACACCAAGAGCCTCATATTGCTTGAGCTTTCCGATCACCTCATCCGGGGTGCCAAACATCAGATTTTCCTGCAGCATGGTGGGGCTGTATTCTTCGCGGTTCTCAAGATCCTTCAGATCAATACTTGCCGGAAATCCGTTTTTCACATCACCAAGATTTTTATAAAGATTTTCAAACTGACTAAGGACACGCTGCACGGCTCTAACCGGCACCATCCATTCGTCCTTGCTGTCATACACGGCTGTATGCCGCATCATCGCGAACACTGGGCGTGGCGCACCCGGGTTATTGGCCATCGCATCATCCAGCCGCTGACGATAGGTCTCGGCTTCGGCCATTGGGCGGGTGAATGGCCATGACAGAATGTTGATTTGATTCTGCACCGCAAATTCATATGTGATCGGTGCCCGCGCCGCGGCCCAGATTGGCGGGTGGGGTTGTTGCAATGGTTTTGGCACTGATGTGGACAGCGGGAAGGACCAGAACTCGCCATTATGCTCATAATCCCCCTGCCAAAGCGCCTTCACCGCGGGGAGCATTTCATGCATGTAGCGCCAGCTGTCCGTCTGTTTGAGACCGGGGTGCATGCGATCAAACTCGCGCTGATACGCGCCTGAACCAATACCGAATTCGAGACGACCGCCAGAAATCAAATCAGCCATTGCCGCTTCACCGGCCAGCTTGATCGGGTGCCAATAGGCGGCATTTACCACCGCTGTGCCAAGCCGGATATTCGATGTATGCGTCCCCCACCATGCAAGAAGCTGGAACGGATCCGGCGCAATCGTCATTTCAATGGCATGATGCTCTGCCGCCCAAACGATATTAAAGCCACCCTGATCCGCCATCTGCACCATTTCAAGGGTGTGGCGGGCGACCTCTTGCATATCATCGCTGTCGTCAAGTCTTTCCAGATTGATCGCAAGTTGAAATTTCATGATATGCATACCCCCAATTTTTATTTTTCATAGGTCGTTTCGCGATGCACTGACACGGCTTGCAGTGAAGTATATATCCCGTGAGTGGTAACCTAATTATTCCAGCATCATGAAAGCCTTTGCACCATAGAATTCCCACATTTTTGACGATAACAAAATTTTTTGGACAGTTTCGACAAACAAATCGGCAGAAACTCGTCTCTATCTGTGGCAGGCTTTTGACGGAATTGCAGCGCCCAAAACAGCGCATCTGGCGCCCGTGACCGCGGGCAGTCATCCCATGCACTCGCATGATCAATTGACAGGCTACGGTTTTGCCAACACACTCGGCCAATGTCCACTGATCGCCCTTTAATTGGCTTCGTCTTTGCTTTTGCATTCTGCCTTCTTGCACCTTTGGGCGATGCACTGGTCAAAGTCGTCGGGCATGAAGCGCCGCTGATGGTCCTGCTCCTCTCACGCTTTGTCGCACAGGCAATATTCCTTGCGCCAATTGTGGTCTTAACCTCTCGATTGTTCCGTACCAGCAAACGCATTTTCACCATGCTCGTGGTGCGGAGTATCATGCATATTCTGGGCATTGGGATGATGTATATATCATTGCGACTGCTACCATTGGCGGATGCAATCGCCATTGTTTTCATATTTCCCTTCATCCTGCTTGTTCTTGGTCATTTTATTCTTGGCGAAAAAGTTGGCAGGCAACGTATTATTGCCTGCTTCATTGGGTTTGCCGGCACATTGCTGGTGATCCAGCCAAGCTTTGTCGAAGTTGGCCTTGCCGCCTTGCTACCTGTATTGGTGGCCTTTGCCTTCTCGATTTTCATGCTGATCACGCGATCACTGGCAAAAGATTATGACCCAATCAGCATGCAAGCCACCAGCGGGGCCATCTCCAGCCTGATTCTGCTTACCGTCTGGCTTATAGTCGGCAATGATATTTCCTATGATATGTCGATCATTCTGCCCGGTTCCACAACGATTGCATGGTTGCTTTTGGCGATCGGCATATTGGGCAGCGTATCGCATCTATTCATGACAATGGCGCTGCGTTTTGCACCATCGGCAACGATTGCCCCGTTGCAATATATCGAAATTCCCATCGCCGCATTTTTAGGCTGGTTAATCTTCAGCGAGCTTCCTGACGGCCTTGCCGCCATCGGGATCATGATTACCATCGGTGCCGGGATTTTTGTCTTGATGAATGAACGAAAGATCAACCGCTCCGCGCAGGTATGAAATCAGGTGCAGAATGACAAATCATCAAGAACAACAGAACAGTTTGAGCCTGAAACATTTATCTCGGTCACCTGTTTTTGGCATCGGTCTTGCGCTGGTGGGCGCGCTGGTAATCACGCCTGACACGCTGTTGATCCGGCTATCCGGACTTGACGGATGGCCGCTGAGCGCATGGCGCGGCCTTCTTATCGGCAGCGGAATGTTCATCGGCTGGCTTTTGATGTCAGGCCGCAATGCCCTTGCCGATTTGCGGCATGTCGCAACCCTTCCCTTTTTAATCATCATGATCGCCAATGCTGGCAACACCTTGTTTTTCAATTTTGCCGCTGTCGAGACATCAATCACCGTTGTACTGACCGCGCTGGCGACGGTGCCGGTGCTGGCCGCTGGCATGAGTTACCTGATACTGCGTGAGCCAACATCGAGGCGCACATGGTATGCCATTTCCGTCACGATGATTGGCGTAATGATCGTCATCTTTAACGGCGAGGATGCCGTTGCCGCACCCGATGGGAGTGTTCTTCTGGGCGGTTTTTTCGGCGTGATGACAGCCTTATGTATTTCTGTGGTTTTCGTGTTCACCCGGAAACACCCCGAAACACCGGTGCTTCTTGCTGTCTCCAGCGGCACGATGATGACCGGCCTGTTCGGATTCAGCGTCACCAGTATTGAGGATATGCTGTCCGGCACTCTGTGGCCTGTGCTGGTTATGGGGATTGGGGTGATGCCTCTGGCGTGGTGTTTGCTCTCGGTTGCGCCGCGTTACACGGCACCAACAAATGTCAGCCTGCTGATGCTGCTAGAGATGGTGCTTGGACCATTTTGGGTCTGGCTCGGCACCGGTGAGAGACCGAGCCCAATGATGATATTCGGGGCAATGATCGTGCTTGTCACCCTTGCGAGTTTCATTCTGGCAACAGCGCGGGCAGAAACACCTAAGAAGCAACCTGTATCGCCGGAAAGCTGACGCCGACTTCACCCGGTTGCCAGGGTGGGTATTTCTGCATAATTGCGGCAAATGCCGGTGACTGCAGAAACTGCTGAAGCCATTTATGCAGATACGGCCATGATTGTGCATCAAACCAGCTCTCATCAGCAATCCGGAACTGGCGGACAAACGGCAGGCTGGCATAATCCATGATACCGGCCTTTTCACCACTCAGCGCCGGTTGGCGTGACAATATCTGATCAATCTCGCCAAGGAATACGGCGCCGGCATCACGGTTCGCCATAGCCTCTTCAGGATCAAAGCGGCTGGCATATTTATAGCGGTCAAGATTGGTCTTGAACGAACCATCCAGCCTTTCAAGGAATGTCTCGACCTGCTGTTGGTCATGGTGCCATGGAGCAAGCCAATCCTGCGGATCATTCTGTTCCAGCGCCCAGAACATGATATCGCGGCTTTCCTCCAGAACCTTGCCATCACCAGATTGCAAAACCGGCACCGTCGCCTTTACCGAGGCGGCCCTGAACGCCTCTGGCTTGTCCCGTAGCAGAATTTCGCGAAGCTCAACTTCGATGCCACTGGCAGCAATTGCCAGACGCGCCCGCATGGCATAGGGACAGCGGCGGAAACTCCAGAAGATATGCTTTACACCACCTGTCACCTTTAACCCGCCTTTAGATGTTCGGTTATGACCAGATCAGCACCACTGACCGCATAGGCATTGGCAAATCCTGTGACAAGCACGCCGGACAATGGCGTCAATTTCAACATATGAAAGTCACTGAAGTCACGGATCAGGTTCATTGTCGGTCCATGCCTCTTTGCAAATTCCTCACATAACGGGCCAAACAGAGGATCATCGCGACTGATGTCCTCGATGCTGGCGTTAAATTTCATCCGTTTTCGCGCCCATATATTCTGGGCGGCGGCCTCATCCTCAAGCAACAGGAATTGTCCATGGCGTCGGGTGAGAAGCGCCCTGACATGGCTGGACAAGCGACTTGGATAGATAAAAAGCCCACCATCATAGCTGATCAGCGGTGTCACGCCCATTTCCGGCGCATCCTCGTCGGTCAACGCTGTCATAATGATGGTCCGTTGTGCCAACAGCCTGTCGCGCTGATCATTCAATGCAGCGATATCATGTCCGTCCATTAGCGTCCCTTCTCATCGCCAGCGGTCTCTCATTTGGCCCGAAGTTCTTGTTTATTATTCTCCATCTCTACATATTATCTCTATCCCCTGCGTCAACAAGGCATCGCATGACAAGCCAAGCAAAGCATGAACAGACAAAACTGACGATAGAGATCTTCGCCGATGTCATTTGTCCATGGTGCTATATCGGTAAAAGGCGACTGGACGCGGCATTGGCGGCACGACCACATGTCCGCCCACAGATCATCTGGCGGGCATTTCTGTTGAACCCGACAATGCCCAAAGAAGGAATGAGGCGAAGCGCCTATCTCGCCGCCAAATTTGGCCATTCGGCCGCCGCCGTCTATGGACGGGTCGCCGCAGCCGGAATGGACAGCGGGATAAATTTCAATTTCGATGCTATCGAAAGAACGCCGAACAGCCGCGCTGCACAGAGACTTCTGCTTGCCGCAGGCACTGATACCGCCAGCCTCTCAGAAGCGCTCTACAGAGCCTATTTTATTGATGGACGCGACCTCGGTGATGAACAAATCCTCGCCGATATTTTGACCGCTCTTGACCGCACCGACCTTGCCGCGGCAATGAGCAGTGAGACAATCAACCGGCAAATGGACAACGATATCGCCACTGCGAACCAACTGAAACTCGATGGGGTACCCTATTTCATCTTTGGCGGAAAATTTGCTGTGGCCGGCGCACATCTGCCAGAACATCTGATCCCGGCGATCGACGCGGCCACCGCATAATCTGACCTAAACATCAGACAAGCAAAGCGACAAGTTCCTGTAATAACTCAGTGCATAGGGGCGATCTGAGATCAGGTGCCGGCAAAGTTTGCTTAACGATCAATTTATGATCCGCACGCAATTGAACCCGACCATTTTTAGCGGCGATCCAGGCAATGAGCTGCTCTGGTCTCGCAAAATGATTGTCCTTGAAGGCGATCGCAAGACCTTTCGGTCCGGCATCAATCTTTTCGACATTGGCCAGTTTGCAAAGCTGCTTCATCGCAATGATATTGAACAGATTGCGAACCGATACGGGCACGGGACCAAACCGGTCGACAAGCTCCGCAAGAAGGGCCTCCGTTTCATCTGGGTGGGTCAGCCCCGCAATTCGCCGATATAATGACAGCCTGACCGACAGATCAGTGACATAGGCTTCGGGAATGCGAACCTCCATCCCCAGATTGATCTGCGGCGTCCAGTCGAATGCCACATCCTGCTCCGGGCCCGCATCTCCCATGCGAACCGCATCCACAGCCTGCCGCAGCATTTCCTGATACAGCTCGACGCCAACCTCGCGCACATGGCCGGATTGCTCGTCACCAAGCAAATTACCAGCACCGCGAATATCCATATCATAGGACGCCAGCGTAAAGCCTGCGCCAAGCGTATCCAGCGTTTGCATCACCTCAAGCCGGCGTCTTGCTTGCGGTGTCAGCAACCGGTTTGGATCTGTGGTCAGATAGGCATAGGCGCGCTGCCGCCCGCGCCCGACACGCCCGCGAAGCTGGTAGAGTTGCGACAGACCGAACATGTCAGCACGGTGGATGATCATGGTGTTTGCCGAAGCAATGTCGATACCGGACTCGACGATATTGGTAGAGAGCAGGATATCTGCATCACCATCGGCAAATCGTGTCATGACATCGTCAAGATCACTTGCCGCCATCCGGCCATGAGCCGACAGAATGCGGGCATCGGGGACAAGCTTGACCAACCGGTCATAAACGCGTGGCAGGTCATCAATCCGAGGGCAGACGCAAAAAACCTGTCCACCGCGGAACATTTCGCGGTGGATGGCTTCGCGAAGCACCACACCATCCCACGCGCCAACAAACGTCCTTACTGCGAGACGGTCCACCGGTGGGGTGGCGATCAATGACATTTCGCGCACCCCGGAAAGGGCCATCTGAAGGGTGCGGGGGATCGGTGTCGCCGAGAGTGTCAGCACATGAATATCGCCGCGAAGCTCTTTCAGGCGCTCTTTCTGTCCAACACCAAAATGCTGTTCCTCATCGACAATCAAAAGCCCCAGATTGTTGAATTTTATCGATTTCGCGAGCAACGCATGCGTGCCTATGACGATCTGGATATCGCCCGTTTCAAGTCCGGCGCGAACCTGCTTGGCCTCTGCCGGCGGTGTCATTCGCGACAAAATGCCGATTTTGACAGGAAATCCGGCAAACCGTGTTGTAAACACGCGGCCATGCTGGCGAGCCAGCAATGTTGTCGGTGCAACAAGCGCCACCTGAAAACCGGACATCGCGGCGATGAAGGCGGCCCGCAACGCAACCTCTGTCTTGCCAAAACCAACATCCCCGCAAATCAACCTGTCTGTCGCCCGCCCGGACGCCAAATCATCCACCACATCGGCAATGGCGTTGACCTGATCCTCGGTCTCGACAAAGCCAAAGCGATCACAGAATTCGGCATAAGGGCCGCTGTCTGCCATCAAGGGCTCGCTTCGTGCCGTTTCGCGTTGTGCCGCAATCTTGATCAATTGCTCTGCCATGATCCGCACACGGCCCTTGATACGGGCCACGCGTGCCTGCCACGCGGTTCCGCCAAGCCTGTCGAGCTGGGCGTCACTGGCGGCATTGCCATAGCGTGAGAGAATTTCGATATTTTCCACCGGCAGGTAAAGCTTGTCACCACCGGCATAGGTGATGTGGAGACAGTCATGCGCGCCGCCTGAGCTGTTGATGATGACCAACCCCTCATATCTGCCGATTCCATGTTCGGCATGTACAACCAAATCTCCGGTATCAAGTGCGCTGACCTCGCGCAGAAAATCGTCACCGCGGGCCCGCTTTGCCTGTGGTCGTGACAGCGGCTGGCCGAAAATATCAGACTCCGAAATGACCAAAAGGCAATCTGTCTGGAACCCCTTTTCAATCCCCCATTGCGCCAGATAGATCCCATGTGCGCCAAGTTCAGACGGTGCCGTAATGCTGGTTAAGCTCTGCCCGCCAAGATGGCTGGATAGCAATTCTTTAATTCTGCTGGCGGCCCCTGCCCCGGTCACTGTGATCATCACCGGTCGGTTGAGCCCTGATTGTTCTGCCTCGATCGCCTTGGCAAGTTCGGGGATTGCCGTGGTGGTTGCAGCAGCATGTGCACGTGAAAAGACCAGACCGGGTCTTCCGCCAGCGTCATGGCTTCCCGCTTCAGTCGCCGCAAATTGCGACATCCGACATGCTCCAGAGAGCATTTTGACCACTTCATCTTCGGTCACATACAGCCGATCGGGCGGTAAAGGCCGATAAAGGGTGCTGCCGTCATCAAAGCCGCTTTGCGCGCGGGCATCATAAAAATCAGCGATTTGGGTAAACCGCGCAGAGATGGCGGCATCGGCCTCATGGTCAAGAAAGATGTCGAGTCCCTGACAATATTCGGTCACAGGTAACAAGGTCTCATGAAACAGCGGCATCCAATGTTCCATACCAGTATGCATGCGGCCTGCGGAAACAGATTCATACAGGCTGTCGCGGCTGGCTTTAGCCCCGAAGGCAACAAGATAGCCGCTGCGAAACCGCTCTATTGTGGCCTCATCAAGCTGATACTCCGCGACCGGGCGCAATGTCAGCGTAGTAATGTTTTCTGCGCTTCGCTGTGTGGCGGCGTCAAATTGCCGGATGGTCTCAAGCTCATCCCCGAAAAAATCGAGCCTGACAGGCATCTCCAGACCGGGTGGAAAAATATCAAAGATACCCCCCCTGACGGCAAATTCACCCGTCTCACGCACCGTATCCGTGCGCAGATAATTCAACCTTCCGATGAAATCGGCCAATGCCGCCGGACCGGTCTCGTCTCCCAGTGCCAGATGCAACGCATTATCGGCAAAATAGTCTTTTGGCGGCACGCGCTGCAAAAATGCGTTCACCGTGGTCAAAACCGCCAACGGTCGAGTTGTGTCTGATGACGACTGAAGCCGCGCCAGAGCCTCAACACGTTGACCAATAAGACTAGCTCGCGGCGAAATGCGATCATAGGGCAGACAATCCCATGCCGGAAATGTCAGGATTTCCGCATCCGGCTGCATCCAACCAAGCGCGTCTTTCATCGCCGCCATGCGGACATCATCACGCGCGACATACAGCAAAGAGGCGCCGGCCTTCAAATGCCCGGCAACGGCAAGCATATTTGCCCCGTCAGGCACACCCCACAGATGATTTGAAAAATTATTTTTATTAATTAAATTCATTAATCTATATGCTTTATTTAAAGTTTTTTATTAATTTATAAACGTCAGTATCGAAAGCGTCAGGCACAATATCATTGCCGATCACCCACGCATAGATCTGGGAATCACCTGCGTCGAGCAAGGCTTCAAAGTCATCAAGCTGGCTGTCGTCGAGCTGATCCAGATATTGTGCGGCAAAACGGCCAAGCAAAAGATCTGTTTCCTTCATGCCGGTATAGCTTGCCTGATACCTGAGCCGCCGCCGTCTGGTTTCTGTGTCTTCTGCTGGCATTGATCATGTCCTGTCTTTATGGCTGGCACATGTGCCGTTGCTTCTGGCTCGATGCCTGCAATATGGAGTGTTGTGCCGGTAAAGCAAGAGAACAAATTGGCCCGTTACCAACAAAAGCGCCGATATCTGCTGTTCAAATCACTGTCACTTTGCATCCGGCCTGCATTTTTTGCTATTTTACGGGAGGGCAAGATCGCTCCGGCAATGCAATGATGGGGCAACAAGTGCATCCCAAACGGCCACAGGAAATCTTTCCGCTCTTTGCGGCGACCACTGCGCTCCCCGGCGTTGGCGCAAAACTTGCCGGCATTCTGGAAAAACGCATTGGCAGTCATGTGATTGACGTTTTGCGGCATTTACCGATCGGCCTTATTGACCGGAGCGCCCGCCCGTCACTGGCATCAGTCACCGATGGAACAATTGCAACTTTTGAGGTGCTCGTGATCAAGCATGATCAGCCTCCACGCGGCGTTCGTCGCCCGTGGCGGGTCTTTTGCGAGAATGAAACCGGCCCGCTAGAACTCGTGTTTTTTCATGCACATGATGACTATATATCTCGCCTTTTGCCGATCGGGGAGCGGCGGCTTGTCAGCGGACGCGTTGAATGGTTTCAAAACCGTGTTCAGATGGCCCATCCAGACCATGTGGTAAAGCCCTCAGAGACGGAGAAAATGCCAGTCTTTGAGGCTATTTACCCTCTGACGGCCGGCCTGACACCCAAAACCCTGCGCCGTGCGATTGAAGGGGCGCTTGACCGTGTGCCGGAGCTTGCAGAATGGATCCCGGCGTCAATTATGCGCCAACAAAACTGGCCGGGCTTTGCCGAGGCTATGCGAATTGTCCACAACCCGAAATCACTTGCCGACCTGATGCCGACGCACCCGGCGCGCGCGCGGCTTGCGTTTGACGAATTGCTGGCCAATCAGTTGGCTCTGTCAATGGTGCGAAGCAAGGCGGCAGATGCCACACCCGGGCGTCGCTTTATCGGTGATGGCAGTTTGACGTCTGCGTTGCATGAGGCCCTGCCGTTTACCCCGACAAATGCCCAGATGCGGGCGATTGATGAAATTAAGGCCGACCAGTCCAGCGAGACCCGCATGTTGCGTATGCTTCAGGGGGATGTTGGCTCCGGCAAAACGCTGGTGGCCCTGTTTGCCATGCTTACAGCCGCTGAAGCTGGCGCTCAATCGGCGCTGTTGGCGCCAACCGAAGTTCTGGCAAGGCAGCATCACAAGAGCATTAACGATTTTCTTGCCCCGCTTGGCCTTGAGGCGGCCCTGCTGCTTGGCAAAGGGCGCGGTGGAAACCAGACCGGCAATGGCCGCGCCAAAACGCTTGCAGGGCTTGCACAGGGCAGCATCAAGCTAGTCGTCGGCACACACGCCCTACTGTCGGAGGATGTGAGTTTTGACAATCTCGGGCTTGCCGTTGTCGACGAGCAGCATCGCTTTGGCGTGCGCCAACGGATCGTGCTTGGCCAGAAAGGCGCGGGAGTCGATGTCATTGTCATGACCGCAACCCCGATCCCGCGCTCGCTTGCGATGACGGCCTATGGTGATCTCGACCATTCGCGCCTTGACGAAAAACCGGCAGG
>Ga0181590_10003491_pt1 | contig 13116 bp, 17 predicted proteins | sample 071ome_34_FD_132446 | JGI IMG/M metagenome (GOLD analysis project Ga0181590, IMG submission 132446) | Coastal salt marsh microbial communities from the Groves Creek Marsh, Skidaway Island, Georgia - 071411BT metaG (megahit assembly) | ecosystem: Environmental > Aquatic > Marine > Intertidal... | reverse complement strand
GGCTTGGGCTTCATAGTCTTGCAGTTCGGCACCTTTTTCTTGATTCCATGTTTCAATAATTTTAGTCACAATTAGGAGAGCAGGACCACCAATGATAGCCAGAATAGAAACATACTGTTCTGACGAGTCCAGATAGGTGGGGTCCCAAGCGGTAAGTCCAAAGAAACCTACGGCCAAAAGAACCCACGCATACACGATGAGAAGTCCCGTTTTTTGCATCAAGCGGTCATTGTTTGTTTTTGCCTTTGCTGACATCATCCCTTGTAAGGGATGTGCTGATACTTAAAGATTGCGGATTGATACTTCAATCCAAAGGAAGGCTTTTCTCGGCCTCATCCACGACCGCATCTACATCAGAATCATACCGACGTTTTCGACCTTTAGATTTGGTAGTCATTTGGGCTTTTTGCCCGTTAGAAACATCCATGAAAACCCATCGGGAGAGGTCGCCTTCAATAGTGCCGTCGTCAATTTGACGAAGCCAAACTTGAAGTGAATCAAAATCATCAAACATAAACTCATAATTCATAATGCCGAACAACCAATTGGAAGCATTGGCTCGACCACCCTTGACAACTACCAAAGTGGGCTTGCGCTGATGAAGTGAGTTCAGAAGTTCGTGAATTGTGCCGAAAGGTCGTTGGTCAAAATCAAGATAGACAACCACAAAGTCTGAAATGTCCACCATGCGAAGGTCCATGTGAACAATCTCTTTCATACGTTGTGTCAATTCAAAATAACGACCCGTTTCTTTGAGGTTCATCATCTTTTCTTTTTCGTTGCCAATTTCTTTAAAATAAGAATCCTTAACAGGCTTATCGCAAGGGTCTAAAACAATAACTCCGAGGTCGGATAAAAAGTCGGTCATTTGGTTACGCCAGCCAACACCATCGTCATCAGCATGGTCAATAGGACCCGCCAGATAACAACGGAGGCTTTCTAATCGGTTGGGTTCAGAGGCTTTTGGCATAATACTCAAAGTGAGTAAGTTGAATGACTGTTATAAACTTAACTTCGGTTGTCTTGAAGTCCCTTGTATAAGAAGTAACAACCCGCAACACCAACCAATACAATAAGTGGTTGTGAAGTAATGATGCTTCTGAGACCCATGAAAGTAGCGGTGGCTCGCTCTCGTAGAGTCGGTTCAGTTTCTGCCGCAAAAGTTTCTGCGAATTGGGTGCTGGATGAAACTGGTTCAACCTCTGATTCCCAACGATGACTAATCATGTAGTCTTGGTAGTTATGACCTTCTGCAACGAATCCCATGAAAGAACTGTGTTGTTTCTGATACTTAAAGACTTGCCTACTTGATGAATCTGTTAGGTGGCTTCGCCCAATTCAAAATAGATGATTCCCAAGGAAGGTGATAATCATGCAAAAGGTAAAAATCCCAATTGCGGTAATACTTCAAAACTTCTTCTCTGTTCTTAAATGCGTGATTTGTCAGGTTTGCCATACCACGAAGATTTACTTTGTAAGTGGCCTGAAACCAAGCATCTTCAAAATCCTCATAATCCTCATTTGTCGGTATCGCTTCGTAATGAGGTGTAATGGTTAAACCATGTATTCCATCAGAAATATCTAATCGAACATTTGTTTGATAGTTGGGTCCAAGTCTTACTCTAAACGGCGGTTCTGGGGCATTGTGGAATGGAAATCTTATTCTTGCATTGGATGAGGGATGTGTTATCAAATAAATACCGGGATTTTCCAGATAATACTCAGCATCAACCTTTGTGTAATCATAATTTTCAAGAACGAAGGGGTCATAATTAAGGTTTCTGGTAAGGTCGTCTTGACCAATCCACAAACCACCAACGGCCTGAACACCTTGATAATCTACTGGACCAAACCATTTAGAAAGGGCTTCTAAAGGGTCCATGTGTGCTTTGTAGCACCACAGATACTTAAAGACTCTCACACATAACTTTAGCAATTGGTGGACAAACCATGTTGCCTACCATGACACGTTTTGATTTGGAATAAAGTCCTTCTGCAAATTGCAGGTCAGGCCAACCTTGCAGAGTGGCTGCTTCGGAGAGTGTGAAGCCTCGCTTAGTAATTTCTTCGGTTTCTTCATCTGTTTCTTCAATAATATGGTTCAATTGAGTAACTGTGTGAGCCGGTTCATCAATACTATAACTTTGTGGTTCTTCACCTGCTTTGCGACGACGACTAACGATTCGGATTTGAGATGTGCTACACGAGGTAACAGTTGGAAACGGATGGTCGAGGCCAAGATTTGTCCAACGCTTGTTGGCCGCCATAGATGGAACAGGTTCTAAGGTTGAACCAATCAAATCTGGCAAAACATCTTGCACCGTTAATCCGACATTAGTTGGTTTCAAGTCCCAGCCGACTCCTGCGAAAACTCGCTTACGCCGTTGGGCTACTCCGTAATCATTAGAATTGGCGATGACGTAGGGAACCGCAGGGGTCAAAGTGTCAAGATACTTTTTAACAGGAACTACATTTTCCATACTCCATGAATCTGGGTTCATGTGGGCTACGAGGTCGAGAAACCATTGAACCATGTCGTAGCCTTCAGAAGATGCCCTGCTGTGGCTGGCTGTGGAAATGGCTTGACAAGGTGGTGAACCGTGCAAATGGAAATGCAAATCTTCTGGTTCTATGCCGTGAGCCGCACAATAAGTTGTCAAATAAGCCAATAGGGTTTCAGCCGTGGCTTCAATGTCACCACCCAAAGAAAGATTCAAAACTGGAACATCTGGATGATTAAGTTGGTGATTGACGAGTGCATCTTGCCAATTATCTACGCTAACGGCGATACCTCCACCACCTTGAATCCAACCATGACTGAATCCACCGGTGCCACAAAATAAGTCAATCAAAACTTTATGCTTCATAGCAATTGCTATTACCATAGCACCTACTTAAACCTTCGTTAGCCTCGGCGTAGTAGTAATACTCCGATAAGTGCTACTGCACCAACTACGGGAACAACAGGAAACTTGGATGGTTCAGGTTCAACCTGAGACGAAATAGCATCGCCGTTTTCGTCAGGCAGAACCTCAATAAGTTCACCACCTCCGGTTCCACCAGTTCCACCAGTTCCACCGGTCTGACCTCCACCAGTTCCATCAGAGTCCTCGTCATAACACATGGACTCATCGTGGATGACAGCAGTTTCATCGTAGTTGTAATTGCCTTCGGTGGTGCAACCTGCTTTTTGACAGAGACCATCTTTGAGTGCATAACCTGATTTACAGGAGCCACAACGTCCAGATGAATCTTTTTCTCGATTAGGGTCGTCACATTGGGTGCAAAGACCAGAAGCCGTATCTAAGTAATATCCTGATTTACAGGGTCCACATTCGCCGTTAGCATCCTTGTTTCGATTAGGGTCGGTGCATTGAACATAAGACTGAGCCGCTTGAACATTGAGAGTTTCTTCGTTAGAGTATTTGATGTCAGAAGGTGCTTTATCCCAAATGACTTTGAGTTTGTATTTGTAATCCGCTGCGGTGGTTGGTTGAACTGAAACACCTGCACTTCCAGAGTTTTGAACATTTTTCTTGTCTGTGGGCATAATGTTGGTTCCATTCTGAAGTAGTTGAATCTCTGAAAAGTGTCCATTAGAAAGATTCCAAGTAATTTTGGCAGCAGGGTCTCCAACTTTCATAGATGTTTTGCTAATGTTGAAACTGGTCACAGAAGCCGTAGTGTAAGCACATTGAGTGTTATCGGCTACGTCATAGTTGCCTGAATTGTCAGCATCCGAATCTTTACATCCTTTGGATTGGTTTTTGGAGAGGCTACGAAGAGTAATAGCCACGGTGTTCATGTAGTCTCTTGGTTGTGAAGGCTTGCCTTCAAAAGTTCCGGCTCCTTTGACTACGACCTTAAAAGCGGCAATACCTGAGTTGTTTTTACCTCCACCCTCACCCATGTCCACAGAGATGTAATCTCCGTCATCTCCATTGAGAATGACTTCAATCGTTTCACCATTACTGTCTTTGGTATAGCCAGAAATGTTGGCGTAGCCGCCATTGGTCATGCTGGAAGCATCAGCAAGGTCTTTACCTGCCGTGTTTTTGGGTCGGTGACCTCTACTGGACAAATATGTTTTGTCATAAACCTTGATTCGAAACTTCATGGAATAGCCGGATGCTGGTTTGATGTGGAAGGCTTGGTCTCCAGAAGCCCCGTTTTTACCCTTTTTATCAAGAACGATAGTGTCGTTGCTACTGAAACGGAACAGGTTTTTTCCAGTTCCGCTTGTGAGTGTGCTAATGCTTATGTTAGAATCGTTTTGTTTAACTTTGAGTCCAGCGATAGCGGCTTTGGCTGCGTCTTGTTGTGCTGTGGTTCCAGCCTGACCTTGATAATACATAATCAAGTCAGCGAGAGTAATTGAAGTTCCCAACGATGAAATGTTTGAAACAGAGGCGTTGAAAGTTTGCTTGTTCTCTGAACCAAAGGCTCGTCGGCCACCAATGATAGTTTCAGCCGACAAAAAGTTCTTACCGAAAATATCTCCGACGGTAAATCCTGACATGAATTATTTTGCTTGTTCCTGATACTTAAAGATTACTGTCTCGCCAGTCCCAGTATTTTTCGTAATAAGCATAGCAAGGTATCAGCCAAATGGTGCTGACTACTTGTAAAGGCCAACCCAGAGATTGGTAGTCTGCGACCCAATTATCAGAAAACAAATAAAACCATCCTAACATGATGGGCTGTAAGGCCACAAATCCCCAGAAGGGTCGTAAAAGTGTTCTCCAATCTGTCATGCTAACCAAACTCCAGCGTGTCCGTCAGGATTGACAATTTGATACTTAATTGGACTAATTGAAATCTTTTTAACAGTTTCAGAACGGCATAACTTTCTGAGATGGAATCCTACTGAACGAGTATTCTGGTTGAAGTCGAACTCATCCATTAGTCGAGCGATTTCACCCGCCGTTAGCCCGTCAGGATGACGTGCCAGAATGCGACAAATGTTAAACAACAACCATTTGTCTTTGGATTGTATCTGTTGGCGACAGTCATTAACACAAAAGATTCGGTCTCGTTGCCCATAAACCAATTCAAAGTTAGAACCACAACCCTGACAAGAAAGTGTCTGAGTTTTACCAATCGGATTCCACCAAGAAGTGGTTTCATCTGAATCAAATGAATTACAAAAATCAGAACAGTAGGACCCATAATGTCGGGGTCTTTTGATGGTGTTTCCACAAGGACAAATGGAGACCATGTATCTCATAAGATACAACACTCTTTTAAAGTTTCAAGAATCTGGCAGTTTGAGGCTTACCTGCGGCTTTGCCGCAAATAGAGAAGGCTATGCGTGTGTTCATGCCTCATTCAAAACTTTGAAATGGAATGACTCTGGTGCTACGATTTCTAAGATTATAGACGGTTAGCCTTGACTTCTTGGCTTGATAACCCAACATATTCATAAAGTCTGTTTCATTTTGGAATGTAGATGAAACAATCAAGGGAATGCCTCGATACCATTCAACTTGGTGGGCGTGAGTGTGGCCTGTGACCATCAAATCTGGAACATCTCGGATAACCATTTGGTCTTCGGTTTCTGGACTGAGAGCGTTGCGTTCTCCCCACATAGGAGCCAAGTGTCTTTTCTTGAGCATTTCTTTCATGGCTTCGGCTGGTCGCTCATAAGTAACGTGTGCCATGCGTGGCACCATGTCGTCAATGCCTTTGCCGTGATAACTGAGAATCTGGAACGGGTCGGCATCAGAATCGGCAGCATGGTGAAGATTGATACGAGCAGGGTTGCCAACGTGAACGGTTGAATTGAACCTTTGTTGGATGAGTGGTTCAAGAACTGGTTGGGGTTCGGCAGGTCGCACAGCATCGTGATTACCCGGAAGAATAACTGGTGTGATGTGGTCAGGCAGTTCGTCTAACTTGCGAGCGCAATACTCGTATTGGTCATATACATCGTGAATACTAAGGTTTTTGTCGTGGCCGGGATAAACACCGATACCATCTACTACATCGCCAGATAACACGAAGTATTTGATGTTCTGAGCCGTTTCATCGTCAGAGTTCATCCAACGCATCATTTTGTCCCAATCTTTTTCCAGAAACTCTTTACTGCCCATGTGAATGTCAGACGCAAAAGCCACAGAAACAGGGTCAAAATCTAATCCTCCACGATTAAAATTGTGAGGCAATACTTCGGGATATTGAACTCGACTACAAAACATCAAGTCACCTGCACCACCTTTTTGCTTATCTTCAGCAAACTTGGCTGTGACTCCGATAACATCGTCAAGAAGAAGTGTTCCCGCCGCAGGGTCTTCGGCTCGGATGAAAATGTTCACACTACCAGTTCGGTCTTCAAGTTCTACAATGCGACCTCCGCTACGACTACGCCGAATGTCAGAAACTATGCCGACTAATGAAACTGAATGACGCAGGTATTTATTGCGTTCTTGATTGACGGTGCGAATGTCTGCAAAAGCAGTAAAACCATGTTCTCTTTTCAAGATATTTTGAACGGTTTCTAATCGGTCTTGAAACAAGTTGATGATGTCCGACATTTTACCTGTTTGGTCGGTTTGGCCCACGGAAATACCTGTCTGGAGTCCGTAAGCATAATCTGAGGCTTTTTCACTCCAAGCATCAGCAATTTGACGTGGTTCTAATCGAAACTCAGAAGCAATCCGATGAGGTGTCCACCCACGGAGTTCTGATACCATGTGTGCTATAAAGCACATCACCTTCTTAAACTTCATCTCCGGATTTCAGACCAATCTGCAAGGGTCTTAACCCAGTCCAACATTTCTGCTTCGGTAGGAAAATGTCTCACATTCGGGTGGTCTTGATGAAACTCCACGAATCGGTAATGGTCTTGTTCTTGAGCATCCGTTACATTGAATACCCAATACTCTCCGTCTGCATCATAAACAATGTAAAACGCACGACACTTATTTTTTCCAATTGATGCTTGAAGTTGTTTGAAGAAAAACCATTGTCCCCACGAAACAGTCGCAACAGACCAATCTTTCTCAAAGACTTCTTTACCTTCAAAGAAAACGAAATTGCCTTTGCGTTCATAAGCAAGGTCAATGTCCGTCATACCTCTCAGGACGCTACTAAACTTTTCATGGTGCCGAATGCTGGCCTTAAAAGCAGCATCACTACGAATCTCCCTTTTATCAAAAGAAGCCATGTGTGCTATAAAGCACATCACCCTCTTAAAACTATTGATTTCTAAGATTCTTCTGGGTCTTCAGAGTCAAAATGTTCAAAATCAATTTGAATTACACAGTTACTTTCTTCTCGGCAACCTTCACAATCGCAAACAGATTCTCGGAAGTCAGCCCACAGTTCAAGCATAGTAGCAGGGTCTGTGCGAGGTTCAACTTTTAGTATAGCGGCGTTAAACAAAGAATAAAGTTCAACGTATTTTTGCATTTGGGCTGCCCAGTATAAATCTACCATATCCAGAGGATAGCATCGGACCTACTTAAAACATCTCAAGCCTTGTAGTCTTTGCCAGCAGCACGAATGCTGATAACGGAATCCATAGAAATCATGCGGAAACCGCCCTTTTGCATATCGTAAATCGTGAACAAGTCTCGACCACGGCGAGCCTTCTTACCGCCCAAGGGGTCGTTACCTTGGGGTGTGTAATTCTTACCGATACGACCGAGGAGAGTTCGCTTTTCACCGTTGGTTCGCTTGATGAAAGTTACGGAAACAATTTTACCTTTGGAAGCATCCAGAATCTTTTCAACTTCATCTCGGTCCATGAAATCTTCAGCACCGAAAGGAACTACATCACGAAGAGTGCGAAGATTCCAGCCTACCAAAGCAAGTGAAGCAGCACCAACGACTGTTCCAGCAGCAACGGCTTTCCAATCTTTCTTAGTGAGTTTGACTACGGCGTAACCAAATCCACCAAATCCAATAACTGTTCCGACAAGTCCAAGTGCGGGCATCATAACAAGATTGCCGTTGTTCTGATACTTAAAGATTACGGAATCTTTCAAACGTAAGCATCCAATTCAGAACGGAGTTCTGCTACGGCTTCTTCGGCCTCATCAAGACTGGATGTTCCAGTAATCACACACTTGCCGGATGAGAAAATCAGACAGACCCCTGCGGTCTCGGTAAGACGATAAATGAGTCCGGGGAATTGCTCTGGTTCGTATTCCGACTTGTCAAAAGGCAACGACAAAACAAGGTTGCGAAGTGAAACTGTGTTGCCGTAGTCAGTCGTAATCACAATGTTGGAAACTTCAATGTCAGATTCATTGAAAGGCCAAAGAGAAAAGTTGGCTTCTGTGAGGTCATCGTGAATCATTTGCATAGCCGTTGAAACTTCATCGTAAGACTTGGCTCCTGTGGCAACGCATTTGCCACTACTGAAAAGTAGCAAACAAAGAGTGGGTGCGTCTGAACCGTGGGTATCTGGACTGATGCGATAAACCATGCCGGGAAATTGTTCGGCTTCGTAATCTACACCAAGTTCCGCAGAAACAGCATAAAGGTCAATACTATCAGTCAGTCGAGTTCCAGCCACCATGTTCACAACTTTATAGTCGGTCGTCATAACCAAACTATGGTGGTTTCACCCATATAAACTTGAGGTCAGCAAGATGGACAACTGCCAATGTCTCTGGGATAAGTGACTTGACACTTGGAACAAAGTTCAAGGCGAAGGATTTCAAGTTGAAGACTCAAAGCATCTGTGTTTTCAACAGGGCTTTGCGAATCTTTCCACTTCTTGTCACGCTTTTTAGGGGTTTTACGGTCTTTCATACTGATACACCATTGTTCAACAAATCTTGTAAGGTTTGCGAAGTTGCATTGTTAAAATGTAAATGTTCTTGAAGCAGTTTATGAACGATAACTTCTGAAAGTTCTAAAGGAAAATCAGGGTTAAAAAGTTCAAGGTAATCCATCAAATCTCGATGAGCAAACTGATAGCCAATAAGAAGTTCCACAATGGTAAGAACTATGTGTTGTTCGGTGCCAAAATGACGATTCAAAATATCTTCCACAGGAGAGGTGTAATCTACATCGCTCACAAAGAGAAGCGATTCAATGGGTATCATCGTTATCACCCTATATTGGAGTTTTTAGATACTTAAAACTTGTGAATAAGATGGGGCGTATCTGTCTGGCTTGCCATTTTGACCGTTTCCCTTTGCTCTTTTGAAGCCGCCCCTATGCTCGGAGATGCACGAAATTACTTTCTTAATGTGATAACTTAATTCATCTAACCCTTAAATGCAATTCAAGTAGTTATTTCCTTTGACAGATGACGAACTTCGCTACCCTAACAGAACCTCCTAAGAACAATTGGTGTATCGTGAATCAACTACTTAAAGATTGACACTCTGGACACCACCATGTTGTTCTTTTGTCTGGGGTTTCGTGGCGAACAATACGGTGTTTTTCTGGACACCTTGATTGCGAATAACACAAGAACTTAAACTGATAATCTCCAACAGAACCGTCTGGCATCACATAATCTCTAATCGTAGCACCTCGACTCTCATACGAGGCTTTGATAACCCAACAAGTCTGCTCATAAATATCAATCAATTGTGCATCCGAAAGTTCCGAAACTAATACCAATGGAGATATTTTGGCTCGGTAAAGAACCTCGGCTTTAATGTAATTTCCAATACCCGAAACTACTTTTTGGTCCATCATGGCTTTAGTGATGTTCCAATGATTCTTACGACGGAATCGTGAAATAAACTCTGATGCGGTGGGTGGTGCTGACAACATATCAGGACCCAAATCTTTGTTCAATTTTTTGACCAGTTCGGGTGACTGAGAGCCTGTTTTTGAATCAAAAACTCGGAATGTTCCAAACCTTCGGGTGTCTTTGTAATTCCAAACTGAGCCGTCTGAAAATTGGAAAGATAGCATGACGTGTCCTTGTTTCGGCCAATAATTTCTCCAAGTTCCACTCATACCGAGCGTGTGCCAAACTTCATAATCTCCAAAGTCAAACCAAATAAACTTTCCTTTACAATTTACACTATTGACTTCAAGACCCTCGGTGAGTTCAGAAAGAAAATTAGAGACAGTAGTGGGGTCGCCTCGGAATTGTTTGTTTCGATAAGACTCAACATGAAAGGTGATGTCGGAAAGTGTAGCACCTGCCATGGCTGAATCGAGTCTTTCAGTAATGCGGAGAACTTCTGGACCTTCTGGCATTTTGATTCCTCAAGAATTACTATGACCAATGAGTGTTATTAAGTATCAGAAACAAACAAAGATTGTTATGAAGGAGAATCTAAGGAGATTGTTGTCTCTTTGGAGAAACGATTATGGAGATATATGGTTTGTCGTTGATGACCCAAAAACAAAGCCTGTTGCCACCACATGGGGGACATTTCAAGGAGAACAACAACTGATAATATCTATCATTGAGAGTCTGATTGAGAAAGCGTTTGAGAATCGAAATCCTAAAATTACTACTTTGATTGTAGGAGATTGGGAGGATGAAAGAGAGTTGAAGGACTTAATTTCTGGAGAGGATTCTAAAGAGATAGCAAATCTTGTGGAACAAGGAAATCCTGATGAGTTTTTTATCATAGGTGCTGCGTCAGACAGAGATAGCCGAGGACCGTATATCGTTTATTTGGCGGCTGGTGGTGATAAATGGGCTAAAAAAGAATGGACTCTGTTAGGAGTTACCAATCACAAATGGGTGTCTGTAAGTGAGTTTGGTCTGTTTGGAAATCAAGGGGATGAAGAAGATGAACTTGCAGTAGCAGAATCAAGGATAGAAAAATTAGAAGAAAACGAGTCAATTTGGAGTGAGACTGGAATTATGGGGTGGGCTTTGAAAATTACTTTCAAGGGTTTGTTTGAAACCTGTTTAAACTGGAAAGATTGGCCTGAGACGTTGCTATAATTTATTTTTTGAAATCCGAAATGAGGGTGGCTTCAAGACCCTCCGTAGGAGTTTTTTTTAGCCAAAAAGTTCCACCGGATTTTGAAATGGCTCTTGGAAATACATGGATTCTGCGATAGATTCTGCAAACTCTTCTTCTTCGTTAGAAGTTTCAAAAGGATAGATTTCTTCCATATCCCAAAGTTCACAGAGAATATGGCCGATTTCGTGCCAAATTGTTGTGGCTACTGCTGTTCTTAATGGCACTCCGTAATAGTCAGCAGATTCTCGGATGGCATTAGAAGATAACATGATGATAGGAATATGGCTGGCAGTTTGGCTTCGGAAACGTGCTACATGATTACTACGGTCAAAAGCATCGGCGGAGACAAAAGTAAAGTGTGGCTTGGTAGGCAACCGAAATGTTTCAGGCAAATCTGTGCGAGATTGATATTGATAAAAAGCAGATTCGGCAATATCAAAGATTTCTGGGTCCGTGGGAACCAGACCATAAGTTTCATCAATGCCTTCAATTTCAATTTCTAATTGTTCATCTGCGGCAAAAGTAAGACTGGTTGGAACAATAACTTCGCTATCAACATAACGAAAATAATCTCGCCAAATTGCTCCGCAACCTTCTGCTTGACAAGTGACATCCGTTGTTACTGTGCCTTCTCCGTCGGCTTCGAGACCATCCGTAGTAATGTCATCAGAACCACAATAAATACAACGAACTGGTTCAGAAGGAAAGTCATAAGATTCAGTAATTCGGACTGGTCGGTTAATCCAATTAAGAAGTCCTTGAGTTGAAACTGATTCGGCATCCTTTCTATCTTTCGGTTTAATTGGTCGCCCCTTATAGACATATCCCGTTAAGTCTGGGCTTTCGGCTTCCGAGACTTTCGGCTCAGATGCCTCGGCTGCTTCTTTTTGGTGTCTTCGTAAATGTGAGTCGAGACTGGATTTGTTGTATGCCTTGATTTCTTTTTCGCAAATGTCACAAAAGAAGGTTAATCCAAACTTTTCCAGCGTGATGTCGCCTTGAGACTTGACGGTTTCATAATTGTCTGTCCACTCGCAATTTAGACATCTGAAAGTTTGGCCTTTGGATGTGATTTTCTTCCAGAACAAATCTATGTTGCCACAGTTAGGACAACCAACATTTCCATCAGGGTTATCGTGGTATCCTGCCTCGATTTGAGATTTCAACTGTTCTGGTGTGGGAGCATTCTGGTAACCCAAATCAACCCAGTTTTCAACACGAAATTGTTTGACAACTTTACGGATGTCGTCTGAGTATCTGGCGTTTTGTTTGCCCGCTTTAGTGGCGGCGGCTTTTTGTCGCTTGGCTTTGGCATAGAGATTATTTTGTTTTAAGGCTTCAACCGCTTTCGCTGGAAAGTAGGGTTCTCCTGTGACTGAAGACTTTTTGCCTGATGCCGTTTTCCACTTTTGTTTGCTCCAATCCGAAAGGTCTTGTTGCTTTTTAGTTTTGGAACCTTTGTAGGGTTTCAATCCTGCTTTTTCGCAAGCCGCTTCATACTGACGTTTGAGTTCTTGAGACTTTCGAGCCGACCATTCGCCTACGGCGGTTCCCATGATGGCTTGAGCCATGATTTTGTTTTTGAGTCGTCGGCGGATTTTGGCTTGTTCCTTACCATAGGTAGCCTCATAATTATCTTCTGCTTCAAAAAATGAAACTTCTTCGGTAGTAGAAAATGGTGTTACTCTATCTACTGGAATAGCATTTTTAATTTCGACGACTCCACTATCAAACTTTTTGAAATCGTCTGTTGGCAAGAGTTCTATCTCAAATGTAGGCAAGAGATTATCTTGTAGGTGGGGTAACGGGCTTTTCCATGAGGGAGATGTTGCCGCATAGATTAAGTCTTGAAGCATAAATGATTTACTATTTACGAAACCATCAAGTTCGTTTCTCATTTTAGGAGACATCAAATATCCCGTTTCCAAGGCATCAAAATATTGTTCCCAACTCATACGACGATAAACCCTGAAAGTGTCACCTTCTGCTCGAAGAGTCGTAGGACCAAAACCATACTTGAGAGAATCAGTTGTGAAGTCTCCAGTAATGACTGAACTGGTTGCCAAGTCCCAATCGTTGTAATCAACGATGGATTGGTCAGGTTGATATTTCATCAACAATTTGTTGATTGTTTCTGATACTTAAAGACTAACCATACATGAAATCGTTGCGGTCAGAAGTATTGTTTTCTTCAACTGTGAAAATGTTGTTCATAATT
>Ga0181590_10003488_pt1 | contig 13119 bp, 13 predicted proteins | sample 071ome_34_FD_132446 | JGI IMG/M metagenome (GOLD analysis project Ga0181590, IMG submission 132446) | Coastal salt marsh microbial communities from the Groves Creek Marsh, Skidaway Island, Georgia - 071411BT metaG (megahit assembly) | ecosystem: Environmental > Aquatic > Marine > Intertidal... | reverse complement strand
TAAAATATTTTTTTTTTTATTTTTTTTTATAATGCCTATTGAGTCTAACTTTTTAATATTAATATTCTCTTTACCGATTATTCTTGACTTTGGCTCTAAATTTAAATGACACTTTTTAATTTTTTTTATTGAAGAGCTGACTAAATTTTCTGAAATATTTATTTTTTTTTCCTTATTCGCGGAACCTAAGGCGCATTTTTCATAGACACTCCATAACTTGTCTTTAGCAGAATTACTTAATAATTCTTGATAACATTTGTTTAATGGCTCAAAAGATACAATTTGATTTTTGTAACCAAATCTTCTTAACGACATTGCGTATTGTCCTGAGTTGGCACCAATATCTAATACTAAATTAATCTTATTTGCTTTGATAAAGTTTTGAATTTTATAACCGTCATCATATATTTTAGAATATCTATAAATTTTGCTTAAATTTTTTCGAATATAACTTTTCCCCTTTTTAAGCATTAAAGTAAATTTAACCTAATATTTTATTGAATATATTTGTTAAAATATAATCAAAATTATACTTATTATACATTAAATTATTCTTTTTCAAAAATTCATTCACATACTGATGATATTCAAATCTCCTAGACCACCAATGCTTGGAATACTTTTTGAATTTAGATGAAATATTTTTATCTGTATTTCTATAAAAAGTTAAATAACTATTGTAAATTTCATATCCTCCAAGAATGTAATCTGCATAGTTAGCTACACGGAAATCAAACCAAACATTTGGGTACTTATCAATCAAAATTTTATTATACATATCATTAAAGATTTCTCTTCTGAATGCTAGACAGCTTTGTTGTGGAAAGAACTTGAAACGTTTTAAATTAAAAAAATTATTTCTTTTTTTCATTTTATATTTTTTTTTATTTGTAACTACTGTTGGCATATCAAATATTATATTTGAATTACCCTTATCAAATTCATTAATAACTATTTCTAGTTTTGTTGGGTCATAAAAGTCATCGCTATCTAAGGTAAAAATATATTCTCCATTAGACATATCAAATGCCTGCTTGTAGCCATTCATTTGATTAAAGCTACCAAAATCACTTCTGGTTTTGTTTTCTATTAGTTTTACATTATTAAATTTTTTTACTTCTAATATTGAATTATCTGTTGAATTGTCATCAAAAAAAATAATCTCAAAGTCTTTGAAAGTTTGTAGCCTCAGAGACTCTAGACATGCTGAAATATATTTCTCAGAATTATAATTTGTAATTAAAACTGAAGCTTTCATTAAATTAACTCAAATCATTTACACAATATATATATTCAAAAGTTTTTCTAAATGGCATTTTACTTTTAAAAATCATTTTAAAATTATGTTTAATCAAAAAATCATTTATATCTGAGAACGTGTAATTTTTTTTTATCATGTCATCATAATGATGTTCAAAAAATATATTTTTAACTTTTTTAATATTTTTCTCAAATCCTTGTAGAATATTATATTCAAAACCCTCTGTATCAATCTTGAGCAAATCAAAATTATCTTTTATTGAATTACTAAAATAACTATCTAAAGTAATTAAATCTATATCTTTAGTTTGATAGTATTTTTTTTTCTTATCTATTCCTAAAAATAAGTACTTTTTTTTAAAATATTTTGAATCTTCATTGATTTCTGAGAACGTAGACGATGATGACTCACTGACTTCTTTAAAAGTCTTTTTTTCATTAGACTTACCAAGGGCAATATTTTCAATAATTATTTTAGATTGCGGGTATTTACTTTCTATTTTTTTTATATTTTTATCTAAAATTAAAAAATTTTTTTCACTTGCCTCAAAAGAAATAATTTTTTTGATTTTAAAATTTTTTAAAAAAAGCTTAACTGTCTCGCCTTTGTGTGCACCAATATCTATTACCGTTTCTATTTTACAATTTTTAATTAAAAAATTAATAATTTTTTTTTGATAAAAGAAATCAAAAAAACTCAATATATAAATCGTTATTTTTTTAATCATTTGCTTTTGATATATTTTAAATTTAAATATTCAAATTTTTGAAATTTTTTATCTCTGCCTTCTTCAATAGATTTAATTCTTTTTAAAACTCTAAAATCTTCATCTGAAATTTTATAAGAAAATTCTTTTAACGGATTGTAATCATACTGTTTTATTTCCTTATAAAGCCTATTCGTATTTCGCGAAAAGAAAATGATCGCGACAATGGATAAAAAAACTGAAACTTTGTATGATAATTTTTTTATATTGATTTGATAAAAATTAAAATTATTAGCAAATATTATAAAAATTAAACCTGCAAACAGTGAATATCCACCATACCTTAGTGCTGGATGATTCCAAAACCACTCTAATAATAACAAAAAAACAAAAAAAATTAATAAATTGTAATTTTTTTTATTTAATTCAAATTTTAAATTAAAGAAATATTTTACAAATAAGATTAAAATTATTAAACCCAGTAGAAAATCACTTACCTTATTAAAAAAGTATACTTGTATCCAATTTGATAACCAATTCAAACCGACTATGTATTGATCTGGATTTGAAACTCTAAAGGTAGGTGACGCTCCCCCTTTAGACCAGAGTTCATACCAATTATTCATTTCAACAACTTGGTCAAACGGTATTGACCAGCTTAGGGAAGAAATGCAGGTAAAACTTATCGGATATAAAATACATCCAGTATTGGTAATATAAACTAAAAAAATAAAAATAATATTTATACAAAAAAATATAAATCCAACATTTGTAAAAATTAATTTAAAAGTTTTGATTAAACTAAATTTAAATTGTTTGTATAAAATTGAAATTAATATCAAACCAAAAATTAAATATAATAAATAAAATGCTTTTAATCCAATTATTAAAGATGTGACGATAAATAAATAAAAAATATTCCTTTTTAATAATTCATGATTATTTTTTTCTATGAAATTTAAATGAATTAAATCTAAAAACAAAATTAAAGATAAAATTTGAGCACTTCTATCAGTGCCATGTTCGGATAATCTGTAAAAAAATACATTTACAAAAGCAAAAATTAGAAGCGAAAAAATTAACAATTTATTAAACCCATACTTCTTATAAAAATATATTTTATCTATAATTAAAATATTAAAGAAAAAAAAATAAAAGGCTGCTCCAAAATGGAAAGTGCTGAAATTTGTAAATGAATAGTTAAACAAAGCATTTAAATAAAAAATGGAAGAAGGGGTTCTGAAACCATGATTTAAATGCCCTATACCGAGCATTAAATCTGATTCTAAAATGTAATGCACATAAGGAAAATGATAATAATGAAAGTCATCATGCGGCTTTCCTATTAAAATAGAAAAAAATGTTAAAGCGATTACTATAATTAAAATTTTCCATGAATTAAAATTGAAATTTTTTATATTAATTAAAAATATAATTAAACCTGATAATAAAATAATTAAATTTGTTAAATTATAATTATTGAAATTTATAAAATTTAAAAAATAAGAAATAATAGAAAAAATTAATATCCCTAAAAGTCCTGTATAACCTAAAGACGTTGTATTTATATTTGATGAATTATAAATTTTTCTTTCTAAAAAAATTCCAAAACCTAAAATTGAAAGTATTAATAAAAAAAAAATTATAAAATGGAGTAACATTTTTTTTATTTAGTTACTATTTTACCTTCATCTATTTGACTTAAAAACTTCCTATCATCTTTTAAAAAAGGCCCTTGTTTAACTTCCACCATCTGAACTTCTTCTAAAACTTTAAATCCATGCCCACCACAGAAGGTGATTAACGTATCTTTTTCACTTACTATTTTACTAAAAAAATAATCTGATTTTTCATTATAAAAATCTACTCTTAATTTTCCTTTTTTTATAAATAAAACCTCAGCAGTTTGTTCGATTTTTCTATCCCATTTTTGATGAAAATGAGCCTTTATTTCAAAATCTTTTTTATAATCAATATGTGCAAGTTGTAGACTTTTATCATTTTCAGTTAAAAATTGGATTCCATTAGTTGACTGTCCATTTCTTACTATCAAAGCGTATAGCTTATTTTCTATTTCTATTTTCTCTATCATAAAAAATATTAAGTTTATAATAAGTCGTAGAATATAAAATAGTAGCAATTACTATTAAAAAAATTTGATATTGAGTATTTTGAGGATATTGTATTGATAATAGAATAAAAACTGCATTAAAAAACATTATAACCAAACTAGAAAACATATTATTTTTTATTTTTTTAAATTTTTTTGATAAATAATAATATAATAAATGATGCAAGTGTCTTGTGTCAGCCTTGAGTGGCGATATATCAAAATTATACTTTCTTAAAATTGAAAATAAATTTTCAAAACCTGGGTAAAATAACCACAAAACTATTAAAAAAGGAGATAAAAAATTATTTTGAATATAAAAATTAACTAATATTATACTAACAAAAAAACCAATAACGCATGACCCATTATCACCTAAAAATATTAAATTTTTGAAATTTAAAATCAAAACAATAAAAAGCAAAACTATAAGAGATAAAAATAAATTATAATCAATTTCTAAACTATAATTGTAGCTAATATAAATTAACCCAAAAATAATTAATAATGTATTTAAAATTAAATTACCGTTTGTTCCATCAATAAAATTAGATCCATTTATTATTATAAGTATACAAAATGCTGTGAATAATAAACTTAATATTTTATTTTCTAATAATCTATCAAGAAAAATTATTCTTGTATCTTGAATAAAAGTTTCACTTAGATAAAGAAATGTCAGAACCGATATAAATTGTAATATAAATCTATACTTTGGTGATTTTAAAAATTTGATATCTGATAAAAAACCTATCAGACAAACTAGGATAATATAAATTTTTTGCAGCAAATCTAAATTTTGAAAAATTAAAAATAAGACAATTAATAGTCCGCCAATAAGTGGTACCCTTTTATTTTGAAAAAATTTTTGATGTTTATCGCCGGTATAGTTAAGTAATAAATTTCGTTTTAAACACCAATCTCGTAAAAGATACGAAAAAAAGATAACTAAAAATAATAATAAAATATTTGTCATTTATTTTTTTAAAAAATTAAAACTAAGTATAATCAATGAATAAACTGATTTTAAAAAATTATAACCCATATAAACATAGTAAACTCTAAATCCATCTATAATTTTTTGAAGTAAATTAGATGATAATGAATTTTGAGTTTTCCTCCAAAATACAAGATATTGATTTAAACCAAAAATTTTTACTCCTTGATTGCTTAAACTCAACCATAGAACATAATCCTCTTTTGTTTGAAGTGAGGGAAAACTGCATTTCAAAAGAACTTTTTTTTTAATAATAACTGTAGATAAGCCGATGTCACAAGATCTAATTAAATCATCGAATGAAATTTCTTTTTTTGCGCTTCTTTTTGAAAGTATTTTTTTATTATTATTAATAATATTGTAAGAAGTATGAGAAAAATCATATTTATTATTTTCCATAAAGTTTATTTGTACTTCCAGTTTATCTTTTGACCATAAATCATCAGCATCTAAAAAAGCTATATACTCTCCTACCGACTGAGAAATCCCTTTATTTCTACTTAACCCAGCACCTAAATTTTTTTGATTTGATATGACTTTTATTCTTTCATCCTTTGTTTTTAAATTTAATATATTATTTATTTTTTCATCTAATGGATCATCATGTATAATTAATATTTCAAAGTTTTGATAAGTTTGGTTTAAAATTGAATCTATAGTTTCATAAATATATTCATGTTTTTTATAAAATGGGATAATGACACTTACTAATTTTGACATAATAAATCCGTATAGCTCTTTTATACTTTATTTGTTACATAAAAAAAAATTAAAATAATGACAAAAAAATTAATAATATTCATGCCTTCAATTGAAGGTGGCGGTGTAGAAAAAAATCTATTTATTGTCTCAAATTATTTAGCAAGGCATTTTAATGATGTTACTTTAATTACAGCAAGTAAATCTTATAATAAAAAATTTCAAAATATAAAAATTTTAAATCCAATAATTAATGTTGAATTTTTCAAAGGCAGAAAAATTAAATATTTTTTTTGCTTAATTACACTTTTTTTTTATCAAATCAAAAACACGAAAACTTTAACATTTGCCTTTCAAGCTAACTTATATTGTATAATTTTATGTAAAATATTAGGTAGAAAAGTAATTACAAGATCAAATTCATCTCCAGCAGGATGGTCAAAAAATCCATTAAAATTTTTTATATACAAAAAACTTCTTTCTCTTGCAGATTCTATTATGGTTAATAGTGAAGATTTTAAAAAAGAATTTTTTAAAAAATTTAAAATTAAAACAACTTGTATTTATAATCCTTTAAATAAAAAGGAAATTTTATCTAAATCAAAAATAAAAGTAAAAAATTTATTTTCTTCAAATAAAAAAGTTAAAGCCATAAATATAGGTAGATTTGTTGATCAAAAAAATCAAATTACTATTCTTAAAGCAATTAATTATTTAAAAATCAAAAATAAAATTAAAAATTTTGAATTAATTTTAATGGGTAGGGGCATAGACGAAATGAAGTTAAAAAATTATACAAAAAAAAATAGATTAGAAAAAATAGTAAAATTTATTAACTTCAAATCAAATCCTTATCCTTATCTCAAGCAAGCTAATTTATTCATATTATCATCCAAATTTGAAGGATTGCCTAATGTTTTGCTTGAAGCAGCGACACTTAAAAAATATATTATTTCTACTAATTGTCCTACTGGGCCAAGAGAAATTCTTAAGAATGGTTTATACGGAGATTTGTATAAGGTTGGTGATTACAAAAAGTTATCTAAAATTATTGAAAGGTTTAAAATTAATAGTTTTTATTTAAAAAAAATAAATAATAATTTTAAAGATTTAAAAAGATTCGATTATCATAAAAATTTAGAGAAATATCTAATATTTGTTAAAAAAAATCTTAATTAATTATTTTTTTTAATTTTTGATAATGACTAAAAATAGTGAATTGTTTGCAGTATTTTTTTGCATTTATTTTTTTTATTTTTAAATTTTCTTCGGAAATTTTATGATCTAGTATTAAATTTAATTTTGATACTAATTCTTGTAAATTATTGTTTTTAAATTTTAAGGCTCTTATTTCACCTTTGGTAAATTCTTTTGGTCCATTTAGACAGTCACTTGAAAGTACAGTTAAATTAAACATTGCCGCCTCAAGAATAGCAAAGCCAGGGTCTTCCCAAAGTGCAGTGGAGATAAAAAAATCAGCATTTTTGTAATAACTACTTATTGATTTTGTAAAAGGGATGATTTTAACGTTTCCTTTTAAATTTCTTTGAGCTATCAAATTATTGAGTAAATTTTCTTGTTCACCAGATCCAACTATAATAACAAACATATCTGGCTTTCTTTTTGAGATTATTTCAACCGCTTGTATTAGTAACTCAAAATTTTTTTGCTTAGTGAGACGACCAACTGCTAGTATGAATTTTCTATCAATCTTGAATTTTAAGTCTTCATTATTAAATAAATTTCTAATAATAAAAACTGGGTCCTCCAACAATTTAACTTTCTCGCTTATAAATATACTGTTTTTAACTAAATCCTCTCTTGTTTTTTCTGTCGGACAGGTAACTCTGTGAAGCTTTTTTGATAAATATTTCCAGTAAAAATATCTAAATAAATTTAGCTTGGGTAAACCAGAAACTCTTAAAATAAATTTAATTTTTTTATGATAAAAATTACTCAGAATTAGTATTGGAAAAACTATTAAATGACAGATTATTGTATCAGGATTATATTTTTTTAAAATAAATGGTAATTTAATCAAACTAATTAAGCTTATAAAAATATAAAAGAGTCTACTTTTAATAAAACCATGTATTGGCCCATTAACTTTAAAGTCACATACTGAAATCAGTTTAACGTTAATTTTTTTGAATTCATCATTAAGTATATCCCATTCTCCAAAAACATTAAAAAGATAAACTTCGTAATTTTCTTCTCCAAATTTTTTTAAAGAGTAGATTGAATTTTTAACAGACTTTACTGTTGCTACCTGATCATTAATGTGTGGTGACCAATAAAATATTTTTTTTTTATTCAACTTTTTTTTTCAGTTTATAATATTTAATATACCAGCTAGCTAAGTTTGCTACACCATCTTTTAATGATGTAAATTTATAGTGCCCAAAAGTATTCAGTAATTTTTTATTTGATCCGTGTGTGTGTAAAACGTCCGCATCATCTCTTTGCTTCATTACAATTTTTGGTTTTTTAAAAAACTTATTTAATTCATTAATAACTTTGGGCAAACTTACTGGTCTTGATGAACAAATGTTAAAAATATCAAAATTAGATTTTATTTTTTTATTTAAGATTTTTTTTAGAAAATAAGTTACATCTTTAATATATGTAAAATCTCTACGATGTTTGCCAAAATTATAAAGTGTAAATACTTTTTTATCTTTAGATGCATTTGCATATTTCATCATAAACATATCTGGTCTACCCCACTCACCATAAACAGTAAAAAAACGCATACAATATATTTTCATTTTATATTTACTTGAATATATTTGGGCTAGTTTTTCATTAAAACTCTTGGATACCGCATATAAGTTTCTTTCATTTGAATAGTATTTTTCTAACACCGGTAATTTTTTTACGTCTCCATAAACTGAACTTGAAGATGCAATTATTGTTTTTTTAATTTTAAATTTTTTTGCACTTTCCAATATATTAAAAAATCCATTAATATTAGAGTCTAAATATTTGTTAGGATTTATAAATGAGTAACGTACACCAGCTTGAGCCGCAAAGTGAAAAATAATATCAATTTTATTTTTTTTAAAAAAATTATCTATTTTAGATGAATTTTTAATATTAATTTTTTTAAAAATAAATTTTTTATTTTTTTTTAACTCTCTTAGACGATTTAATTTTAAATTTACATCATAGTAGTTATCAATGTCATCAATTCCTAAAACTCTATATTTTTTTAATTCGAGAAAGTCCTTAGCCAAACTAAATCCAATAAAACCGCAACAGCCTGTGATAAGAATATTCATAAATTGTAATTTTTTTCTTTATTAACTTCTTTTTAGACAGAAATTATTATAAGGCAATTATTTATGGAAGATTTAACCTTAATAATTCCTGCTAAACAAGAATCTGGAAGCTTGCCGGATGTTCTTACTGAAATTTCAAAACTTAATTTAAATTGTAAAATTAAAGTTTGTCTCTCTATAAATGATAAAGAAACTATTAACGCAATTAAAAACCATGATGTTCAAATAATGTATCAAAAACAACTTGGATATGGATCTGCATTAATTGAAGGAATAGAATCAAATAATACTCAGTTTTTTTGCATATTTAATGCTGACGGTTCTTTTAAACCAACTGAATTAGAGCGAATGTATCAAAAAATTAAAGCAGAAAAAATAGATTTCCTTTTCGCCTCAAGATATATGAAAAACTCAGGTAGCGATGATGATACATTAATCACTTACATAGGAAATAAGGTATTTAGCTTTATAGGTAAGTTTTTTTTCAAACTTAAAATCTCAGATATACTTTATACATTTGTTATTGGAGATACGGAAAGCTTTAAACGGCTCAATATTAAAAATAATGATTTTAGATTTTGTGTAGAATTCCCAATTAAAGCAAAACTAAAAAAATTTAAGATTGATGAAATAAATTCCCATGAAAGACCAAGGATAAGAGGTTATAAAAAAGTTAATGCAATAAAAGATGGGTGGTTAATTTTAATAGAAATGTTTAAACTTTATCTTAAATGATTTCAAATGATCTGATAAATTTTAAAAAAGAAAAAAGCATTTTTAATAAAATTGCTATTTTGCTTATTGCTTTATTTCCAGCCTCTTTATTATCAGGATCTTTAATAATAAATATATCTTTAGTGTTAATTGGAATTTTATATATCATTCAAATCATCTCTAATAAAAATATTGATCATCTAAATAATTTTTACTTTTATTTATTAATTTTTTTTTCTTTAGGATTATTAATAAATATTTTTTTAAATACAGGTGACAACTTCAGCTATGAAAGACAAATAAGTTTTTTAAGATATGTTTTTTTTGTATTTGCGTTAAATTATTTCTTGAAATTATATGATGGTAAATATTTTTCTTTAGTTTTAAAAACTTGGATCTTCATATTTTTAATAGTAACTTTTGATATTATTTTTGAATATATCTTTGGCTTCAACGTTTTTGGTTACAAATCTTATATGCCTGGTAGAATTGCAAGTTTTCTGAATGATGAATTAAAAATTGGAAATTTTTTTTATGGTTTATGTTTTATATTTTTGGCTTACACAACAGCAAAGTTTAAAAATTTTTACAATATTTTAATAATAATATTAATTATTTTAATATCTTTTATGATTGGTGAAAGATCAAATTTTATCAAAGTTTTTTTAGGATGTATATTGTTTGTGACTTTTGTAAAAAATTTTGATTTTAAATTTAAAATTATTATACCTCTAATTTGTTTAGTATTAATTTCAAATCTTTCCTATATGAATAAAGGAATTAGTGATCGTATAAAATCTATATCAGGGCCAGTAATGGAACAGGGTCTTTTAGGATATATCAAAACCAGTCATTATGGAGTTCATTATGAAACAGCATATCAAATTTTTTTAAAAAATAAGTTTTTTGGCATTGGCTTAAAGCAATTTAGATACGAGAGTTCAAAGGAAATTTATAAAAATAATCCTAATAATATTTATCAAAGAGATAATTGGGCAACTCACCCTCATCAGATACACTTTGAAATATTATCTGAAACTGGAATATTTGGATATTTAATTTTTTTGATTTTCTTTTTTGGAGTAATCATCAAATCACTTATAAACTTCTTTAAAAATAAAAATCTTTATTTATTAGCGAGTATTATATTTATTGTAACAAGCTTTATACCTATATTGCCATCGGGAAGTTTTTTCACAACTTATAGTGCGGCAATTTTTTGGTTAAATTTTTCGATGATAACTGTTTTTTCAAATGATAATAAAAAGTTTTAAAAAAGAAAACAAACCAGAAAATTTTTATCTTCCCAAGGTATCCGTAATTACTGTTGTTAAAAATAATCAACATTATTTAGAGCAAACAATAAAGAGTGTGATTAATCAAAGTTACCCAAATATTGAATATATAATTATAGACTCTAACTCTACTGATAATACAAATAATATTGTAAGAAAATATAAGAAATTCATTAATATTTATATTCGTCAATTCGATAGAAACATATGGGAAGCCATGAATAAAGGTATTAAAGTTTCATCCGGCTCAATCGTTTGTTTTATAAATTCAGACGATATTTTTGAAAAAAAAGCAGTTCAATATGCTGTTAAATATCTTAAGGATAGAAAAACTGATTTCGTATTCGGTTCAGTTTTTAAACATTTTTTAAAACATGGTTTTAAACCAAAAATAGCAAAGTTTTCATTCAGCTTTTACACAACGCACTCTATTGGTTTTTTTGTTAAAAAAAAAGTGCATGATTATATTGGATATTATAATAAAAAATTTTTGAGCGCTGATCTAGAATTCTTCCTAAGAGCTATATTGTCAGAAAAATTTCATGGGGTTGGTACGCAAAAGAATGAATTTTTTGGTTATTTTAGACCAGGTGGTTTTTCGTCAAAAATAAAATACAGAACTCATCTTAAAGATCTTAATAATATTAGAATTGAAAATGGTCAAAATAAAATACTAGTATATTTAATATATATTATTAAAATAATCAAAAAACCTAAAAAATTTATTTTTAATACACATTAAAAATGTATAAAAATTTTTTATCATTATTATTTAAGTTTTGTTATAATTTACAGTCATTTGTTTATAAAATTATAATCTTAAAAGTAGTACCAATTAGAAAAGATAATATTGCTGTTCTTGCAAAAGGTAAAAGCTTAAAATTTCTTTATTCTAAATTTAATTATAAAATAAAAAATTTAGATTTGCTTATTTTAACAAACTTCAAAAATAATGACATTTTAGATTTTTTTTTAAAGAAATATATTAGTGAAATACCTGTTACAATTCTTGGAAATATTACAGAACCACTAATGTCTTTGATATCTTGCTACAAATTAAAAATCTATGAAGTATATGTTCAAAGATTTTTATCAAAAAAACCAAATACAATTGGATTAAACTCTAAAAGAAAAAATTTTAGACTAAACAGTTACGGTTTAAAAGTAAATTATCTTAATAAATATGTTCAGAATTATTATTATCGTTTTAAAAATCAACGTAAACATACTAACTGTGGTTTGTTCGGAGTTTTACTGGCATGTAGTTATAAGCCAAAAAATATTTTTATATTTGGAATAGACTTTTACGAAACAGAGTATTTTAATATGAAACTTTTAAAAAATATGGACTTAAAAGAAAAAAAAAGATTATACTCGTTAAAAGAATGGTATAAAAAATTTCTGATTAGAATCATTAAAGATCATGCTCAAATTAATTTTATTATTTTTACATCTAGTAATTTTAAATATCAATCTAAGAATTTAAAAATTTATCAAAATTTTTAAATTTTATTTGTTTAATACTAGCACGAGAATTTTTTTTCATATTTTTTTTAACACATTTGAAAATATTTCTTTTTACTTGTTGTAAATTTTTTTTTTTAATCAAATAACCATTGTAACCATTCGATAAAATCTCGCAACAACCTCCGGTATCAAAACTAATATTTGGAACACCACAAGAAAGACTTTCTAAAATGCTATAAGGAAGATTTTCTTGAATAGATAATGTTAAATTTAAATCTACTGATGAATATAAGTCTACTAAATCCTCATCTTTATCGAGAGAAATTAATTCTATATTACTACAAAATTTATTTTTCACCTTTTCTAAGTTATACTGCCCTAATATTAAAAATTTAATATTTTTATATTTTAATAATTTTTTTGAAATTTGCTTTAAATAATGTCCTCCTTTTCGGGTATTTTCTGAACCTGACCGTGCAATAAATAAAATATAAAATAATTTTTGATCTAAAAAAAATTTTGCACGAGATTTTTTTTTATTTTTCGGTTTCCATTTTCTCCAGTCAATGTAATAAATTTGTTTGAATAT
>Ga0181590_10003477_pt1 | contig 13141 bp, 15 predicted proteins | sample 071ome_34_FD_132446 | JGI IMG/M metagenome (GOLD analysis project Ga0181590, IMG submission 132446) | Coastal salt marsh microbial communities from the Groves Creek Marsh, Skidaway Island, Georgia - 071411BT metaG (megahit assembly) | ecosystem: Environmental > Aquatic > Marine > Intertidal... | reverse complement strand
AGTTGACAAGATGTTTGCCAATTCTGATTCTGCATCAAGACCATGAATTGCTTTCAAGTCTTGTGCTAGTTCTAGGCTGTACTCTGCTTTCAATGCACGGCTTTTCGCTGTGACTGTTGCTTTTTCAATGGTGAAACCCATTTCGTTGAAGCTAGAAGCAGGACCTGCACCTGTTGAACCTAGACCTTCAGCATTTGCTGTTGCCATACCTGCACCGCTTAGTGCTGTTGTACGATCATCATCTGCAGATGAGTCTGAGTCTGTTGCAGCACCGATACCAGAACCGTCTGCTGGCTGTGAACCTGCTGGTGTAGCTGAATCGCCAGAGAATTTTGTGTCTGCTTCGTTGAACAATGCTTCAGTGTTTGAAGTTGAACCACCGTTGTAACGTGATTTCATTGCGAAGATCAAGCCTGTTGGGCCTGACATTGGCTGAACACCACATACGTCATATGCCATCATGTTTGGCATTGCACGACGAACTAGTGAAATCAGAATTGGATTCCAGTTAGCTGCTGAAGCTGTGCTGTTTCCAGGAACCGCTTCTTGGATCATGCCTTGTTCTGTAAGAGCTTTTTCTTGGTTTTCTAGAACAATCGCAGTAACCGCTTTACGGTGTGCGTCTTTGATGCCACCAGCTGACTCTTCGTTCAGAACTGGTGCCCATTTCTCCATAAGAGATTGTGCGTTAATATTTTCCATTATAGGACTTCCTTACTTAGATGTTTTGCGGATAGCTGAAAGGTATTGTGCCATTGACTCGTTGATTTCAACTGTGCTGTCGTCTGATTCTTCTTCAGTTTCTTCTGCAACAACAGATTCAACGGTCTCTGATTTGAAGTATGATTCTTTCAAAGTTGCAATTTTATTTGCAAACTCTTCAGGTCCTTCAAATGTAACACCTTCTGCCAATTGATCAAGCTTAGCAACTTGAGTTTCAGCCAAATCCTTTGAAGCTTCACGAATGATGTCTTTACGCACTAGTTCTTCTAGCGCTTCTTTCATCTCGATGTTCTTCTCAGTTTGTGAGTTTAGCTGTTCCTCTAGCTCTTTAACTTCATCAGCTAGGTCGTCAACTAGGTCGACTTTTGACTCTGGTACTTCGATATAAGATTCTACGAACAAGTCTTTTAACGAGCCCATAAAGTTCTCTGCAATCTCAGCACGTAGGCCAGATTGGATAGCAAGTTTATTTTCTTCCATCCATGATTCAACAACGTAGTTTAAATAGTTGTCGACTTTCTCTACAAGATCTTCTTTTGTTTTTGAGATCTCTTCTTCCAGCTCTTGAGCATACTGCTCTTCAAGACGCTCTACTGCTTCACCAACTTTTGAATTGATTGCTGCTTCGAAGATAAGCGCTGCTTTATCTTTGAAACCTTCTGAAAGAGTTGCCTCTTCAGAAACCAATGCATTCAAATCGTCAGAGAAGTCGTATGCTTCTTTAGGCTGGGCACCTGCATCTTTCATAGATGCGGATGCTTTTTCTGGATCACCGGCGGATGCTTTTTGCATTTTGTCGCCACCAGTTTTGTCGCCTTTACGCTTTGTTGCAGTTTTACCTGCACCTTCAGCTGATTTGACAGACGCCACTGATTGTGATTCAGCGTTTTTAGGATCGTGAGCCTGAGCTTCTTCAATCTCAACTTCGTTGTTTTCGATATCGAGCTCAAGATCCTGGTCTTGGATTTGATCAGTCATACTTGACTCCTTACATTTTTTTCTTTATCAACGAGAGGAAATTTTTAAACTCACGAACCTGTGTCTCGTAGAGATCAGCGCGTGATGCCGTTTTAATTTCAGTCTCCATTTTTTCAATTTCTCGAGCTTCAATAACACCGTTATTCCAAATCCATTCAACACCTTCCATAATCCCATTTACAAATGCTTCAGGGGCAGATGGATCTTGCACAATGTCTACTGTGTTAAGAATAAAGTCGTCTTTGACGTACATAGCGCCGTTACGTTGTTCGAGAGTTCCCATACCACGAGTTGAAACGCCTAGTTGAACACCACCATCTAGAAGACCTTTTACAATCTTACCATTTGGAGTATCGAGAATAAGCGCTTTACCCATCACATTATTTCCGTCCCAATTGAGTTCAGTAATGCGATGAGATACTTTGTCCAAGTTTACAGTTGGTCCATCAGGATGGTTTAGTTCTCCAACTGCACGCTTGGTGCTAACTTGTTCCGTAACGTATTTATCAACAGCCTTTTCCATAATTGGTCTAGGATAGATTCTACCGTTACGATTTTTACCTTCAGCTTGAGCAAAAATACCTTCAATAGTGTATGACTTCTCACCGTTGCTTTTGGCCTCGGTGATTACATTTAGTTCTTGATCTAAGTATTCTGCAATCAGCTTCATAGTTTTAACCTTTATATTGTTTGACGAACTCAGCCGCCATTTTTTCTGCTTCCTTCTGAGAAGCATAAGAATCAAGCTTGTCGCCATCTACAAAAGCGTCAAACTTGTTTCCTTTTTTAACGATCTTAACAGGTACTCTGTTAATCTTTTTGTTATATACTACGTTTTCACGTAAGTCTTCAAACTTCTTCATCTTCGAGCTCTTCGGCTGGTTCTTCTTCTACTTCATCAGAAGCTTCTTCTTCGCCAACACCAAATTCATATTCTGTGAACTCTTCATCTTCTAATGCTTCATCAGCTGCTGCTTCCAATTCTTCATCGGAAAGATCATCATCATCAATTTCAACACCATTAAAGATATGACTAGCTACTGCTACCTTTTCGGCATCAAGAGCTGCGTCTACCTTTTGGCCTATAAGATCAGCAAACATCTCGTTCGAACGAACGTGATCCTTGTTAATCATTGCATCAATAAAATTTTCAATATCAGCCATGTTTTTCTCCTATTTGGATTTATTTATATAAAATTATATTTTAACGAGCGATAATTAATAGTCACCACCAGAAATAATTTCGTCTGCGCCACCGTCTGTTTGACGCTCTTTGACATAATCTGAATCAACAATGTCAGTAACAAAGCTTGAGTCGAGACGATTATTAATGTAGTCACTATCAATAACACTATTAAGAAAGTCAGAGTCAATAAAGGTAGCTAGTTCATCAAGAGCATTTGAATCTAGTGTAACTCTTGCACTTACATATGCCGAATCAACTGTGGACAAGATGTTGTCGTATATTGTATCGCCATTTTCTGTGAACGTTCCATTTACATTTACTGTACCATCACTATCAATTCTCAATATTCTATTTGCGGTATCTGTTTGTGTGATATAAAAATCACCTTGGTATTGTTCTAAAGTCCAGTTTCCAATCTTAAACGCGTTTCCAATATTTAATGCCCCCGCAGAATCAATGCTTAAGATAACATCAGAATCTGGTGGAACATAATCTGAATCAACTATGACAGCTGAATCTGAGTCTTCCGGTGTAAACACCTCTCTTGCAACATTAAAATTAAATAACGTGTCCAGTGTAATAAACTGGCCATTCAATAAATTTATAATGTCTCTCGAAGTTCCAGACTGTAAAGATAAATCAGCGGAGTCTCCTTCATTTAAATATACTCTAACATTATACTGTTCAGAAAGATGGAACCCATTAAAGTATGGTGTCTTTGCAAACCAACCTCTTGCTCTTGTTGGAACATCAGGCGCATCTAGAATCATCGTAAAATCGATGTAATCTACGTCATAGTTAAATGTGAGAGCTGCCTGCGTCTTAAGGGTACCTATTGTACCAGTAGACGTTTTATATCCAACAATGTCAGCCATATGTTAACCTTCGTCTTCAGGTGGTTCAATAGGCTCTTCAGTCTTAATTTGCTTTTGCATTTTTGCGATGTCTTCATCAGTATATTGTAATACGTTTCTCATAACATAATCTTGTGAGAAGTATGTACCAACATATTGTGACATTAGATCTAGAGTCTGGATTCTTTCTCTTAAAATTTCGTTATCTTTTAGCTCGGAGAAGTGGTTATCCTGAGAATAGTCAACAGAAATATCATATTTCCAGTTGTCCCAATCTTCTTCTGTAATGATATTTTTAAGAAGAAGCTGTTTTTTCAAAATGCCAAGGAAGAGCCATGAAAACTTTTTACGGACTCTATCAATAAACTTTTGAAATTTAATTTCATCTCTTGAAATTTCTGTAGTTCTTCCAAGGTTAAAGCCTGATTCTTGTTCTAGTCTATTTACTGGAACATTCAAAGAGCGATAAACTCTCTTTTGGAAATACAGAATATCTTCAATCTGGCCGAGGTTTTCACCTCCAGGCAAGGTGGAGATCTCGGTACCTCTCCCGCCCTCACGCCGAGGGAGCCAGAAATCTTCAAGCATTGACATATGCTTACGGTCATCTTTGATATTACCGGTAGCAGCATCATACACAAGCTTGTTACGATACTTTGACATGATGTTTGTCATATATTCTTCAGCTTTACCTTTTGGAAGGTTGCCTACATCGATATAAAATATACGACGTTCCGGTGCTCGAGCTAGACGATAGATGACAAGACTATCTTCCATCATTCTTAACTGATTTACCGGTTTAATTGCCTTATGTAAATGTGAAACAACTTTCTTACGTGTTTCATCTAGTAGACCAGAGGTTACATAACTAATCGCATCTCCAGCGATCTTGATGCCACTGTTCTGCTGTCCAGGCTTCTCTTGATAGATAAAGTACTCATCCACTTTATCGATAATTTTTGCGCCTGTTTGCTGATCTTTACGTGTCTTTACTTCTTTAACTTTACGAATCTTAGTTGAATCAATGTAACGAGCTTCTTGAATACCTGCTTTTGGGTTTGCTTCGTTGACTACAAGGTGGTGATAGATTCTTCCATCTACATACCACCGGCGGAACATATCATGACCATGTTCACTAAAGTTAAGTAGATTTAAAACATTATTGAATTCTTCGGTGATTGTCTTTTTAATACCTGCTGGAGCATCAACCTTATCCAGCTTGATTTGAATGTCATCATTCATGCCACCGGCAATAATAGATTCATTTACAATATCTTCAATTGCCATGTCAACTTCGGGATGCATAGCAATACCACGATACTTCATGATTAATTGGTGGTTGTCTTTTGCTTGGTCGCCATTTATATCAACGTATTGTCCATAATGACCAGAAACAGAAGCAGTAACGTATCCCGCACCATCGTCATCCGTTTTAGGAACAATGGATACTTTTTTCTTTTCTTCTTGTTCAGCGGCTTTACTTCGTCTAATTTCAAAGCCGAATAACTTGATACTATCTTCTGCCATGATAATTCCTTAGATTAATGAGTGGAGGAGATTTCTCCCCTCCATTCTACTATTTATTCGATTTTTACGAAGTGGTTACAGCTTCCCAGTATTGAATCTGGAACTCAACTGTGAACTCTTCGATAGTATCGTTGTTGTCATATGCTAGATCAATCGCGCTGACATTTGTTGGGAATGCACCACGGAATGCGTATTTCTTCAATACTGATCCGTCTTTGTCAAGTTGGTCAACATACATGTCTGCTTGATAAGACGCAGGATTTGTAAGTCCTGTGTTTGCAGAATGTGCATTGATTGCATTCATCCAACGCTCCATTGAGTTACGAACAGTGAAATCAGTATCGTTGATAATGTTTACTGTCCAAGGCTCAAATGTTCTATCACCCGCAATTTGAATCTGACGACCACGGAAGCCGACAGGGATTGGGGTCATAACTGAAGCTGGCAATTGTGCACCTTTACACATAAATGTGGTAAGAGCAATATCGCCACCAGCGTTTACCGCACCAGGAAACGTGATAGTTGCCTGAAACAGATTGGGTCTAGCACCGCCACCTTTTAAGGCAGCTTTAAAGTCGTCTACTCTAAGAATAGCCATGTTTTATTTCTCCTTCAGTGCTACTTATACTGTTCCAACGACTTCTTCGAAGTCAACACCGGATCTCACAGCTACAAAGTTTAGTGTAATGTAGTTGATTGAGCGGGCTGGCTTGATGAAGACGCTAGCAACAAATTCGTTTCTGTCTATAACTGCAGGAGTATTGTTTGTTTCGTCGCAAACAACACGGAAATCAGTGATACCACGAGCACCTTGGATTTCTCTCAAGAATGGTTCGACAATACCAGCAAATTCTGAACGAGTAAACTCGTCATTGAATTCGAAGATTACTGATTTCGCTGCTTCAGCAATAGATCTTTCGATTGTCAAGAACAATCTACGAACGTTAATACGATCGAATGCAGATGGTCTTGATAGGTGAGTCTTATCACCATATAGCAGGATACCTTGTCCTGGAATATTGGAGATAGGGTTGATACCTGCTTTATACAGTGTATCTCTGTTTGATTTGTTTGCGGCATATGCAAGTGATGTTACACCCAAATATTGACCACGACGTGTACCTGCTGGTGAGAACCAAGGTGCAGCATTCACTGATGTCGCTGCCATTAGACCAGCTGTTGAAGAAGCAGCAGGAATATGGATGTATTGATCGTTGTACTTGTCATATACTTTCAAGTAGTTGCCGTCAACAATTAAGTATGAAGAGCGAGTAAAGTTAGCTACTCCTGATACGATGTCTGTTACTTCAGAACCGTTGTTATTAATAACAGCTGCTCTGTTTGGCGAAGTAACTGCAACACAATCTTTACGTGTTGAGCTTGCGATTGCAACAAGATCATTTACTACAGTTGTTTGGTCTGTAGAAGATGACATACCTGGTGCAATAAGGAAATCAACTGTTACAGTGTTTGTATCTTCGAAAAGATCGAAACCTGTTAAGACTTCAGCTGTTCCAAGTGCAGAGCCATTGTTACCGTTTACAAGTGATGTATCACCTGTTGCAACAGTACCAACCGCAAACACATATTGTGAACCATTGTTGATGACGTTATTAACGTAGTTTGTAGATCCATCTGCATTCTTAGCTGTTGAAGCTGTTCCTACAAATGAATACTTTTCGAGGACTTCGCCTGCTGTGCCTGTGATGTCTCCGTCTTGGTCTACAACTACAACATGCAATTCGTTTGAATCTGGTGCTGCGTCAAACTCGTTGACGTATGTCCAGTTATCAAAGTCTGAATCGCCTGCTGATTGACCGACTACAGAAACTTTCAAGCTGTTGCCTAAAGCACCTGCATAACGTGCCACCCATGTGTGACCGTCTGAGTCAAGTGCGGCTTCTTGTGATTCGAAGTCGTCGTAATTTTTTACGAGTGGTGCAGAAGCGCCATTATCTGAATCGTAGGCGTTTGCTGCTGATGATCCCAATTCTCTGACCACGTACAAATCTGAAGAGTATCTTAGGTAGTACGCGGCTGAATGGAAATCAATAGTGTTTGACGTAGATGGGGCGCCAAACGTAGATACGAGTCCAGTTTCGTCTGCAACGAGAGTAACTTCTTCTGCAGGTCCCCAATTAAAATTACCGACATAAGCACCTGCTGGTGTGGTAATTCCTGGGACTACTGCAGTTAAGTCAATCTCTTTGATTACTACTGCTGGAGACGCTGATGGATTTAATGCCATTGTCTCTTCCTTTTCCATTGAAGCAATTATAAGTTAAACATAATACGAATATTCAATTATAGCTATTTATAATTTTTTAAAAGTCCAAATAATCTTCATACTGGACCTGCCACGGGTCTTCTTTTTGCTCTACAATTTCATCAATACCATCATCGAAGAAGCCAAATGGAAGTACATCACGTTCAATCTCTTCCATCCTTTGTTCAAACATCATTTGTTTGATGTTAATATCAGTAAGCTCACCAAAGTATGATGTTCCAATAAAGTAACCAAATAAAACAAGATTCATCATTAAGTCATCATGGTTACCATCGGACGCTTCATATGATTGTCCCTTTGCTACAAAGGTTGAGATTTCTAAGATAGTGTCTTCATCTACAATGTCTAGTTTATTTTCTTCTAATAAGTCTTTTACGCCAGAACATCCAATACGTTTTACTTTACGTGTCATGTTAATGCCTAATGAATCTGCTTTAATTGTAGATTCAACAAACATGTTTTCATATTCTAAATCGTGATAAAGTCCATTACACACAACTTGACCAGCATCATTTGATTCTACAACAGCCATAGCTTCATTGTAGACTTTTCCAATTTTATAAATAATATTTGGGAAGAGCAAAGGCGAGATAAGGTTATTGCGATAAACAGCAACCTGTTTAAAAGGCCTAGTGCTAATATCGATCACATTAAATGTAGAGTAGTCCTGACCTCTTCCCTTCGCAACATCAACCAACATCACATATTGATGTTTTGGATGAGCTTCTTCATATATCAATACACCTTCCTTAGTAACATGTAATGGATCTTTACGTCTTAAACTAAGAAGCGTATCAGCTGCGATGAGAGTATCGCCAGTACCAAAGAACGTGTTACCAAATTCTTGATCAAATTGTAATTGAGAAGTGTTGGCAATTGTTTCTTCTTTCCACTTCTCATCACGGCCTGGAACATCCCACCAATCAACTCTAAACGACTTGTATTCATTGGTGCCTTGTACAGCACCTTCCCATATCTTATGGAAAATATTACCAATACCATTTGCGGTAGAAGTAATAATAACCTTTGTATCTTTACCAGATGAAACAACCGGATATGTTGAAGTATAGAATTCTGTAGCTCTTTCAACAAAAGCAAATTCGTCGAGGTAAAGTAAATTTACAGACATACCACGAATAGAGGATCCTGATGTTGAGGACGAAACTATTCTAGAGTTATTACTAAACTCGATCGAGCTTTTATTGACCGACTTACACCCTGGCTGTAGAAAGAAAGGAAGATTCTCGAGCATTAGAGTGACTCTGCCAACCATCTCTCGAGCGGTTTGACCTTTGTTGGCAAGTACTGCAATTGTTTGTTCTGAATTAAAACATGCATACCATAGAAGATACGCTACCGAAGAAATAGATTTACCAGACTGACGACAAGCAAGAACAATATTAAATCTGTTTGAATTAAATTGTTCAAACATTTTTTCTTGGTATTGATATAGTTCGAATGGAACAAGACCACGATCCAGCGAAATTACTTTACAATAATTCTTTGCAAAGTATACTGGATCGTTCATGCATTTGGCGTATTCAGCAACCTCTTCGTTTGTCCACTCTTGAGAAACACCATCTTTTTTGATGTTTGGGTTGCCTAGATAACTTTCATTCGTTATTGTCATCTTTGATTCTGCTTGTTATATCAATTACATTATCTTGTGGCAAGCCATCTCTGACATCTTTCAACATTCTTTGAAGCTCGGTCGTAGAGCCGACAAATAAGTTATTTGTAGTAGCAGTTGATCCTATTGCTTTTGGATCTGGTCTATCATATTCTTTTTTCTTTTTATGTAAAGCAATGAGATCGCCATTAATATCGGCAATAGACTTAAGCATTGTCGATAGAACCTCAAAAGCTCGAGGATGCTCAGACATTCTAGCTACTTCCATCATATCATCAAGGGCGTCTTGTCCTTTTACGATAAGATCATGATAGTTTTGTCTGGCTAATTCAAAATCATTCTTTGCTTTTTCATCCGAATCATTCATAATAGGTCTCAATGTCAATATTAAATCCATAATCACTATCAGGGCTCACATCACTTGGATCCGTCGTCACGGTAATTGTTTCAACCTTAGAGTCAGAATCACCCATAAGATATAGTTCCGTGATAGCATCGGTAATAAGACCTTTATCAGATATAGGTCCATAGAAATTTATACGCATTTCAAACTCAATAGAATAGATGATCGTTCTTCTCTGTTCTACAGTACCTTCAAAATCATCTGTAAATGTGACAGCTTGGATTGTAATTGGAACATCTTCTACAACATCACTATGATCTGAGAATGGTTTAATTGATAACGTATATTGTGGATTGAAGTATGGTATAATTTGCTCTACAACTTGTAAAGCATCGTCTTGAGTTTTAGAATAAACATTTAATTGGAATGAAACTAAATATGGTGCAGGTGAAAAGAACTTGGTTGCTTCGGTGTTTGAAGCCGTTCTACGGAAATTATTTGTTTTTGGTAATTTTCTTTCAGCATCATATTGTAATGACGTAATTTCAAATGACATACGAGGTAACTTAATTGCTACCTTTGTATCATTATCTAAGTCTGGATTCTCACGGATTCTTTCAAGATATTTTTCTTTTGGTGCATAGGCTAATGGTACTTTCACTTGACTAATAACATCACCAGCAGCATCTTTACGAAGCACATATATGTTATTAAAAAGTGAACCAAACGTGGCCACAGTCTTTCTTAATCTTTGATGATAAAAATAACTAAACATTATTTCATTAACCTTTTAACAGTGGCCAAAGCTTTTTTACCATCCGGATGATTAGGATTAATGCTCACCTCATCACCATTTACGAAATCAGATATATTAGCAGCTTTACCTAATGCAGAAATAGCTTTATGCAATGGATCTTTTGAATCATACTTACGTTCAAATCCCGGTTTGCCTCTTAACTCTACCCATTTCTTATCACCTTTTTCCCACATCTTCAAAACATCTTGATCTTTACCACGAATAAGCTTAAGCTTTATTCCTTCGGATATGTATAGCTTAAAACTTTTCATTAGCTAGGATCTCCGAATGGATTTGATTCAGAGAAGTCAAGGAAATCTACACCGTCAAAATCAGTGTTTTGTTCATTATTTGAAATTTGATTTACTTCTTCACCGACTGACGCAACGGTTGCTTTTGAATAGAGTGGTGTTGGTGCATCTGCAGAATCAAGGTTAGTTGTACCAATCACGAGTAAGTCTGGAACAAAGCTATGGAACTTACCATCATCTGCTCCAACATGAATAAGTTTCAATACATTATCTGAATCTGACCAATGAGAAACCTCACCGGACATAACAACGCCAGAAGATAGTGTTTGATTAATTGTTTCACCAATCGTAAATCCATCACCGGCACTATCAAGATTCAAGATATATTGATATGCGTAATCTCTTTCAATATCATCAATCGCTGCAATATCGGTGTCAAAGTCTTCATCATTATATTCAAACAATTCACAACGTAGTTGATAAGTTGGTAGGTTACTAATTTGATAGAATGGCTGCTCATGCTCGACATGCATGATTTGAAACATCGAGTTTGAAAGTGGCAACCAAATTAAGTCGCCTTCTCTTGGACGAATCGAATTAATTTCATTATCAAACTGTGCTACAGTTGCTGACCATCTTCTACGTGCTACAATAAACGTAGCGGCATCTCTAATCTCCACACCAAACTTTGTAAACAGGTCACCTTCACCTTCAAAGCCATCAGTGTTTGTGATATACATTTCAACTTTATAAGCATTACTAAATGTTGAAGGTACATCTTCATTTAAGATTCTATCTTCGTTTACGATTTCTCTTGGTAAATAATAAACATCTTGTCCATACATCTTCAGAGACTCTATGACAATATCTTCATAAAGTTTCTGTTCTGCTCTGACTTTTTGGCTGAAGTATGGATTAGTTGCCATTGTTTATCCTATGAAGAAATCTACTGGAAGTTCCTGCTCTAAACGAATTCTTTCTTGAAGTTTTTCGATGTCTGCCATAGCATCTTCATAGAGTTGTCTGCCATTAATTGTAACACCACCTGGCAACTGCATACCTTCAAACTTAATAAGGTTTTGTCCCCATTGCAATTTAAAGAGTGCGGTGGTATAATCTTTAATGAACATGTCGTTATAGACTGAAGTATGTGAATTAGGATCTACAATTTGAAGAGCTTCGACAATAATGTAATCGTCTTCTTTAATATCCTTATCTTCAAAATCTCCATGAATATAAAGTCTTCCTTGTCTTCTTGAGAAATTAACTTGTGGCGTACCATTTAATTTCATATCAAGAAGTGATAAGTATTGTTGCATTTGATCGTAATATGCAAGATCACCCGCAAAGTTTTGTAGATCTGCAATATCGTTTAACATCATTTGATACTTAATATCAAAGAAATTCATTGCGTTATTAAATGATGTCGAAACGGGAAAGAGTCTTTTTACAAAAATAACTGAACTTGGAATATCGATATATTCATTTGTAACATCAGCTGCAGTGACTTGATGCTTAATATATGTCTTTACAGTTGCATCTGCATGAAATTCTTGATAGTACTGAAGTGCTTCATCTAAGCGATCTTCAAGCTGGTCTGGGTCAACATTCACTTCAATCACTGGCTCGCCAAGACGACGAAGGCAATGATCAATCAGTGTAGATCTTGAGTTTGGAGCTGCCATACTGTTTTCCTTTTATTCAGTACTATTTATATATTATTTATGCTGCATCAATCACTGCTTGAGGTGTAGCATCAATTACTGCTTGAGCAGCTGCTCGTTCTTCATTGTCTTTTGTGATAAGCGGGTTTGGTACTTCAACTACAGTAGCTTCTCCATCTGAATCAATTTGTGATTCTGTAACAGTTGCTGGAAGTGGTTCAATTGCCGTAACAGTGATTACTTCAACCTGTTCATAGATTGGAGAACCATCCGAATCGTATTGAAGTTGTCCATCAGAATCTGTTAGTTGAATATGGCTGTCCTGCATTTCAGTTACTTGTTCTCTTCCATCAGCTAAAACATATTGTGCTAATTTTTCAATTGCATTTGTATATGCTACTAGTTGTTGGTTGAACTGCTTTTCGTCTGCCGCTGCTTGTAGTTCAGCTGGAATTTCACCGTCGAAACAGGCTGCACCTTCTGCAATGATTGCGTCTAGGACTTCCTGATAGTGGCGGTTTGCAGGGTCTAGGGGTATCCAGTGGTTGTGGGTTTGGCAGTAGATGTTGCTTTCGCCCAGTTCTGATGTGTTGATGTTAAACATGATTATAACTCCGCATCGAGTGAAAACGCTTGCCCAAATTCAATATAACCATTACCAGTCGCCCTGCCGTAAGCCCGTGTAAAGTTCTTACCGTTTGTTCCTGGTGATGAAGCTAGAATAAGTGCTGAAAGATTGGAACTGTAGTTTAGAGATCCTATAAGGGTTCTTGTAGGATTGGCACGCATTTCCACTGGATGTTGGATAATTTCACTATAATCCAAATTGGCTTCTTGATAGCCTTGCCCATATAAATGATCTGTCCAGTAATACCTCTGACACAACGCCAGTTCTTCCCCGT
>Ga0181590_10003472_pt1 | contig 13145 bp, 13 predicted proteins | sample 071ome_34_FD_132446 | JGI IMG/M metagenome (GOLD analysis project Ga0181590, IMG submission 132446) | Coastal salt marsh microbial communities from the Groves Creek Marsh, Skidaway Island, Georgia - 071411BT metaG (megahit assembly) | ecosystem: Environmental > Aquatic > Marine > Intertidal... | reverse complement strand
CTCACCCTGATTCCGTGTTTCCACAGATTCACGGCGCTTCTTGTCTTCCTCGGCATTGGCTTCGGCATCCTGAACCATCCGCTCAATGTCGGCATCTTCAAGGCCGCCAGATGCCTGGATCCGGATTTCCTGTTCCTTGCCGGTGGCCTTGTCCTTGGCACTCACCTTGACAATGCCGTTGGCATCGATATCGAAGGTAACTTCAATCTGCGGGACACCTCGCGGTGCGGGTGCAATACCCTCAAGGTTAAACTGGCCAAGATGCTTGTTATCGGCCGCCATCTCACGCTCGCCCTGATAGACCGAAATGGTCACGGCTGACTGATTGTCGTCCGCCGTTGAAAAGACTTGGCTCTTCTTGGTCGGGATCGTGGTATTCCGATCAATCAGCCGGGTGAACACACCACCAAGCGTCTCAATACCAAGCGACAATGGCGTCACATCAAGCAACAACACATCCTTGACATCACCGGTCAGGACACCCGCCTGAATTGCCGCGCCAGACGCAACAACCTCATCCGGGTTAACGCCGCGGTGCGGGTCGGTGCCAAAGAAGTTTTTCACCGTATCGATGATCTTTGGCATTCTTGTCATACCACCAACGAGAATAACCTCGTCAATTTCTGATGCTTTGATGCCAGCGTCTTTCAGCGCCGCCTTGCAAGGGGTGATGGTCCGCTGGACCAGATCCTCGACAAGCTGTTCGAGCTTGGCTCTGCTGAGCTTTACATTGAGGTGCTTTGGGCCGCTCGCGTCAGCCGTGATAAACGGCAGATTGACGTCTGTCTGCAGCGATGAGGACAATTCAATCTTTGCCTTTTCTGCAGCTTCCTTAAGGCGCTGCAAAGCAAGTTTGTCATTGCGAAGATCAATACCATCACTGGACTTAAATTGGTCGGCAAGATACTCGATGATCTGATGGTCGAAATCCTCACCACCGAGGAACGTATCACCATTGGTCGATTTGACCTCAAATACGCCATCCCCGACCTCAAGGATTGATACGTCAAATGTACCGCCACCAAGGTCATAAACCACAATCAGGCCAGATTCTTTCCGGTCAAGACCATAGGCAAGCGCTGCGGCTGTTGGCTCGTTGATGATGCGAAGCACATTCAGGCCGGCAATCTTACCCGCATCCTTTGTGGCCTGACGCTGGGCATCGTTGAAATAGGCCGGAACCGTGATGACCGCTTCAGTAACACTTTCACCAAGAAATGCTTCTGCATCTTCTTTAAGCTTACGTAAGACGAAGCTTGAGATCTGGCTGGGCGAATATTCTTCGCCATCAACTTTCACCCATGCGTCGCCATTCTTGGCACCCATAACCTCATAAGGCACCAGCTTGGCGAAATTCTTTGTCGCCTTGTCGGTGTGCCGACGGCCAATCAGGCGCTTGATGGCAAATAAAGTCTTTTCCGGGTTGGTTACAGCCTGCCGCTTTGCCGGTTGGCCTACCAAACGCTCACCATCGGTGAACGCAACCATCGATGGTGTTGTCCGAGCGCCTTCAGCGTTTTCGATGACGCGGGGCTCGGATCCATCCATAACAGCAACACAGGAATTTGTAGTTCCGAGGTCAATTCCAATCACTTTACCCATTTTAATGCTCCTTTCTCATATCACAGCTGCATTAATGCTTATTTGGCTGCTGCGATCCTCTCGGCATTTTGTTTTGTTATGACGATGGCACCACACAACAAGAACATGCTCTTCTTTTTCTACCGTCCATATAAGAGGAGAAAAGCCTGTTGCAAGGGGTGCCGACAAAGGTCTTACGCCTTTGCGTCTACCTGCTTGTCCGGCTTGTCCGCTGCTTTCGAAACACCAACCATTGCTGGACGCAACAATCGGTCATGCAACATGTAACCATGCTGCACCACCTCTACGACCATTCCCGGTTCCTGCTCATCTGTCGGCAGCTCAAACATCGCCTGATGTTGGTTATAATCAAATTTTTCGCCGACAGGATTGATCTGGGTAATCCCATGTTTTTCAATCACTGACAGAATTTCTGTCCAGCTAAGCTCTATGCCCTTTATCAGGCTTTGCGTTGCCTCATCAGCGGCCACCGGTTCTGATCCGCTGGCACCTGCCGCTTCTATTGCGCGTGCCAGATTGTCAATGGCGCCAACAAGATCCCGTGCAAAGGCTGTATGCCCATATTTGCGGGCAGATTGAGTCTCGCGCTCTGTACGGCGGCGCATATTTTCTGTTTCTGCCAAGGCGCGGAGAAGCTGATCTTTCAGCTGATCGCGCTCCTGCAACAACGCCTCAAAAGTATCATCAACATCCTTGGCATCATCATTTAGGGGAATGTCTTCATCAGGCGCATTTTCGATCGCGTTCTGCCAATCTTCTGCCTGATCCTGTTTTTCAGAAACCTCTGGTTCCTGCTCATTTTGCACCTTGTCTTCGCTTTTTTGCGCCATGTCTTAGTCCTTCACCATGGGCGAACGTGCTTTGCCTGTCATGGCAAACGTCCCTGCTTTGCGGGATATTTAGTGCCTATTCTCCAGATATCCAAGCAGGCATGGATATTTTTTTCGTCTTAATGGGACCCGACCTTCTGTATCTTTGACGCCTTATACAATCCCTATTGAGGGTGCAGAGGCAAAAATACCAGATGTTGTGTATGTATGAAAATTATGCCAAACTTAGCGCTGGTGATTTTTGTAGGGTTTTTTTGAATTTTACAGCCACCATTCGGACATTGGCCGATAATCCGGCTGACGCTTTTGGGCATCCGCAAATAATTGCTCTGGCCAAAGACAGGTAAATCAATGAGTCCAACCAACACCCAACAATCGATCGAAGCTTTGTACAAGGAAGCCGAGGCCACGATTGCGAATGGTGGACCGATGCTGGCAGTGGCACAGTCTGATCCCCCGGGTTTATCAGCACATCAAGAGAGCGTTGCCGCAATTCATGCCGAAGCCCGTGCAGCGCGATCAAAAAATGATGCATTGCCATTAAAACAGCGAATTCAAAATTTGCTGAATGAAGCTGAACTCGAATGGCAAAAGGGCGATGCAGAGGAAGCCGGGCAGGAATCCATGTCGGCGATATCTGAAGACCATGGCGATAATGACACCCCTGAAGATCGCGTTTTGGCAAAAACGCGTGAAGATGTCACCGCAATCATGGCCGATATTGCCGCGGCGGTGGGCATGGTCTCGACAGACAGTAATGGTCATGCAAGACATGCGGGACGGCCTGAAAATGTTGGGGTCAAGACCGGGGCAATGGCAACGCGCAATGCCAAAGCTGAATCAGCAAGCCTCGACAATATCAATAAAGATGATTTGAGCGCATTGATCACCGATGCGGTCAAAACAGTGATCAACGAAGAATTACCCGATCTGATCAAGGCCGCAATTGCCAGTGAGAAAAGCAAAATCAGTAACGGCGCCAAACCATCCGGCCCACGCAAAGCTGCCGCGCTGAAAGCAAAAAAAACGCCCGCCGCATCCGCAGGCGAGAAGACAAAAAAGCCTGCAGGAAAACCAATGGCGAAAACACCAGCAAAAACGGCCACAGAAAAAAAAGCCGTGACTGCCGTGAAAGCGCGCAAGACCACCACACCAAAAACCGCGGCGCCAAAAACCACACGAAGCGCGAAAGCAACACCCAGGAAGGCTGCCAAAACAGGCCCCAAAACAAGCCCCAAAAAAACCGGGGCGACAAGCAAAGCCGTGACAAAGACAAAACCGGCGAAAACATCCAAAAAATCCAAAAGCTAAACCGGCGGTTACGGCAACAGCAAACTGGCCGGCATTCACTTTAAATTAACCTGAATCGCTTATCATCGCTGTCGATCCTCCCTTGTGAGACGACACGAACCGATTGGCGATGAATGATGATTTTAAACTGCCACCATTGTCAGGAGCCGGGCCAACTACCCGATGTGTTAAGCAATTTTTATGGCATGCCGGTATCCTGCCACAGCTGTGGCAGGATAAATCTTATAGAAAGGCAGAATGCGGCACCGGCCGCCGTCGCCGTTCAGGAGCGTCATCATCTCACCTCATGCCAGAAATGTGGCCTGCGTCTAATCGCCCCCGGGAAACCGATGGAAATTCGGCGTGTTAAATTTTTATGCCCGGCCTGTCGCCACAGCTTTGCAGGGGGCAGATACTATCATTTGTCAAAACCTGTTCTGCCGGTTACCGCAGGCATGGTGCTTGCTGTTTGTGGCCTTGTCGTCGGGCTTTATTCAATTGGCTATCTGCCAACCGAGCTCCGCGTTATCATTGGTAAAATTCTGTTTCAGATCGATGAGGCTTCGATGTTGATTGCGCGGCTTTTCCCGTGAACAGCACGATCGCCGATCAAAAGAAAGACCGCAAACGGCTATCTGCCCAGAACCCGCGATAGGGCGCGACTTGTGTAATCCACCATCGGAATGATCCGGGCGTAATTCATATGCCGCGGGCCAATAACACCAATTGCGCCAACAACCGCCCGGTCAGAATTACGATAGGGCGCAATCACCAACGAGCAGCCGGTATTGGCAAAAAGCTTGTTCTCGGCGCCAATGAAAATTTGCACACCTTCGCCATGACTCGTCGCGTCCAGAAGACGCAAGGCATTCTCGCGAGCTTCAAGCGCATCAAACAAATCCCGGATCAGGCCAAGTTGATCTCCGGCAGTGACATCATCCAACAAATTGGCCTGACCGCGCATGATCAGTGCGGCCTCATCGCCACCTTTGCCATCGGACCACAGGCCCACCCCCTGTTCAACCAGTTCAGCAGACAGCTCATCAAGCTCCGCGCGATGTTCGGCGATTTCCTGGCGTATGAGTTTTGCTGCTGCGTCCATGTCCCGGCCGGCAAGACGGGCGGTCATATAGTTGCTTGCCCTGATAAGGGCTGATTGGGGCACCCCTTCGGGTAGGTCTATGATCCTGTTCTCTACCTGACCATCCGTTCGCACAAGTACCGCAAGTGCCCGCCGCGTGCCGATTGGCACAAACTCGAAATGCTGTAATTCAGCATTACTGGCAGGTGACAGGACAAGGCTGGCGCAACGCGACAAACCAGACAGGGTTTTGCTGGTCTTGTCCAAAAGCTCGGCAACGCTGATCCCGCGGGCGGCGCATTCGCCATCGATTGATAATCTCTCTGTCTTTGAAATGTCGCGGTTGAATTCCATCAGCCCGTCGACAAACATGCGAAGGCCGGTCTCGGTGGGAATGCGGCCCGCCGAGGTATGCGGCGCAAACAACAATCCGGCATCCTCGAGATCACTCATATTGCTGCGAATGGACGCCGGCGAAAGATCACGGTCCATCAATTGCGACAATGTTTTTGACCCGACCGGCTGGCCGCTGTCGAGATAGGCACCGACAAGCCGGTGGAAAATCTCCAGCGCGCGCGGGGTGAGTTGTTTTTGGGCCTCATCAGTCATGATCAAAACCTATGTTAGACAGATAAGTTCGGTCAATGGGGCGCATTGTCAATGGTGATAAACATCTTGCGCTGGCGGTGTTGCACAGGTAACCCATAAGAACGCCCCGGGGCCATGGTTTCTATCCATGTTGTCCCTCTTTGAGATATAGTTTTGCGAGATCATCATGTCCACCTCATCCGGATCACGTCCATCTGGCCGCGAAGTTGCCGCCCTGCGACCAATCACCCTTGAGCCTGGTTTTTCCCTGCATGCAGAGGGATCATGCTTTGCTAAATTCGGACATACCCATGTCCTTTGCACGGCTTCAATTGATGAGCGCGTTCCACCATTTTTGCGCAACAGCGGCAAGGGCTGGGTCACCGCGGAATATGGCATGCTGCCAAGATCCACGCATTCGCGGTCTGATCGCGAGGCGGCACGCGGCAAACAGGGCGGACGTACACTTGAAATCCAACGCCTGCTTGGTCGGTCCTTGCGCGCCGTCACCGATCTTGAAGCCCTTGGTGAACGCCAGATCAAAATTGATTGTGATGTCATTCAGGCAGATGGCGGAACACGCACCGCTTCCATTACCGGTGCGTGGGTGGCGCTTCGTATTGCCTGTGAAAAACTGCTGCTCGATGGCGTGATCACCCGCCAGCCACTGATTGACCAAGTGGCAGCCATTTCATGCGGCATATATAATGATATGGCCGTAATCGACCTTGACTATGATGAAGACAGCCACGCCCAGATCGATGCCAATTTTATTCTGAGTGCAGAAAAGGGCCTTGTTGAAATTCAAGCAACGGGTGAAGAGAGACCCTTTTCCCGGATTGAACTTAATCAGATGCTTGATCTTGCCGAGAGCGGTTGCGCAACGCTTTTTGAGATGCAGCGGGACGCGGTGGCCGCAGGTACGCGGTAGACTATTTAATCAAAGAGGATTCGATGCGCATATTTGCTGAAGATAAACTTGTTCTGGCTACGCATAATCAGGGCAAACTGCGCGAGATTAATGAGCTGCTCGCTGACCGGCAGATAGAGGTTCTATCAGCGGCCACACTCGGCCTTGAGGAACCTGAAGAGACCGAGACCAGCTTTACCGGCAACGCACGGCTTAAGGCACAAGCCGCTGCACAGGCAACGTCGCTGCCGGCACTTGCTGATGATTCAGGTCTCGTAGTTGAGGCGCTGAACGGTGATCCGGGAATATATTCAGCCCGCTGGGCCGGGCCGGAAAAAGACTTTGCCATGGCAATGCAACTGGTCGAGAAGAAATTAGCCGAGAGCGGCAGTGATGATCGGCGCGCTCATTTCATTTGTTCCTTGTCTCTGGTCTGGCCAGACGGTTTTGACGTCACTGTTGAGGGCCGTGTCGATGGCACTCTGGTCTGGCCACCGCGTGGCACGAACGGCTTTGGTTATGACCCGATGTTTATCGCCAACGGCTATGACCAGACATTTGGTGAAATGGACCCGGCGCTCAAACACGCAATCGGGCATCGTGCCGATGCCTTTGACCAGCTTCTTCGTGCCTGTTTTGCGTGATGACCACAGGTGGGGCAAATACCGGAAACAGGCTCGGCCTCTATGTGCATTGGCCATTCTGCAAATCAAAATGCCCCTATTGTGATTTCAACTCACATGTATCAGAAAGCATTGATCAGGACGGGTTTGCCGAAGGATTGCGCCGTGAGCTGACGTCTCTGGCGGCGCGCCTTCCGGACAGACCCAGGCTTCATTCAATCTTTTTCGGCGGTGGGACGCCAAGTTTGATGCCACCGGCAACGCTGGCATCGGTGATTGATCATGCAGACCGGATTTTCGGATGCGAAGACGATATCGAAATTACCGCAGAGGCTAATCCCACATCGGTTGAAACGGATAATCTGGCGGCATTTCATCTTGCCGGTGTGAACAGAGTGTCATTGGGAGTTCAGGCGTTGGCGCCTGCACATCTGGCCTTTTTGGGCCGGGAACATTCAGCGGCAGAAGCGCTGTCGGCCATAGAGACAGCACAAAAGCATTTTTCGCGTGTTTCGGTTGATCTGATCTATGGGCTTCCGGATCAGTCCGTCGGCGAATGGCAGAATGTACTTGCCCGCCTATTATCACTTGGACTGGACCATTTGTCACTTTATCAACTGACCATCGAACAGGGCACGGCCTTCTATTCGCGCGCGAACAGGGGCGATGTGATGACCGGGCCAGATGATACAGTGGCTCGGCAATTTGAGGTTACAAATGACATAATGGCGGAGGCTGGCCTGCCCGCCTATGAGGTGTCAAACCATGCCCGGCCCGGCCATGAATGCCGACATAATTTGATCTATTGGCGGGCCCAGAACTGGATTGGGATTGGTCCTGGTGCACATAGCCGTTTTAACCATGGTGGCAATCGTGTCGCACTTGCAACCCGGCGCAATCCTGCAAGCTGGCTGGCGCTGACGGCTGAACAGGGCCATGCCATCGAAACAGAGCAAATTGAATGCGCATCCGATCATGCTGCCGAGATGTTGATGATGGGTTTGCGTCTTACCGAAGGCGTGTGCCTGCAGCATGTCGAAAATCACTGTGGGACGAGAAGCGACTGGCTTGATGAAGCCGCATTAACAGCGCATCTCGACAACAAACTTCTTGAGCTGGTTCCACATGCAGACGGTACGCGCCTTAAAACATCACAAAAAGGGCGGCTGTTTTTGAACCGCATACTGGCCGACATTCTTGCCTGACATTGCGGATCAAAAAAGGGGTTTGCCGCTAAATTCGATCCGGCGCTGCCTGTAAAAGATTGCTTGCACCATTCTCGATCTGGCGCAATTCAAACGCCCTGAGATTGGCTCCACCGGGCAAAAAACGAAACGCGCCACTGACCCCTTTGAAGCCCACATCCGACAACAGCTCATCGCGCCAGCTTGTGCGATCCTTTCTGGACAAAACACCGGCAAGTGCCACCGCATCAAAGCTCAGGCGCGCCAGCAAACCCGGTCGGTCTTGCCATACAGCGCTCCATTTTTTACCAAACATGGTGTCATCGGCGCTTGGTCGTGACGCGAACAAGCCGCCTTGCAACGATGGTTCCATAAACAGGCGCGACTGATTCCACTGGGTATTGCCAAGATACAAAACGTCATTCCCGGCCAGGTCGTAATAAGCCAGAACGGGCGCCGTTCGAAGTGCAAATTCCGCATCACCGGCAAAAATCAAGGCGTCAAACACCGGCGGTGTCTTCTGTTTTGTTTCACCATCAGCCACCTCAACATAACGGGCAAAATTCCGGATCGCCCGCTTCAGCAAATCCTCGCTTGTCAGAGCCTCCTTACGAAGAACCATCGTCTCGCGTGGCGGCACCCCTTTTTGCCTGAGACGAAACTGGGCGTGCGAGGCGAGACGGTTTCCATAAACTGTATTCTCGGCGATGATTGCAAAGCGGTTGCGTCCGGCGGCAATTGCATGGTCGATCAACAGGTCGAGTTCTTGCTCGGGGACATATCCCATCAGCCAGCTTCCCCGCGAGGTCGCACGGGCATTATTCGACAACAACAACATCGGGACACCCGCGCCTTCGGCGACATTGCGCGCTTCGGTAACGGCCTTGGTAAAAAGCGGACCGATGATGATATCCGTTTCAGCCGAGACCGCCGCCATGGCAGCCGAGCGTGCCTTGTTGCCGCCGGCCGTGTCAAAGACAAGCAATTCCAGAGCAGGATTACTGGCGGAAAATAATGCAAGTTCGGCACCGCGCCGCAACTCACTGCCAAGATTGGCATAAGGTCCGGAAAGCGGCACCAACAGCGCCACCCGCGTCACACCTGCGGCCTTCTTTTCCGACCAGTCACGTTGTAATTCGACTGTTGAAGACGGCGCGCCTTTTTGTGCCAGTAAAGCAAAGGCCGCCTCAAGCGCATCTCTGGTAAGCGACGGGTCCTGGCCTTCGGGTATTTGTGGTTCCGGCGGTGCAGGCTTGCGCGCCACCTCCGACTGGATCTTCCAGATGATGCTGTTGATCACATCATCCGTGTTTTGCTCGGTAAACGGTTTTTCAGAAATATCGCTGTCCGTGATTTTATCATCCGTGTCTCCGGGTTTTTTCTGCTGTTGGTCTTCTGCAGATGCCAATGCGTCTTGATCGTCAGTCGCAAGCTTTGGTTTTACTGTCACGGACGGGACAACGCGTGGCTTGGGCTGTGGTGGTGTAACTTCTGTGACAGCCACCTGATCAGCATCCTGTGCCTCTGATGTGGCGGCGGGCGTCTGCGATTTGGTCGTTTCTTCAGTGGCTGTTTTTAACGATGGCGGTTTCGGCGGCGGTGTTGTGGCACCGCAGGCCGCAAGCCCCAGCCCAAGCAGTAAAATAAATGTAAATTGAAGCGGCGCCCGCATCATCAATCTCCCTCATAGCAAATCGATAATGCAGGCTTTTTGCGCCAATGTCATTATTGCGCTATGAATTGACGCAGGCGGTATAAGCAGGTCTGGCAGAGCCGCTGCCATATCAAAGCCGCCGCAACATGATGCCACGTGTTCTGTCGCGGGCAAATGGGGTGATAGACCGCTGATGTCTGGATGTTTGCAGATTGTATCCACGCCAATTGGCAATTTGGGTGATTTGTCGGGGCGCGCGGCATCGGCACTGGAGCAGGCCGACATCATCGCCTGTGAGGATACAAGAACCACCCGCAAATTGCTGGCTTTGACAGGACGAACAACCGCCGCTCGTCTGGTGCCCTATCATGATCACAATGGCGCCACCATGCGCCCGCGTCTGCTGGCCGATATTGGTGACGGCAAGGTTGTTGTGCTTGTCAGCGATGCCGGCACCCCACTGATATCCGATCCGGGTTACAAGCTTGTTGCGGCCTGTCATGAGCATGGGTTCACAGTTACGGCAATTCCCGGGCCAAGTGCGCCACTTGCCGCGCTGGCGGTATCCGGTCTGCCAAGTGACCAATTCATGTTTGCCGGCTTTCTGCCTTCTACCGCCAAAGCCTGCCGCGACGCCATTCAGCAAGTGAGCCGGATTCCCATGACAATGATCTGGTTTGAGTCACCCCGCCGTTTGTGCCGCACGCTGGAGACGATGGCTGATGTGCTTGGCCCTCGACTTGGCGTCGTTGCCCGCGAATTAACCAAAATGCATGAAGAAATCATCCGTGCACCGCTGCCCGAGCTGGCAACAATATTCTCGCGGCGCGAGACAATCAAAGGCGAGCTGGTTCTTTTGGTCGAAGGCTTTCAAGCCTCAGACGCAGAATTTAATGATGTCGATCTGGCGATGCTGTTGCGTCAGGAAATGACAAAAAGCAGTTTACGTGACGCTGTGAATGCAGTGGCAGACATGACCGGGTTGCCACGGCGGAAAGTTTACCAATTTGCATTACAGCTGCCGGACGGCAAATCCTCCGAACAAGACCCCTCAGAATAAGGAGGCGGAATGTCAGATCGTAAAACTGCCGAAATAGCCGGGCGCAGCGCTGAAGGATTGGCTGCGCTTATGCTTCTGATTTCCGGCTATGTCATTCTTGCGCGCCGGTGGCGCAGTGTCGTCGGTGAAATTGACATCATCGCCCGCAAGGGTAAGCGACTGATCTTTGTTGAAATCAAATTTCGCAGGCGATTGGAAAACTGGCACGGCATTACCCGCCACCAGCAACAAAGAATATCGCGTGCCGCAGAATTATATGTCGCGCAGAAAGGATTCTCACTGGATTTTGAATGGCGTTTTGATGTCATTCTGTTCCATTTTGATTACAGCGTCTGGCCACCTTTGTGGCGACATTACAAAAATGCATGGCAGGCCAGTCGATGATACCCATATCAGCAAAGCGCTTGACCGGCGATTCGCAAAACGGCAAATTAAGGGGCACGACATGCGCCACATTCAGGATAAACTGATGAATCACAACGCCCGACCATCTGCTCCCGTCCTTGCCGCCATACTCATTGTTGCCTGCCTTGGATTATCGGGGTGTGCTGGCGCACTCTTTGGTGTTGGCACCGCCGCGGTCGCCGCATCAACAACTGAAAAGGGTATCTCAACATCTGTTTCGGACGGTGTGATCCTTACCAAGCTGCATGACAAATTCATTCAGAATGATGCCAGCCTTTCAACCGCTGTTGACGTCGCTGTCAATGATGGTGCGGTGTTGATGACCGGCAAGGTGAAGACACCAGAGGAGAAAATCCTGGCAACAAAGCTAGCCTGGGAGATTAAAGGGGTGCGCGAGGTGGTGAATGAACTTCAGGTTACCGACCAATCGTCAATCAAGGATATTGCCAAAGACCTTGCTGCCAGCGCGCAATTGCGTGGCAAATTGATTGCTGATCCCGATATCTCTTCTTTGAATTACAGCATTGATGTGGTCAATGGTGTCGTTTATCTCTCCGGCGTTGCCACAGATACCGATGAAATGAACAAAGTCGTTACCCACGCGCAAGAACTTCGTTTCGCCCAGCAGGTTGTCAATTACATCATCCTTGCTACGGACAAGCGCGACTAGACAATGCGGTTACGCGTTGCCATCCAGATGGACCCCGTCGCGGCCATCGACATTCGAGGTGATTCAAGTTTTGCCCTTGGCCTCGCCGCGCAGGGCCGCGGGCATGAATTATGGTGCTACACCCCCGACATGTTATCGCTCAATGAAGGGGTTGTAGAAGCGGTTGGGCATGACTTGTCCCTGAAGGACGAGATTGGCAATCACTATGTCGCCGGTGAAATGACGCGGCGCAAGCTGTCGGATTTTGATGTCATCCTGATGCGGCAGGACCCGCCTTTTGATATGGCGTACATCACCGCCACGCATCTGTTGGAAATGTTGCCTGCCTCGACAATGGTGATAAATAATCCAGCCGAAGTCCGCAATGCACCGGAAAAGCTTTTGGTTACATTATATCCGGAACTGATGCCACCAACCCTGATCAGTCGTGACCCATCTGCAATCAAGGCGTTCCGCGAAACACACAAGGATATTATTATAAAGCCGCTGTTTGGAAATGGCGGGGCGGGCGTGTTCCGGCTGCAACCAAACGACCAAAACATCAACTCCCTTCTGGAAATGTTTTTTGCTCAGTCGCGTGAACCGGTGATGGTACAGGCATACCTACCTGCCGTTCGCAAGGGAGACAAGCGCGTCATTCTTGTTGATGGCGAGGCAGTGGGTGCTGTGAACCGTCTTCCTGAAGCCAATGAGGCAAGATCAAACTTTCATGCCGGAGGAACAGCCGGCGCCACCGAATTGACCAGCCGCGACAAACATATCTGTAAAACCATAGGCCCCGAGTTAAGACGGCGTGGCTTGCTATTTGTCGGTATTGACATCATCGGTGATTACCTGACCGAGATCAACGTGACCTCGCCAACCGGTATCCGCGAAATCCAGCGCCTTTCGGGAGTTGATATTGCCAGCCTCACATGGGATGCGATTGAACGCAACCGGCCAACTTACGCCAGCAACAGCATCATGCGGTAGGCCAAGGCCTCGGCAATATGATCACGCTGGATCTGCCGGGTTGCGGCGAGATTGGCAATTGTTCTGGCAACTCTGAGAACCCTGAAAAAACCACGCGCGGTAAGGTGGCGTTTGGCAATTGCGGATTTCAGCAACTCTACAGCCGGGGCTGCAATTTCATTTCTGTGCTGCAATAGATGATCAGTGGCCTCAGCGGCGGCGAAAAAGGCGCTATCAAGGCCATTCTCCTCTGCAAATAAACGTGCCGCGATCACGCGCGCGCCAATTTTGTCACTG
>Ga0181590_10003459_pt1 | contig 13161 bp, 10 predicted proteins | sample 071ome_34_FD_132446 | JGI IMG/M metagenome (GOLD analysis project Ga0181590, IMG submission 132446) | Coastal salt marsh microbial communities from the Groves Creek Marsh, Skidaway Island, Georgia - 071411BT metaG (megahit assembly) | ecosystem: Environmental > Aquatic > Marine > Intertidal... | reverse complement strand
TGTGACGGGCTGGACGGGGCGGTGGCACGGCGAACAGATAGCAGTGATTTTGGCGGCTATCTGGATATTGTCTGCGATTTTATTTTTTATGCGATGCTGCCTTTTGCCTTTATCGTGTTTGCGGCGGAAAATGCCCTTGCAGCCGGTTTCTTGATGCTCAGCTTTGTTGGTACGGGCAGCAGTTTTCTGGCCTATGCCATACTGGAAGCCAAAACCCCTGAAATTTTGAAAGAAAAAATAAATGCCCCGCCCGCACAGAAAAAAAGTTTCTTTTATCTGGGCGGGCTAACCGAAGGGGCAGAAACCATCTCTGTTTTTGTGCTGATGCTGGTATTTCCCGGCTGGTTTGCCATTTTTGCCTGGATTTTTGGTAGCTTGTGTATTCTTACAACGGGCTGGCGTATCCATGCCGCATTTTCTGATTTCAATAAGGTATAAAATAACCCATGATGAGAGTTGAAACACGAGCCGAGCCATGTAACTAATTTATTATAGGCTATATTCGTTCCTGCCCCTGATATGACAGGACGGGCAGGGGTCAGCAAGGAAGGAAGATGAGATGAAATTTGGAATTGGTCAAACCGTCAAACGCCTGGAAGATAGAAACCTTTTGACAGGGAAAGGGGCGTTTACCGATGACCAGATGCCGGGAAAGGGAAGGGCGGTTGCTTTTTTGCGCGCACCTTTTTCTCATGCTCGTATCACCCATCTTGACCTTGCGGCTGCGCGCGGCTGTGACGGGGTGGTTCTGGCCGCCTGTCAGGCAGATTTGGATGCCGATAATGTTGGGGAAATTCACTGCCTGTTTTATCCTGAAAACCGGGATGGCAGCAAAGTAGCGCACACCACAAAACCGCCAATGGCACGCGATATTGTCCGCCATGCAGGCGATCTGGTAGCAATGGTGGTGGCCGAAACGCGCCAGCAGGCGATGGATGCGCTGGATTTGATAGAGGTGGATTATGATCCGCTGGATGCGGTAACAGATGTTTATGATGCGATGGCTGCCGGTGCCCCGCAAATCCACAGCGATTATAAAAATAATATTGTTTTTGACTGGGAAGCCGGCGCGATTGACAAGGCAAGAACAGCGATTGATGACGCCGTGGCCAAGGGCGCAGAGCTGGTCGAAATTGATGTGATTAATAGCCGGGTTATGCCTAATGCCATGGAAACCCGCCCGGTGGTGGCCATGCCTTGTGAGGAGATAGGCGGCTTGCGTCTATGGCTGCCCAGCCAGGGGCCCGTGGGGCTGGCAGAACAGATTGCCGATGCGCTGGGATATCAAAAAGACCAGCTGCAAGTGCTAACAGGTGATGTCGGGGGCGGATTTGGCTATAAAATCTTCCTGCATCCAGAACAGCTTTGCATTGCCTGGGCAGCAAAAACCACAAATAGCCTGGTGCGCTGGCAACAGGACAGGTCAGATTCCTTTTTATCCGACCTGCATGGGCGCGATAATCGCTCGGTTGCCCGTGCGGCGGTCGATAAAACCGGCAAGGTACTGGCATTAGATGTCCGGGTGCACGCCAATATGGGCTCGTGGCTGTCCAATTTTTCCTGTTATATTCCCACCCTTTCTGGCTGTCGTACCCTGACCGGCCCCTATGATATTCAAATTGCAGGGATGCAGGTTCTGGGCATTGTTACCAATACCCCGGCGGTAGATGCGTTTCGCGGGGCAGGCCGGCCAGAGGCAAATTACTTGCTGGAACGTTTAATGGATCATATCGCTGTGCAAATGAAGCTGGATCGTATAGCTGTCCGACAAGCCAATCTTATACAGCCAGAACAAATCCCCTATGCCATGGTAGAAGGGGGTACAGTTGATTCAGGCGATATGCCCGGATTGCTGGCCGATGCGATGGAAAAGGCCGATTGGAAAGGCTTTGAAACCCGCAGGAAACAGGCACGTGCCAATGGAAAATATCTGGGCATTGGTCTGGCGATGTATCTGGAGCAATGTGGCGGCGGCGGTGGTGCCGGGGTAGATATTGAATTTCAGGCAGATGGCACGGCTGTCATTTATGCGTCCCAACAGGATAATGGCCAGGCACACCGCACCACGCTGACTCAGATTTTCTCGCATCAGCTGGGCTATGATGTGGACAAGATCAAGATTGTTCAGGGCGATAGTTTGCGCACACCTGCCGGCACCACAGGCGGGGCGCGTATGTCTGCGGTGATGGGCTCAACCCTGTCACAGGCAGCTGATTTAATTGCAGAAAAAGCCAGACCCTTTGCCGCAGAGCATCTGGAAGCCAATAGCGAGGATATCCAGTTTGCCGAAGGGATTTTCAGTGCGGCTGGTACAAACCGTTCTATCGAGATAGAAGAGCTGGTCAGTCTTTTGGCAACCGATAATTCGGCAGAACACCCTCTTAATCAGGTGCATGAATATACCACCAAAGGGGCAAGCTATCCCTATGGCTGTCATATTGTCGAGCTGGAGGTGGATATGGCGACCTTGCAGCCTAAAATCCTGCGCTATACGGTGGTCGATGACATTGGCAATATCATTAACCCTCTGACCTTTGCTGGCCAGATACATGGCGGCATTGCGCAAGGGGTAGGCCAGGCATTATATGAGCATGTTGCCTTTGATGAAGATGGCCAGCTACTGGCAGGCTCATTGATGGATTATACCCTGCCACGTGCCGACCATCTGCCGTCTTTTTCTATCAATACCCGCAATACGGTCTGTCAGAATAATGTGCTGGGCGTCAAGGGTGTGGGCGAGGCAGGGGCAATTGGTGCGCCGCCTGCGGTTATTTCTGCTTTATGTGATGCGCTGGATATTGTGCATATTGAAATGCCGGCCACCTTGCAGGCTATCTGGCAGGTGATGAAGCCAAGAAAGGAAGCGGGATGAGCGCAAAAATCGTCAAAACAGATGCCGAATGGCGTGCCCAGCTTAGTGACGAGCAATATAGGGTAACGCGTAAACATGGCACAGAGCGTGCCTTTACCGGCCGTTATCATGACAATCATCAAAGCGGCTCTTATGGCTGCATCTGTTGCGGGGCAGAATTATTTCACAGCAACCAGAAATTTGATTCCGGTACGGGCTGGCCGTCTTTTACCGCCCCATCGGTTGCTGAAAATATTGGCGAGACATCGGACAGAAGCTTTTTCATGGTACGCACAGAGGTACATTGCGCGCAATGTGATGCCCATTTAGGCCATGTTTTTGAAGATGGGCCGGTGGATGCAGGTGGGCTTCGCTATTGTATCAACTCTGCCTCTCTTGATTTTCAAAAAGAAGAGTAGCGGCTAAAAAAACAGCGCTTTTTCAGTGAGGATTACCGTTAAGCAGAGCGGTAAAAAAGCTATCTGGCAATAGTTGCGCTATCTGCGTTTGTGAGGGGAGGGAGAACAACACAAACCCGCTTCGCAAATCCTATTGCCAGAAACTGAAAAAAAAGGGCTGGCTGACAGGCAAATGCCTGTCCAGCCCAGGCTATGAGCGATGATTTTCCTGATGCTCGCTTCTTTCATGCGGCCTTTCATGGCGATGTTTTTTCATCTCGTCTCTGGTAATCAGCCCATCACGATTAGCGTCTACTGCCTCAAACATACTTAAATGGCGATTGGAAAATTCCTCCAGGCTGATTTGGCCATTGCCATCATCATCCAGACTGGCAAATCGGCTTTTCAGCATATTATTCACCTCTTCTAGCGAGATTTGTCTGTCCTGATTGCTGTCTATGGCATGGAACAGGGATTTAAATCCGCGCCGGTGTTTTTGACCAACTTGTTCCTTTTCATGTTTGAAAGAGGCGCTGTGGTCCTCGTCCTTGCCCCGATGGGGTGATTTATCAAAATTTGCCATAGCCAGCCCGCTGACCAGCACCACACTTGCTACCCCGCCAAGACCCATTAACCAGTAATATTTTGACTTCATGCAAACTCTCCTTTAATGCTCTGTCCTTATTTTAAAAATGGATTGTGAGGTAAATTTTCAGGCAGTTGGGTGCCGGCAGAATTTTTAACTTCACAATTAGCAGTTAGACAGGCAAATTGGGCAGGTTCAGGGCTGTAAAAAGGCAGGAACAAGGCCAATCGCTAAAATATCTAAAAAAGGGTTCGGGAACAGGAAAATATGAGCGGGTCAGAATTATCTAAAATAACCGGTACAACAGATGTTTTTGCCTGTATCGCCTATCCAGCCAGCCATGTCCGCGCGCCGATGATTTTTAACAGGATTTTTTTAGAAAATGATCTGGATTATGTAATGGTCGCACTGGCTATTCCCCCTGAAGGGCTGGCAGCGGCAATGGAAGGTTTGCGCGCGCTGGGCAATTTCAAGGGGGCAGCGGTGACCATTCCGCATAAAATGCCACTTGCTGCTTTATGTGATGAATTGGGTCCCGGTGCACAGGCGGCCGAAGCGGTCAATGCCATCGCCTTTACCAAAGACAGACGCCTGATAGGCGATAATTTTGACGGGGAAGGCTTTGTAGCCGGCTTGCGCGGTGAAAATCCGTGCGGCGATGGAGAGGGAAAAGTCTTTACAGATAAAAAAATATTGCTGATCGGGGCAGGCGGGGCTGGCCGGGCAATCGCCCTTGCACTGGCAGGGTGTGATGTGGGGCAGATAGATATCACCAACCGCACCCCTGAAAACGCAGAAAAAGCGGTCAGGCTGGCGAAAAAAATCGTACCCCATGCACGGATGCAGACCATTGCCAGCGAGGCTATCAAATTTGACAGCTATGATATGGTGATTAACGCAACACCGCTTGGCTTGCATGGCGATGACCCGATGCCCTTTGATGTGCATCTGTTATCGGAAAGCTGTCTGGTATGTGATATTATCATGGTACCTGAGCGCACCACACTGATTGATGCCGCTGAGGCACGCGGCCTGAAGGTACATCTGGGCCGCCATATGCTGGATTATCAAATGCAGCTTATCGGTAAATTTATTGGCGCGATTTAGCCGGTTTTATAAAAAATTACTGATAATCAGTTATTGAAACTTATTACAGAGCAGATTAAGTAAATAGAGCGCGTAAAAAGCTGGATTGGACAGTTACATGGCTGAAGAAACAAGCTGGACAGAAGAACGCCTTGAGATGCTGAAGGCATTGTGGGAAGAAGGGCTTTCTATCTCGCAAATTGGCGAAAGGCTGGGCGTTACCCGTAATGCGGTTGCGGGCAAAGCCCATCGGCTGAATTTGCGTAAACGCCAATCCCCTATCGCCAAAAAGCCGAAAAAGGCTGTTGAGCCCGAAACGCCAAAAGATTTGCCCTTGCGGCTGGCCTTGCGCGGCATTCAATGGTCGCGTTCCAAATGCGTATGGCCTAGCGGCGATCCAAAAACCGTGGAATTCAGCTTTTGCGGTGAGGCGATTGTGCCGGGCAAGCCCTATTGTTTAGAACATTGTGAACTCGCCTATACCACGTCACGCGATGGAAGCTAGACAGACCCCGGCGGTTATCCGCCGCCAGGATTATGCCCCTTTTAGCTGGATTATTGACCAGACGGAGCTGGACGTACAGCTATTTGACGACAAGGCCGTTATCGCTGTTACTCTGGATATTCGCCCTAATCACGATGCTAGCAGAGCCGATAAATTGCTTTTGAATGGCGAGCATCAGGAACTTGTTTCTGTGCAAGTGGATGGTGAGCTGCTCGAACCATCACGCTATCAGCTGGAAGATGGAATGCTGTCTATTTCCGGGCTGTCTCAGAGGCATAAGGTTACGGTTACCTCTTCGCATAACCCTTATGAGAACACCGCGCTGGAAGGGCTATATGCCTCAGCTGGTATGCTATGCACCCAATGCGAGCCCGAAGGCTTTCGCCGGATTTGCTTTTACCCTGACAGGCCGGATGTGATGAGCATCTTTAGCGTGCGTATCGAAGCAGATATTGCCTGGCCGAATTTGCTGAGCAACGGCAATCTGGTGGAAAAAGGAACAGCTGGCAAGGGGCGTCATTTTGCCCTCTGGCATGACCCGCATAAAAAACCGGCCTATTTATTTGCGCTGGTTGCCGGGGATTTGGAATGTGTAGCAGATAGCTTTACCACCGCCTCTGGCCGCCATGTGGATTTGCATATCTATGTGGAAAAGGGCAATGCGAACCTGACCCGCCATGCCATGGATAGCCTGAAACGCTCTATGAAGTGGGATGAGGATGTGTATGGCCTGGAATATGATCTGGATTTATTCCAGATTGTCGCGGTTAGCCATTTCAATATGGGCGCAATGGAAAATAAAGGGCTGAACATCTTTAACAGCAAATTTGTTTTGGCCGATGCCCTTACCGCCACTGATGATGATCTGATGCGTGTGGAAGCGATTATCGCCCATGAATATTTCCATAACTGGACAGGTAACCGCGTTACCTGCCGCGACTGGTTTCAATTAACGCTAAAAGAGGGGCTAACGGTCTTTCGCGACCAGTGCTTTACGGCTGATATGCACGATGCGGCGGTAAAGCGTGCAGAAGATGTAGCCACCTTGCGCGCTATTCAGTTTACCGAAGATGCCAGCCCCACCGCCCATCCTATACGCCCGGAAAGCTATAGCGAGATTAATAATTTTTATACCCCCACTGTCTATGAAAAGGGGGCGGAAGTTATCCGTATGATGCATGCCAGGCTAGGGGTGGCAGGCTTTCGCGCCGGAATGGATTTATATTTTGCCCGCCATGACGGGCAGGCTGTCACTTGCGATGATTTTATCGCTGCGATGGCAGATGCAAACAAGGTGGATTTATCGGCTTTTAGCCTGTGGTATCGCCAGGCAGGCACGCCGCAATTATCGGCAAAACGGCTACAGTGCGATGGCCAGCATCTGACATTGGAGCTATCCCAAAAACTTGCGCCAACGGCCGCTGGTACGCCTACAGATGCCATGCCTATTCCTGTTCGGCTGGGCTTTATGGCAGGTGACGGTCGCTGCCTTGCCCATTCAATAGATAGCAGCGCGCCCGCAGAAGAACATATTATCCTGCTGGAAGGCGATAAACAGCTTGTTGAAATCAGCTTTGCAGACGGCCAGAGCGCAGCAGAGGCTGTGCCGTCCCTTTTGCGAGGCTTTTCTGCCCCTGTGCGCCTTTATGATGACCTCTGCGCCGAAGAGCTGGGGGTGCTGGCCGCCTATGATGCGGACAGCTTTAACCGCTATGAAGCGTGCCAGAGGCTGGGTCATAATGTGTTGCGCGCGCGCCTTGACGGCAAGGAAGATCATCAGAGTGAGGCAGCCCTTATCCATGCCTTGCGCCTGGTGCTGGCCGATAAAAGCCGGCGTGACGATTTCAAGGCTCTTTGTCTGTCCATCCCTGGTCAGGCAGATACCGAACAACGCGCAGAACAGGCAGACCCGCCAAAAATCTTTGCCCAAAGAATGGATTTACAGGCGCGGCTGGGCCAAGCCTTGCAAGAAGATATCCGTCCTATTATCCGGGATGTGGCGCAGCTGGAAAAGCCGGCCAGGCGTAGCTTGCAAAACCGCTTGCTGGCGATGGCCTGTGCCAGCGGTGATGAAACAGCTTTTGATATTGCCCTGCAGCAATCTGAAAATCTGAATATGAGCCTGTCTATGGGCGGCTTGCAGGCGCTAAATCACAGCGACCACGCCTATCGCCAACAGGCACTGGACGGGTTTTACCACCGCTGGCATGACCAGCCTCTGGTGATGGAAAAATGGCTGATGCTGTCTTCTACCTCTTGTGTGCATAGCACGACCGAAAAAGTTCGCGCGTTGATGCAGGACCCGGTATTTGACGCCAGTAATCCAAATAAATTGCGTTCTGTTCTGGGCGCTTTTGCCGCTGCCAACCCAACCTTTTTTCATAAAGAAGACGGGTCAGGCTATCGGTTTATTGCTGAAGAGCTGGTCGCATTGGACAAGCGCAATCCGCAAATTGCCGCGCGGATGGGCATTTCCCTTACCCGCTTTGCCAATTACGCAGACCTACGCAAAAAACAGATGCGTGAAGCCTTAACCTTCCTTGCCAGTCACAGCCTGTCGCGCGATCTGCAAGAGGTGGTCTCAAAGGCGCTGAAAACCGCATAAAACCGCATTCCAGCTTATTCCATAGATGATTTTTTGGGGTAGAGGCGTTTCCTAGCGCAAAAAGGCCGGGATATGGTCGCTATCGCGGAAACTATTGCCCTTCCATTCCGGCGGGCGTTTTTCATCCGGATATTTTGCATCGCGCGTGGCAGCAGCTTTTTCATTCCCTGTCCGGGCGTTTTCATTTACCGCCTGTTTTTTGCCTGTTTTTTTGTTTCTGCTACGCGATTTGCCAGCAGAGTCTTTATCTGACTGGCTATCTGCTTTCGCGTCAGCCTTCACATCCACAGCAGTGGTGCTGCCGGATTTTTCTGCCTCATCCAGTTCGATGGATTTGCCGATAAGCGTTTCAATGGCATGAAGATATTTTTTATCATCCTCGCTGGCGGCAAGGGTAAAAGCAGAACCGGTGCGCCCCGCCCGTCCTGTCCGGCCGATGCGGTGCACATAATCCTCGGCATTGGATGGCACATCAAAATTGAAGACATGGCTGACAGAAGGAATATCCAGGCCGCGCGCTGCCACATCCGAGGCAATCAGCAAGGTTACCCGGCCTTCTTTAAAGTCCGACAGGGCAGCCAGACGCGCAGATTGGGTCATATCGCCATGCAGGGCAGCGGCATTAAATTCATGGCGCTTTAGAGAGGAAAGCAGGGTAGAAATATCGCGCTTGCGATTACAGAAAATAACTGCATTTTGCAGGGTTTCGCGCCGTAGTAGCTTGCGTAGCACTTCGCGCTTGTCTCGCGGCTTTGTCCAGATAAGGCGCTGGCTGACAGTATCTGCTGTACTGGCAGGTTTGGCGACCTCAATAATTTTTGGGTTCATCACAAATTTTTTGCCGATTTTGTGAATTTCTTCTGACAGGGTGGCCGAAAAGAACAGGGTCTGGCGCATCACAGGCAGATAGCCGACAATCCGCTCGACATCCGGGATAAAGCCCATATCCAGCATTCTGTCTGCTTCATCAATAACCAGAATTTTTACATCCTGAAGCAATACTTTGCCGCGTTCAAAATGATCCAGCAATCGCCCGGGCGTGGCGATAAGCACATCCACCCCCTTATCAAGGGCAGCTTCCTGATCAGAAAAACTGACCCCGCCTATCAGCAACGCCATGCTGAGGCGGTGATTAACAGAGAATTTTTCAAAGGATTCTGCTACCTGTGCGGCTAATTCGCGGGTGGGGGCCAGAATAAGCGAGCGCGGCATACGTGCCTTTGCCCGTCCGGCATCCAGTATATCTATCATGGGCAGGGTAAAAGAAGCGGTTTTACCTGTACCAGTCTGGGCAGAGCCCAGAATATCGCGTCCCATCAATACAGATGGGATAGCCGCTTCCTGGATAGGGGTGGGCTTTTCATAACCTAAAGCATCGACCGCATTTGCAAGGCCGTCGCTAAGACCTAAATCTAAAAATGGAGAAGTAATGGCAGACCCCTTAAATGCACGCCACATCATAAGCGTGTGATCTCTAGAATATATAATTCACGCTGTTACCCCCAGAGCTTGTCTGACAGGGACGCTCCTTCATACAGGAATTATCCGTTCGGGTCAAACTTATGTATAAGCAGGGCAAGGGGTTTTCATCGCCGCTAATCTGGCGTAATTTTTTCCCATCTGTTTTCCTGTCTGAAGTCAAAAGCAAAGTGTGAAAAAATGACCCGATTAATTCTTGTCCCCGGCCTGTTATGTACCGATATTTTATTTACCCCCCAAATGGCCGCCCTAAAGGATGAGGCAGAGCTGGTCATTGCCGATACATTTGGCATGGATAGCATCACCGGCATGGCCGAAAAATTGCTACAGGAAAATGACGGCCATCTGGTAGTGGCCGGTCTTTCCATGGGCGGATATATCGCTCTGGAAGCTGCAAGGCTGGCACCGGACAGGGTGCGTGGGCTGGGACTGTTATCTACCGCAGCTGATAAAGATACAGATAAAAAAACCAAAATTAGACAAGAGCTTATAAGGCTTTCTTCAATTGGAAAGTTTAAAGGGGTAACCCCGCGCCTCTTGCCGCAATTCCTGTCCCCTGCTGCATTGGAAGATGAGGCATTAACCCATCAGGTTATGGTGATGGCCGAGACGGTTGGTCAGGAAAATTTTGCCTTGCAGCAAGCCGCCATTATGGGGCGGCGCGACCAGAGAGAGGCGATGAAAACCTATCCCCATCCCGCGCTGGTATTATGCGGTATGCTGGATGTCTTAACCCCGCCGGAAAAATCACAAGAAATGGCCAGCCTGTTACCCGATTGCGAGCTGGTGTTATTGCCAGAGATAGGGCACCTATCTACACTGGAAGCCCCGCAAGACTGTATAGAGGCTATCCGGCGTCTGATAAGAAGGGTTGAGAAGCAGAAATATGCGGCCGGTTAAAACGGCAGTTAAAAAACCTGTTAAATACCCGTCAAAAGCCGGTTATCAAACGTCCAAATCCTCGATAACCTCATAGGCATGGTCGCGGATATAGCCAAATCGCAATTCCGGCTTTTTGCCCATCAGGGTTGTGACCAGCCTGTCTACTTCTCGGCGCGCATCTGCCCCGCTCATATCCCGCATCGGCAGATCTACCTGTAACAGCCTTCTGGTATCCCTGTTCATTGTGGTTTCTTTTAGTTGGGCAGGGGGCATTTCCCCCAACCCCTTAAAGCGGCTAATCTCCACCTTGCTTCGGCTGTTAAACTGGGTGTCCAGCAGTGCCTGTTTATGCTCGTCATCCAGCGCATAGGCGGTTTTGCTGCCTTGTGTCATCCGGTAAAGCGGTGGTTGTGCCAGATAAAGGCGTCCCTGTTCTATCAATTGCGGCATTTCCCGATAGAAATAGGTCATCAAAAGGGCGGCGATATGCGCTCCGTCCACATCGGCATCTGTCATGATAATAATCTTGCCATAGCGCAAATCATCCACACTGAAATCCTTGCCGCGCTTTACGCCCAATGCCAGACCCAAATCCGATAATTCCTGATTTTGGCTCAGCTTGTCTGCGGTGGCACTGGCCACATTCAGTATTTTGCCGCGCAAGGGCAGAACCGCTTGTGTTTTTCGGTCGCGTGCCGATTTGGCTGAGCCGCCCGCACTATCGCCTTCCACCAGAAATAATTCTGTCTGGTCGGTATCGGTTTCAGAACAATCGGCCAGCTTGCCTGGCAGGCGCAATTTACGGGTGGCGGTTTTGCGGGCAACCTCTTTTTCCTTGCGCCGTCTTTTACGCTCTTCCATGCGTTCTATCGCGCGCTCCAGCAGGTCATTTGCCCGTTCCGGTTCCGAGGTTAGCCATAGCTCAAAACGGTCTCTTACCGCTGCTTCTGTCTGGCGGGTGGCTTCGGCTGTGACCAGTTTTTCCTTTGTTTGTCCCTGAAATTGCGGGTCACGGATAAAAACAGATAACATACCAGCGGTACTGGCCAGCACATCATCTGCTGTCAGCTCTGCACTTCGTTTGCTGCCTGTCAGCTCGCCATAGGCGCGAATGCCGCGCACAATCGCCTGGCGAAACCCGTTTTCATGCGTCCCGCCCAGAGGGGTGGGAACCGTATTGCAATAGGAATGGAAAAATCCGTCCTCGCTTTCCGCAAGCCAGGTCAGCGCCCATTCAAATTTTTGGCCTTCCAGCTCTATTTGTGCGGCAAAGGGGCTGGCCAGCATCAGGGGCTTGTCGGCGGTGCTATGGGCCAGATAATCAGCCAGACCGCCTGGAAAACATAATACCGCTTCTTCGGGGGTTTGGCTGTCTTTTATCAATTCTGCCGGACAATGCCAGCGAATTTCCACGCCGGCAAACAAATAGGCCTTGGATTGCGCCATTAAAAATAGCTGGGCCGGTTTAAACCGGCATCCGGCGCCAAAAATTTCTTCATCGGGTTGAAAGCGGATAAGCGTGCCGCGCCGGTTGGCGGTTGGGCCAACAACCGTCAGGCCGCCTTCTGCCTTGCCACGCGAAAATACCTGGCGATACAAGGTTTTGTCGCGGGCAACCTCTACCTCCAGCACAGAGGAAAGCGCATTTACCACAGACGCGCCCACCCCATGCAAGCCCCCGGAGGTCTGATAGGCCTTGCCCGAAAATTTCCCGCCTGCATGAAGGGTGGTTAAAATTACTTCCAATGCAGATTTATCTGGAAATTTAGGGTGCGGGTCAACCGGAATACCGCGCCCGTTATCGCGAATAGATAAACAATTTTCAGTTTCAAGGCGGATATCAATCCAGCTGGCATGACCGGCTACCGCCTCATCCATTGAATTATCCAGAATCTCTGCTGCCAGATGGTGCAGGGCGCGCTCATCTGTTCCGCCAATATACATACCCGGGCGATGGCGTACCGGCTCCAGCCCCTCCAGAACTTCAATCTGGCTTGCATCATAATCTGTTTTCCGGGCGTTATTGCCAAATAGATCGACCATTAAAGATACCTGCTCATATCCTGGATGTAATGACGGGCAATATACGCCCTGAAACTCTGCCCTAACCTACAATATATGGGGGGCAAATTAAAGAGAATATACGAAATAAAGGAAAATTCTGCGGTTAACCGATTATTTAGATTTATCTGATATAATCACTATTCACGGCAATGAAACGCCGCAGATTAAAAATCGGGAAGGAAGAGGGATGTTCAAAACAGGAGCGTTATTTTCATGCCCTCGCAGCTTTCGGCCTATCAACAGCTTTTCAAAAATTTCCTGCAGCTTTTGGCAATCCTTATTGCGGTGATATTGATCCTGGCCTTTATGATATTGCCAGAACAGCTTGCCTGAGGAGCCGGGGTGAGGGCAGGTTTGAAGCCATCATCCAAGGGGGGCAAAAAAATCCCCCCCAGAGACTGGCTCTGAGGGGGGCATTTTTTATCTGGCAGATTTTAACCTGGCAGATTTTAACCCGCTGGGGATTAATAAGAGTAATACATCTGGAATTCGATTGGATGCGGTGCGTGTTCCAATGCGATGACTTCTTCCATCTTCAGCTCGATAAAGGCATCTATTTGGTCATCAGTGAACACATTGCCTTCTGTCAGATAGGCACGATCTGCATCCAGGCTTTCCAGCGCTTCGCGAAGAGACGAGCAAACGGTCGGGATTTTAGCCAGTTCTTCAGCTGGCAAATCGTACATATCCTTGTCCATCGCACCG
>Ga0181590_10003457_pt1 | contig 13164 bp, 15 predicted proteins | sample 071ome_34_FD_132446 | JGI IMG/M metagenome (GOLD analysis project Ga0181590, IMG submission 132446) | Coastal salt marsh microbial communities from the Groves Creek Marsh, Skidaway Island, Georgia - 071411BT metaG (megahit assembly) | ecosystem: Environmental > Aquatic > Marine > Intertidal... | reverse complement strand
TCTGGTGGTCCAGCAGAGTTTAAAGAAACTGCTACTGGAAATGTTGTATCTCTTTCATCTCTTATTGGCGAAACTGTAAGATTACATAGACCATCTATTGTTAACTCATCTTCCCACACTTGGGAATATGCTGGTGCTGGAACAAATTATCTTGCTCTACCAGAAAATGGTGGTACAAAAGTTGTAGCAAATGAGCAAGTTTCTGAAGATTATGGTAGGGTTTATTGCTCTGGTACTGACGAACTTGGAGACTTCAAGGTTGGTACATTTGCACAGATTGAAAACAGAACTGGTAATATTACCTTCACTGGTACTGTTACAATTTCGGAAGTTGAATTCCTCAAACTGAAAGGTGGAGACGTTGTTGTTACTGGATTTGATAACAGCAACACTCTTGGTGGTGCTAATGCCACCGACTCCAAACTACCTACACAAAAGGCAGTTAAGGACTTCATCACAAATAACCTCGGTCCTTATATCAACAAACCATACTCTACGAACCCAGTTCCTAGAGCTCTGGTTGAACTTACTGATTCTGGTAAGATTTCCGAAGATCAGATTCCACCTCTACGTCCTTTCCAAGTTTATACTGTTGCCGACCAAGCAGAAAGACTTGCTATTGAAGGAGCACTTGCTGGAGATATTGCGATTCAGCAAGATACAAACACATCCTATATTCTAAACAATGACAACGAAAGTCTATTTGCTTCTTTTGCTGTAGATCCAACACTACAATTTACTATTGGGGATGTATTCACTGGATCTGGATCTGGTGGTAAAATTCAAGCAACTGAATATAGAGAGGGTGTTGTTTATCAAATAAACATTACTGACGGTGGATCTGGATATGTAACTCCACCTGTTGTCACCGTTTCTGGTGGTAATCCTCAGGCAGGAGCTGTAGACGCGAACATTACCACTACTATTGCAAATGGTCAAGTTGTCATTATGACAATTGAACTTTTCAATGGATATGTTGGAGGTAAGGGATACACCACACCACCAACAATCACTATCGCAGCTCCTGCTGGTTCTGGAACACAAGCGACCGCAACATGTTTGATTGAAAGTAGACTATATGGAGATATTGTCAACAACATCAAGATTGTAGATACAGATACAATTGAATCCAGTGATCTTCCAGCAGAGACAGTTAATATTAATCGTGTTGTTAATACTTCTGCAGATAATCCAAGTAACTGGGTATCTCTATCTTCCAACCAAATTGCTGCAAGAGATATTACCTCTGGTGTTATCTCCACTGCACGTTTAGCATTCAACGCTCAAGGTGCTGATAGTGCTGCCAACTCCTTCACATTCTTGAGAGGAGACCAGGCATATGCTGCTGCAGTTCAAACAATTAAGGGTCCAGAAACCAGATATTTTGCAAAACTAAAAGTACAGGCAAATAGCGGTGCTTCAACATTAATCTTTAATTCTAGTTCAAACTTCCTCAAGGGTCATGAAGTTGGTCAGATTACTGGCATTCAACCTGATACTAATATTGATGGAGTTCTAACAGAAAGTGGAGAAACTACCATTACATTAGATAAGTTCTTAACTGCAACACTTCCTGCTGATACAGTTATAGAATTTAACAGAGGAAAATCTCCTCTAACAGTAGAATCTTCTCAAACTCAAGGTGGATTTGTTGAAGAAATTGTTATCCAAAATGGTGGTACTGGATTTGATGATGGACAATACTTTGGACTTGATTTAACTGGTGGTCTTGGAACTGGACTAAAAGCGAACCTTGTAGTTTCTGGTGGAACAGTCACTGAGGTTACTATTACATCAGGTGGACAAGATTACGGACAAAATACTTCACAAAATAATGTAGACTTTGTTGTTTCCTCAGCTCCATCTGAAATTGGTGGTGGATCAGGACTGAATCTCCTTGCTAAGGTCACGACAGTTCTAAGACAATACGCAAACGTCACCATTGACGTTGATAGAGTTTCAGATTTGACAACATCTGGAGATGCTTATGGTACTCTTGGTGTTGCTAGATTTAAGAAGTCTCAGTTTATTATTGGCGAAGCAGGAAATGGTTCTATTGATATCAACACGGGTCCAGATTCTGGTCTTGATGCTGATACTCTTGATGGTGCTCAAGGTTCCTTCTATCTAAACTCTACTAACCAAAATGCTGGTACTCTGCCAGTTGAAAGACTATCTGGAACCTATGATATCAGTATCGCTAACCAGTCAGGTAGTACGCTAAGACTAAGATCCGCTGACGCTCCTCAGGCAAATCAATCACCAGATGAATTCTCAGCTGGTATTATTGCAGAAACAAAAAATAACTCTGCTGATGGTCTTGCTGATGGTGGAACAAAGCACATGGTTCTTACCCTCAGAAATGGTGGTTCAGAATTTGATGCTACATTTGGTGGTGTTAGACAGTTAGCATTTACAGATGCAACTCAAGCGACTGGCGCAGGCATGTGGTTGCGTGGTTCTTATAATAGTCCCGCAAACGTATTTGGTAACTGGTATGAAATCTGGCACTCTGGAAATGATGGTGTAGATTCTGGTCTTGATGCAGACAGAATGGATGGTCGCCAAGGTACATGGTATCAAACTGGCGAAAACATGAACTTTGGTATTCTCAGTACCAATAGAATTGCAACTCTCCAAAGATCAAAAGATTTCCTAACACAACTACGTGTTATGGATTGGACTGGTTCTGTAAGAGTTTCTATTCTTGTTAGAGATGAACTATTAAATTCTGCACCCTTCCAATCAGGAACTCCAGTAAATCTTTATACATCTGGTGGTGTTGCTAGAGGAACTGTCAACATCACAAAGGTAGAACCAAGACAAGATGTTAATGATGCTGCCAACAACTACACTCTTATCACTGGTAGTTTAACATCTGGTGATTTTGATTCCTTTATTGACGCAGAGTTTATTGGTACTGGTGGTGTTGGTAACTCTTATAGATTCCAAGACTGGAACGTCGCACAGGTAGATGATAATGCAGACGGTGATATTGATGGAACATATCAAGTAATTTCTGCAGAAAGTAATTCTGGAAATGCTCTCCTTACTGTGGGAAGAGCAGATGGAATTGCTTCTTCACCATCAATTTACTTCAGATCTTCTCAACTTGCAGCAACAAACTACAACGTAGCATTCATTGCTACGGGTGGAAATTCTGCAGATGGTAGTGGAGCACTTGAACTCAAGGTAGGCACTAATGATTTATTTACAGTAAATGGAAATAAAGTTTGGAATGAAGGTAATGTAGGATTTAGCACTGGTTTTAGTGGTTCCAATTATACTACAACTTCAAATGGCGAAGCAGTTATCAGAAACTCATCTGGTGCTGCTGCATTTAGTGCAATCACATTAGGAACGACAGGAACTGGTATATTAACTGGTCAAGCTTCAATGAACGTCCTCAAGGGCGGCGATGATATGACTGGACGTTTGAGAATTATAAACGTTCCAGCGACAGATCAGGCACTTAGCGTTTCTGGTAGAGCAGACTTCTTAAGCAACATCACTGTTGCAGAAGATCTCGCAGTTGATACAGATACACTATTTGTTGATGCTTCGCAAGATAATGTTGGTATCAATGTTGGCACAACTCTAACTGCTGGACTTTCACTGGATGTTAAGGGTGGCACTGTTGCTGCTCTCAGACTCCAAGGAACCAGAGGATTTCATCATCTATATCTAGACTCTAGAAATGATTATAAGGATGATACAACCCATACTTGGATTTGGGTAAGTGATGGTAATGGTGGTGGTGCTTTCCCAGGAGAAGGTGGACACTTAGTTCTAAATGGCAGAGCAGATGATAGAGATATCGTCATGAGAACTAACTCCAATAACCGTTTGGTTGTTAGTGGAACTGGTGGAGTTACCATCCAGAACAGTGGTTCTAACAATGGTCTCTATGTTGACAACATGATTGTCGGCATCCAAGGTTTAACTCTTGGAACAACTGCTAATAATGATGATGCTCCTATTTACTTCTTAGGTGCAACTGGTGGTCTTGTTTCTGGTGGTCCTTCTCAGTTGAGCAACTTCCGTGTTGGTAACAACTTGATTGGTGGAGACATCTTCGAGATTACCGCTAACGATGGTTCTCAGGGTGCTACTACATGGAAGGGAACACCCGCCCTTGCTATCCAAGGATCAAATAATAGAGTTGGTATTAACACTACCACATTCTCTGGCACAGATAACAGCGGTGCTTCTCCAATTCAGAGAGAATATATCCTCAATGTTCAGGGAGATATGAACCTCAATGGTCAGTTCTTCCAGAATAACGAAGAGTTTGTAACTTCTCGTTGGACAGAAGCATCTAATACCACAGATATCTACAGACTATCAAGAGTTGGTATTAACAAGACAGATCCAACATACACCTTACATTTAGGTACAACCACAGTTGGATCAACGGTTATTCCTGCTTCATTTAATATTGAAGGTTCCACTTTCTCTTCTGGTCAGAACACTAGTGTCATGTACGCTAATGGTGATAAACAGTATGTTGATACTTATGGAATCATCAAGAGAAATAGAAAAACTATTTCCGAAAATGTAACTATTGCAAGTTCGGATAATGCGGCATCTATTGGTCCACTAGAAATTCAGAGTGGAACAACAATAACTATTTCTTCTGGTGGTGTTTGGAGTATTTTATAGTAATGGTTATAAATAGAAACGACCAAGCCATTTCTTAAAATGAGCACAGGAAAATTAACTGTCAATACCGCGAATCCCACGGTTGGTGTGCAATTGCCTATTTTTCCAGTTGGTGCTATGCCAGCAGCAGAAGAAGGTGCAATTTGCTTTGGAGAGAATGGGAAAATCTATGTTTATGCTCCAAATGATGATGGAGCATTACTCTGGCAAGAAACACAACGTCAATAAAAAACTATGTCTACATTAAATGCAGGGACTTTAAATATTACAGGAAGTCTCAATCTCCCATCATATACCAATGCACAAAGAAATGCTCTAAGTGTTTCTGCTGGTTTTATGATCTACAACAGCGAAGAGGGTGGTGTAGAAGTTTGGGATGGAACAGAATGGAAAGCAGCAGTTGGTGCTGGAGGTGGATTCATCGAAGCCGCTGGTGGAGCAATTGCTAACGATGGAGATTTTAGAATTCACACCTTTAACAATGCATCTGCTTTTGTTGTAAATGCTGTTGGAGATTCAACTCAACCATTCGGTAATACTATTGATTACCTAATCGTTGCAGGTGGTGGCGGTGGTGGCGGATTTGCTTCTGGAGATTTCAATAACTTTGGATCTGGCGGCGGCGGTGGCGCTGGCGGTGTTTTGAGAACTGATGGTTATAACTATGCCATTTCTGCTGGATCATATCAAATTGCTGTTGGTGGTGGTGGTACTGGTGGTACTGGTAATAATATTGGAGCTAACGGAGCTGATAGTAGATTTGGAACTCAAGTAGCTACTGGAGGTGGCGGAGGAGGTCAGCAAGATAAGCCTGGAAATGGTGGTGGTTCTGGTGGTGGAAACGGTACTGATGGTGCTGGAGAAGGTCCTGGGGGTTCTGGTATCAGTGGACAAGGATTTCCTGGTGGAACAGGTGCTACATCACAAAACGGAACTTCTGGCGGCGGTGGCGGTGCTGGTGAAGCAGGACAGGCAGGATACAATAGACCAAATTCTGGTCCAGCAAGAGGTGGTAACGGTTATACTTCTGCTATTAGTGGTAGTCCTGTTACCTATGGTGGCGGTGGCGGCGGAGCTAATTATCCAGGAGGACCTCATGCTCCCAACGGAGGAAATGGCGGTGGAGGATCAGGAGCTCTATCTCCCACTGCAAATGGTAATAATGGATCTAATGGTCTTGGTGGAGGCGGTGGTGGTGCTGCTGACCAAGACCCTCGCAACTATCCAGAACCAAAAGGTGGTAATGGTGGCGGCGGCGTTGTAATTGTTAAATATAAATTCCAGTAAGAAAAATGGCACATTTTGCAAAAATCGATCAATTTGGCACAGTAGTTTCTGTCTTAAAAGTAGCAGATTACGATTGCTGCGATGAACGAGGTCATGAATGTGACGAAGTTGGTTGCGCGTTTTTACAAAATTTGTTTGGATCTGATTATGATTACAAACAAACTTCATATAATGCTTGTAAAGGAAGACACAGAATTCAACCAGAACCAATTGACGGAGTTCCACAAGATCCAATTTTTGATACAAAAGAATGTTGTAGAAAAAACTACGCTTCTATAGGTGGAAAGTATGATTACGAAAGGGATGCCTTTATTCCTCAAAGACCAAATGAATTTCATACTGTTTTAGACGAGGAAACTTGTCATTGGGAATACCCATTTCAGTCAAATCAAACTACAGATAACCAAGGAAATCCTCTTGAATATACCGATAGTTCAGATTATAGTGTAAATTCTTCAAAAAATCCTTCTGGATGGTACTGGGATAACACAAGAAAAACATATGTAAAAACGGATGCTGTTATTCTCTCTTCATCAGCTTACCAGTATAATGAAGAGACTAAAATGTGGGAAACTGCACCAGAATAAATATTACTGAATTCTATATTATGATTCAATGATTAATGTTTGGTTTCCAACAGCAATTTATTTTGAACCCAATATTTTAAACGACAATCTTTCTTCTTATGAGAAAGAAATAAAAAATGCTATTTCTGATGTAGGAACTATCAGAGATGGATTGAAAAATATTGACTCAACACACAAAACCAGAAATAATATCTTCGAAGTTTGCGAACTAAAAGATCTTCGTAAAGTAATATATGAGTCTTCTAAAGCATTTCTCAAAGAGATTGGATATTTAAATTTAGACAATCTCCATTTTGATAATTGTTGGGCAAATATTAGTTATCCAGGTGATTATATTTTTCCACATAATCACAACGGATCTTTATTATCTGGAGTGTATTATGTAAAAAGTTCTATCAATGAAAGAATAAAATTTTTTAATAAACCAACCATGCTTCCAGATCCAGAGGTATGGAATAATTATAATCACCAGTATTGTGAATATTCATGCATCCCTGGATCTATGTTACTCTTTACTAGTGATACAATGCATGGAACAGAAAAACAGAAATGCGAGGAAAAAATAGCATTATCTTTTAATTTATCATTATGAAAGAATTTATTGTTCCCGAAAAATCTCCAAATTTTATTGCTGGTTGGTATATAGATGAAAGTATTTGCGATGGTCTTATATCATTTTTTGAAGAATCACCTTCTAAAAAACCAGGAGAGATTGGAAATGGTGTTAACAAAGAATTTAAAACATCTACTGATATCACAGTAATACCATCAGACCCAGATAAAAGAGTTCAAGATTATTTGGATGCTTTATCTACAGTTTGTTCCAAGTATACTGAAAAATTTTCTTGGTGTTCTATTAATCATTCATTATGGGGATTAAATACAAATTTTAATATTCAAAAATACAAACCAAATGAAGGTTTTTATGGATGGCACACAGAAAGATCTTCCAGTGGTGATTTAGTTCCCTTAAGACATCTCGTGTTCATGACGTATCTCAATACTGTATATAATGAGGGAGAAACAGAATGGTATTATCAACAAATAAAAATTCAACCAAGAAAAGGTCTAACTGTTATATGGCCAACAGACTGGACCCATACTCACAGAGGAGTGCCATCTAGAACTGAAACTAAATATGTTTGTACTGGATGGTATACTTATAAATTAAAAGATTTTGATTATACTCAATATAATGGGGGTTGAATGAATTTAAAATACAATTACTGGTATTTTAGAAATGCTATTAAACCAGAAATATGCGATCGTATTATTGCTATGGGAGAAAATCAATCTCATAAACTGGGAGAGATTAATAGACACACAGAAAAAGATCTAGAAGAGTACACTGAAGAAGATTACGAAGATCTTTTCAAAACAAGAAACTCACATATTTCGTGGATAGATGAACCATGGATTTATAATTTATTAAAACCATACATCAATCGTGCCAATGAAATGGCGGGTTGGAACTTTGAGTGGGACTACACAGAAACACTTCAGTACACAAGATATGTTGAGGGACAGTTCTATGAATGGCACCCAGACCAGCATCATTATACATATCCAGAAGATGATACAAATGAAAAAATGCGAGGAAAGTATAGAAAACTTTCTACAACATTACTACTAAACGATCCATCAGAATTTGAAGGTGGTGAATTAGAATTTCATTTCAATAGAACAGAAACATGTGTAGCAAAAGAATTAGACACCAAAGGATCTCTAATTGTTTTTCCAGCATTTGTTTATCATAGAGTTAGGAAAGTTACCAAAGGAATTAGAAATTCTTTGGTCAGTTGGAATATTGGAGAACCTTTTAGATGATCTACATTTCTCAAATTGAGATAGAAGAAAATTTTGTAGAAAATATTATTGAAAATTTTAAGAGAAACATATTCAACACATATACTTGGGATGAGACAAGAGTTTTAAGTATTGATATGCTTAAAGAAAATGAATCTTTCTACAATGACATTTTAAATTTATCATCAAAAATAAAGTTGATGGTTTCAAATGATAAAAGATTTTCTATTTTACAAAATGTGGAAGTTGTGAAGTATCCATGTGGAGCACATAAAAATTTTCACAAAGATACTACTAGAAATACTACAACTGGAGCTTCAATTACATATTTAAATGATAATTATATCGGTGGTCATACTGTAATTGAAGGAGTTGACGTTCAACCTCTTTCTGGAAGGACAGTTTATTTTGATGGTAGGGAGTTTAGACATGGTGTATCTAATGTTATAAAAAGAGATAGATACACATTATCAATGTGGTATGGAAGAGATGATTCTATGCCGATCAATAACAAAAAAGAATTTTTGGAGATTTGAAATGATTGAAATTAAAGATAATTATTTGGATAAAGAATTGTTTGCAAGAATTAAAAATCTAGTTTTAACTTCCCAAAACATACCATGGTTTTTGCAAACGAATGTTTCTGGAGAGGGACTAGAAGAACACTCATATTTTACTCATTTACTATTTGCCAATAGTAGAAGAAATAGTAATAACTTTGAAGATATTGTAACTCCTCTATTTTTTGTTATGGGAGGTCGTGCTTTGATAAGAGCAAAACTTAACTTATACCCAAAAACAGAAACCTTATATCATCACAAAGATCATATTGATTATGATTACGAACATAAAGGTGCTATATTTTATCTAAACACAAACGATGGATACACTGTTATTGGAGACACTAAAGTAGAATCTGTTGAAAATAGATTATTAAGATTTGATCCAACAATTCCACATCATAGCACTACATGTACTGACGCAAATTATCGTTGCAATTTAAACTTGAATTATTACTGATGCCACATTCTTTAATAAATCCCAGAATAATTTACGAATTCCCAAACTATATTCAAGTTCCTTTTTTCAATTCTCCAGATGAAATAGCTAAAGGAATCGAAAAAGTTCTTAAAGAAGAATTTGGTTTAGTATCAGATTCATATACTTATAAGAATGTGGTATATGAAAAAGTTTCTTCTAATGGAAAATTTGTTTCTTGTGTGTCTTGTGATACTGGAACACTATACCATTTTGCTTTGGATGTTGAAGAGCACTGTAATGGGTTTGATTTAGTTCCAAGAGAACTATTTTTAAATAATGGAATTATGTTTATATGGGATAATCTAAGAGAGATTGATAATGTCAAATTTGATTTTAACTAGAGTAAAAGACCTTCCAGTATTATACTGGAAGGATTTTTATTGCAAACAAGAATCTAAAAAAATTATTGCAGAAATTCAATATCTAAAAAGATTTGGAGTTTTTAAAAGGTCTACAGAATCTGGAGGTCCAGGAACTGCATATTCTAATGGAATTCCATTAAAGGAAGCTTCTGGAGTACATTTAGATGTTGTCTATGAAGATCGTTCTCAATCAGACATTTTAGAAATTAATAGAAAAATTTTTAAATCAAATCTAGAAGATTATCATTCTGTATTTCGTTACATTAGTAAGTCAAACAAAGACAGTACAAAATTACACATTTATAATGAAGGAGATCATTACAAAGATCATACCGATGACTGTGTTATTACATGCATAAGTTGGTTTTATGAGGAACCGAAATCTTTTACTGGCGGGGATTTAATTTTAGAAAACTCACTTCACTTGCCATGTCTAAATAATGCAATGGTGGTCTTTCCGTCCATTTTATATCATCAAGTAACTCCAGTAGTTGGTGCTGGAAGATACTCCATGAGTCAATTTTTGTATATTTAATATTATGAAAATAATTCAATTTGAAAACGAAACTCCCAGAACAAGATTTGCTCCTGTATTTAATTACTATATCTACGAATCAACTGTAGATGTAAAAAATTTAAAATCTATTATCCTTTCAAAAGAGAAAGAAATTGTAAGGGATTATCCATACACATCAGATTGGAATACTGGACTGGGAGATTCTAGTATGACATCTAGATCGAATTGTTATAATGTTCTTAAATGGGAAGAGTGTTTTTTTCTCAGAGAGATTATTAGATCTTCTCATGACAATTTTATTACAACACTTGGGTATGATTGGGAAGATGAAATTTATATTCAATGTTGGGCAAATGTTTTAAGAAAAAATCAACACATAAAACAACATCAGCATTGGAATAGTGAATATACTTATATTGGTGGACATTTATGTTTAGATGATTACGATACTCATACAAATTATGTGAGTCCATATAACAGAAAAAAATATTCTTCGGAAAATAAAAAAGGAAAGATTACATTATTTCCAAATTGGTTAGAACATTATACTGATGTATATGAGGAAGATGATACTAGAGTCTCAATAGCATTTGATATAATAACCAAAGAAGTTTATAATGATGATATATTTGACAACATGAAATCTCATTGGGTTAAATTATGAATTTGTCATATGTAAAAACAGTCATTGATAGTGTGATTGGCGAAACTCAACTTCTCTACGATTTGTCTGTTACTACTCCCCCAAAAGATCTTATTAGACAACGTTCCCAAGATAATTTTAACAGAGGAAAACCAGAATCTCTAGGTAAAGAATTTTACTTAGATGATAGGTGTAAGTCTGTTATTGTTTGGAACATTTTTAGTGTTGTAGCATATGATTATTTTTACAAGAATAATTTTCTCCCAAAGATAATTGAAGAATTAAATCGGATTTATCCCAATTTCAATTTTGGATATGACGGTTACAATCTCAATAGAAAACAATTTGCTATTAGATCTGGTGCTGCCACTTTAGCAAAAACTTCTTTGGCGTTCCATAAAAAATTTGGAATGAATTACAAAATAGATCTTATCTTTACTAACGCAGAGTTTGAAGATATTGTTGTAGTTGAGGGAGAACCTCACTATGATAATTGTCTTGGATGTCCTGCTCCATGTGAGAAGAAATGCCCTATGGGATGTAAGATGAATTTTGATTTGGTTGATTGGGAAAAGTGTGCAAATTTTGTAGATGTTCCAGAAGCATTTGAGAATTTGGATACTATCTGTAGAACATGTCAAGAAGAGTGTCCATATTCAGAGCAATTGAAAAATAATATTCTGAATATTAATTCAAATTATGGGGCTAGGTTAAATGGGTAAATTGCGTTCCTGGAGGTCAAACAATCCAAATAATTATTTCGCTCCACGTTTTTCTGTTGACATGTGGTTTGATTTAATTGATGTAGATTTAATTGATATTTTGTTAAGGGAAGTAAAAAAGAATGAGTATCTTTACGAAGGAGATAGGTGGGAACACTACAATATATTTACTTGGAAATCTGATGCTATTGATCAACTTCGTGATATAATTATCAATTGCCATTTAGAATTCTGCAAAGAATTAAATATAGAACCAGAGTCTTTATGGGTCAGAGGTTGGGTATATCCACAGAAAGAAGGAATGCACTTAAAAAGACATTTCCATGCTATACATGAAAATTCATATTTAAGTGGCAATTTGTGTTTGACTGAAAATAAAACAACAACTGATTATGACATTCCATATCTTGGTATGATATCAGTAAATAATCTAAAAGGAATGCTCACATTGTTCCCATCCAGTTTACCTCATTCCGTTGACATGTTAAAAGACAAAGAAAGATATTCTTTAGCATTTGATTTAATTACTGAGCAAGGCATGAAATATTTTTGGAATAACAATGATAATGAATCCGATCCACTACTTCTTGCTGTAAAACTATGAAACCTAGCGAATTTTTTTGGAAACATGGATACTGTATTATCAGAAATTTTATATCACAACCAGAAGGATTGAGTATCTTACCAGAAGATATGTACCAGGAAAGACATATTGAATGGTTGTATGATGGGACACTGGATGGAGACTTTAGAGAAGAGGTGCAAGTAAATGGATCATATTCCAGAACATGTTTTCCTCCTCTCAGAAAATTTCATCAGGAGATGAAAAATCAGATACAAAAAATTATATTACCACCACATCAATTGCATCCAACTTTTTATTTTGATCGCATTTATTATTCTGGTAATGAATTAAAACCACATAAAGATTGGGAACCATGTGAAGTTAGTGTTACTTTGCAACTAAGAACAACATTGGCAAATCCATGGAAATTTTTTGTGGAGAGAAAAGATGGGAAAATAGTTGATGTTGATATGGAAAATGGAGATGCTGTTATTTACTTAGGCAATGAAGTTAATCATTGGAGAGAACCAATGCCTGGAGGCAAAAAAGATTTTCACCATCAACTATTTTTACACTATGTTGTTTACAATGGAAGATGTTTTAAAACTCTTAAAGAGTGTGGATATCTTAAAGGAGTATAAATAAAAACATACACTATTAATGGTGATTACTATGGATCCTGCAGCACTTAAGAAAAACTTCGAAGAGCAAATTGCTACTACCGTAAAGCAAATTGCCGAACTAGAAGAGAACCTTCAGAAAGCAAAAGAGTATAAGATCAAACTTCAAGGTGGTCTTGAAACTCTTGGACTTCTAGAAGGAGAACCAGAGGAAGCAGCAGAAGAATCTCCTGCTGAATAAATACTAAATCCCTTCTTCCTAAATAGGTAAGAAGGGATTTTTTGTGTGTAATGGCATCTCCAAGTTCTAGGGCTGATCTTATCACTTACTGTAAGAGGCAGCTTGGTGAGC